>Ga0210005_1001705_pt1 | contig 13626 bp, 11 predicted proteins | sample CryGey02umfilter_3_FD_183961 | JGI IMG/M metagenome (GOLD analysis project Ga0210005, IMG submission 183961) | Groundwater microbial communities from aquifer in Utah, USA - Crystal Geyser 4/9/14 0.2 um filter (SPAdes) (version 3) | ecosystem: Environmental > Aquatic > Deep subsurface >... | reverse complement strand
TCTCGTTTCTCTCGAAATAAGAACCTGTCTCGCTTCGTTCGGCAGAACCTTTTTTCTCGTTTCTCTCGAAATAAGAACCTGTCTCACTTCGTTCAGCAGAACCTTTTTTCTCGCTACGCTCGAAATCATTCTTTAGAAAATCAATCAGACTTCGAAAGGCTAAAGGAGTATTGGCTTTGTCAACAATAATTTTAAATGGCGCTTGGCTTTTCATCATTTCTAATCTTCCAGGAATACTTTCTATCTTTTCCAAACCAGCTTTGATTTGGGTTTCAGAAATTTGTAAGGAGGAAACAGCAGCAATAGCAGCTAGAGCGTTTAAAACATTAAATAGGGCTGGGATTTTTAATTTTAAATCAAAAATTTTATCCTGGCAATGAATGATTGATCCTGCCCTGCCTGCCGAAGCTTTAGCACAGGCAGGTGACCAGATATCACAGTTGGAATTAAAACCAAAAGTCAAAACTTTTGCTTGGGTATTGGTTTTGAATAAATTAAAATATTCGCTTTCCTGGGGTAAAACTGCGATGCTGTTTTTTGAAAGATAATAGAAAAGTTTCAACTTTTCTTTGATATAATTTTCCATTCCTCCATGAAGAGCAACATGATGATTATAGGCAATATTGGTTAAAACGGCAACTTGAAATCTTAAACCATATGTTCGCCAATACATTAATCCAAACGAAGAAACCTCAATAATCACTACTTTTATTTTCTTTTGCACCATTTTTCTTAATAAATGATGCAAAAAAAATGGATCTGGAGTAGTGCCAGGTCCTTGACCCTGATCATAAATAATTTCATCGTCAAGATAGTAACCAGCAGTACCAATTAAACCGGTTTTAATCCCTGCTTCTTCGAGAATACTTTTAATCATAAGAGTAGTAGTGGTTTTTCCAGTGGTACCAGTTACTCCTAGAAGGATTAATTTTCTACCAGGAAATCCAAAACAAATAGAAGCTATCAAAGCTAAGGTTTTTCTTAAAAAAGAATTTTTCTTTAAATTCTTGGGGATAAACTTCTTTAAGGTTTTTGTGATTAACTTGGTTTTCATTCCAAAAATTCTTTTATCCTTTGAGATTGGGGATGTTCTTTCACTTTCTCTAAGGTTTTCGCTTCAATTTGCCTGATTCTTTCTCTCGTTACCCCAAATTCTTTTCCTACTTCTTCTAAAGTATGATTGATGCCATCTTCCAAACCAAAGCGCATTTTAATAATATCTCTTTCTCTTTGGGCAAAAGATGGATCCAGAAGAATATTTCTTATCAAGTCCCTAAGAATTTGCAAATTGGCATAATCATCCGGGCCAGGAGTTTTTTTGTCAGGAACAAAATCTCCTAATTCGCTAGCTTCTTCATCTTCTCCTCCCCCTATTGATTGGTTTAAAGAATAGGTATCTCGAGAAATTTGAATCAAATAGAGAATTTCGTCTAAGCTTTTGTCCATTTCTTTGGCGATTTCTTCTGGTAGGGGTTCTCTACCTAAACTTTGGGCTAAAGCTCTTTTAGTTTTTAAATATTTGGTAATTGTTTCTACCATGTGAACTGGAATCCGAATAGTTCTGCCTTGATCAGCTAAAGCTCGAGTAATGGCCTGTTTAATCCACCAAGTGGCATAAGTAGAAAATTTAAATCCTTTTTTATAATTAAATTTATCAACGGCTTTGGACAAACCGATATTTCCTTCTTGAATCAAATCTAAGAGGCTCATATTGCTGCTGCGACCAATATAACGCTTGGCAATAGAAACTACTAATCTTAAATTAGCCTCAATCATTTTTCTTCTTGCCTGTTCATCGCCTTGATCAACTTTTTTTGCCAAAGCTCTTTCTTCTTCTGGAGTTAAAAGCGATATTTTTCCTATTTCTCTCAAATATGATTGCACATTATCGCTTATTTCTTCCGTTTCCCTAAAACGTAAACTTTCTTTTAATTCCTTCTGCGTTACTTCAGTTTTAGGTAAAAGTAAATCTCCGCTTTCAATGATCTCGATATTGGCTTCAGCTAAAGAATCGTAGATTTTTTCTAACAAATCGATATTTTCTTCTACCTTAGGAAAATATTTTAAAATCTCATCTTGAGTAACAAACCTTCGGCTCCTGCCTCTTTTGATTAATTCCTCTATACTTATCGCCCCCAGTGAGATTTTCTTAACTTTTTTCTTTTGGATTCGTTTTATGACCCTTCGTTTTTGACTTATTTTTCGTTTTTTTTGAGTTATTTTTTGTTTTTTTCTTTTTTTATTCATATTAATTCTTTTGATAATTGACCAAATTGCTTAATTAAATCTTGCACTTGTTTCTCATTTCTATCTTTTTCTGCCAGTATAATATCGTTTTCTAATTTTTTAAGCTTGATTTTTACAGCTTCTTGTTTCATGTCAGAAAGTTGTTTATTCATTTCTTCTTTTAAAGAAACATTGAATTTTTCCAGCATTTCTAATTCGTAGTCAGCTCTTAAAGCTAATTCATTGATTTTATCAATTACTTCCTCCCTAAGATTCATTTTTTGTAAATTTCCTAGCTCTAAATCTTCTGGCAGTTTAGCTAAAAGAATAATTTTTAAAATTTCTGATATTTCTTCGGGAAAATATTTTTGATTTTCCTTAACTTCGTCTTTGAAGGAAAAATCTTTAATCAGAAAAGCTATGATTCTTTCTCCTAAAATTTGATATCTGGGTTTTTCTAAAATGGTTTTTAAGGTAGCACTGGAAGAATATTGATGTTCAGGCTCGTTTTCGTCAATTAATCCTGAGCCTTGCTCGCCTCGCTGAAGCTTTGGCGAAGCGGGTCGAAGGGTGGCGGATTCGATAGTAATTCTTTTTAATTCATCTTCTAAAGCATGAATATCAATATCAACATGGTGAGAGATTTTTTCTAACCAAAAAGCTCTGTCAAGAGAATTGATTAATTTTTTCACTTTTGGCAAAAAATAAGAAACGACTGCTTTTTTCCCTTCTAAACTATTAATATCCCCCATTATCTTAGCTCGCTCGAAATAAAAATCCATAATCGGGATAGCCTTATTTAACAAATCTTTGATTTCGGACGAATTTTTTGTGTCTAAGATATAGTCTGCTAAATCTTTATTTTGAGAAAGCTGAAGAATTTTGACATTAAATTCTTTAGCTAAGGCTAAATCAATGCTTCTCTCAGCAGCCCTTTCTCCGGCTTCATCCATATCAAATCCCAGAATTAAGGTGCTGTTATATTTTTTAAGAATTGCTAAGTGATAAGGAGTGAGACTGGTGCCAGAAGTAGCCACTATATTTTTAATTCCTGCCTGCCAACCCATCAAAAAATCCATTTGTCCTTCCACTAATAAAGTGGCTTCTAATTGATGCAGATAAGTTTTTGTTTTGAATAAACCATAAAGAATTTTACTTTTATCAAAAACCAGGGTCTGCGGCGTATTCACATATTTACCCACTGCTTCGATATCTTTAATGGTTTTTAAAGGGCTTTTACCTTGAAAAATTCTTCCTGTAAAACCGACTAAATGGCCAGTCGCATCTTCCAGAGGAAACATAATCCGAGAACGAAAACGATCATAAAGATCTGTATTCTGTATTCTGTATTCTGTTCCGCCAGCTGGCGGATGGCTACTAATTTCTGCTATCTCCTGGCGATTAATAGCTAAACCGCTTTGAGCGATATCTTCAGGTTTAAATTCCGCCTTTGTTAAATAATTAACTAAGCTTCGCCAATCATCAGGAGCAAATCCTAAATGAAATTCTTTAATGGTTTCAGGTTTTAAACCTCGATTTTGAAGATATTCTTGAACTTCTCTATTATTCTCTAATTGTTTTTCAAAAAATTCTTTAGCTTTTTCGTTAATCTCAATAATTTTTTGTTTTTGAGAGTTAACTTCCGGACTTTCATAAATTAACTTAACTCCAGCTTTATCAGCTAATATTTTTAATGCCTCTTTGAATTCTATATTTTCAATTTTCATTAAAAAACCCACTATGTCTCCTCCAGCGCCGCAGTTACCTACTACAAAGTTAGAAGCAACATAGGAATGATCATCGGCTACTGTTAAATTATAAACACTTCCTTTAAAATACTTTCTTGAAATACTAGTAATAGGAGAAATCCAATAAAAAGTATTTTTTTCTTTATCTTCATAGAATTGAGAAAAATTCAATTTATAGCTATCCTCCCAACAAATGATAAAAGATTCTTTATGATGGACACCTCTTTTATCAATTTTTTCTTTTTCTACTCGAAAAGTAGGGGCAATTTTTGCTCTTAACAATATATCCCTTAATTGTTCAGCTAAAGTTAAAGAAATAGTAGTAATAACTTTAGATTGTCGTTTTCTTTTACAGCCATTCACTTCTTTTGTATACCCATCTCCCTTCCAAATGGCTTCTAAGATAGTCTTCTCTTTTTTTAATGGTAAATACTGAAAAGTAAAAGGAATATGTTTATTCTTTGCATATTTACCACAAAGATTCTCAAAAATATTAGCTAATTTAGCATTACAAGCACTAACTTCTATCCCGCTCTTGTCTTTTCGAACATGGATAGAAGTTTTAATATGAAAAATATTTTCTATTAAAGTTTTGATTTCTTCGGCAAAATTTATTTCTTTATTCCCTAAACTAAATCTGATATAAGCCCGGTGGTTGCTACCTTCAGCAATATAATAACCAAGAAGTTTCAAAAAATTATCATCCACTTGGATTTTGGTAGGAATTTTTTTAATAGTTGGCCCAAAATTACTGATTTTCTTATTATAAAATTTCTCTAAATCTATAATCTTTATCTCCTTAATTTCTTGATTAACTGGAAAAAGAAGGTAATCATTGACTTTTAGCTGAGAAGCGGGTATTTTTTCTATCTTATAGTTCAAATAATATTTAGCTGGACAATGCCTATTACAATTCCATTGGCAAATTCTTGTCTGGCGGCCTTGATACTTGCAGTTTTTCGTCTTTATTACAAACACTTGGTGATCTGTCGTCAGAGAAGTTATCTCATTAGATTTTCTTACACGAATATTGATCAAATCACCCTCATAAGGACGCCCAAGAGTTCTTACTACCGGCCGGAACCTTCCTCTAGAAGTCAATACCATATTCCCTTTTTCTATTTCTTCTATATTATGGTAACCTTTTTCTGTCTTAATAAGAGATCGGGCGGGAAAACACCCAAAACAATGAAAAATCTGACGTGAAGGAGACACAATAAAAGAAGGTGTTTTTTCTTTATGAAAAGGACAAAGAGCTTTATAATTAGCTCCTGCTTTCTGGAGTTTCACGTATTGGCCAATCACTTCAACAATATCTAATTTACTTTTAATTTCCTCTAATTGGGAGAGCATATCAAAAAAATTTAAAAATCAAAAATCAAAATACAAAATTAGAGTTTAGGGTTTAGGATTTAGAGTTTATAAGGTGATTACTTTATCTTTTCCTTGTTTTTTAGCTTGATACATTAATTTATCAGCTTTATTAATTATTATAGCTAAGGTTTTTTCTTTCTTGGGAATAATCAATCCTAAGCTAATGGTTAAATGTAAACCAGCTATTTTGGTTCGGGCTGTCAATTGACATAATTTTTGAGCGATTTTCTGAGCATTGGCTTTGCTAGCATTGACTAATAAAATAACAAATTCTTCACCACCCCAACGGCCTAATAAATCAGTTTTTCGAAGAGTTAATTTAAGAAATTTAGCTAATTGTTTTAATACCCTATCTCCTCTTCGATGGCCATATTTATCATTAATCTTTTTAAAATCATCGATATCTAAAAAGATAAGGGCTAAACTAGTAATTCCATTTTTTCGGCGTTTTCCAGTGTCTTCCCTAAAAGATTGGAAACAATTTCTTCCAAGTTCTAAAAATCCTCTCCGATTATAGACATTAGTTAAGGCATCTAAATACACTAATTTTTTCAATTTCTGAATTTCTTTCTCTAGGAGTAAAATTTTAGACCCGGGTTTTATCATTTAATGTCATTCCCGCCCCCGTTTACACGAGGGTAAACTCCAGCGGGAATCTGAGATCCCCGTTTGCACGGGGATGACCGCTTTGCGGTCATTTTAACAAAGATATAATTTTTGGCAAAAAAATCATCAAACCAATAATGATAGAGGTAAAGATAACAATAGCTACTCCTCCAGCCATTAAATCTTTGAGCATCCTTATTTTATCAGAAAAACGAGGTTCAAGATAATCCAGGGTTTTCTCCAGAGAGGTATTTAAGGCTTCTAAAGAAAGCACTAGGCTCATAATCAAGATAAGGATAAGCCATTCAAAATAAGAAATGTTAAGGATAAAACCAAGAAGGATAACAAACAAAGCACTTATCAGCATACCCATAAAATTATGCTGCTGGCTATGAATTTTAAGGCCGTGGAAAGAATATTGAAAACTCTTGAAGATTTTTCTTAAGGATATTTTCATCTTAATAATAATTTCTTTTTCATTCGAGGGAATGGTTTTCTCTCTTCAATTAAATCCTCGTATTTTTCAGCAAAATGCCAATGACCCTTTTTATCTATTCCTAAAAGCACTGCCCGGTATTTTTTCCGGTTGATATTTTTAAATACATAATAAGCCGAACGAAGGGAAACTTCATGCTCTCCGCTCTTTCCACCACAAATAATTCCGATAACCTTCTTTTTCATTTAAAAATTCCCTTAATAATCTTCTTAGTCGTTTTTTTCATTTCCTTCAAACAATCTTCACAATACACTGGCCTATTAGGATCAGGTCGAAAAGGAACGATAATGGATTTACCGCAGTTAGAACAGACAGCTTCCCACCCTTCTTTAATAGATTGGTTTATTTTTGGCTTGGCTTGTCTTTCCGAGGAGGAGAAATCTAAAAATTCCCAGTGCCTCATAGTATCCTCCACTTCTTCTCGTTTAAAAGCGTATTGTTCTCGAGAATACTGAATGATTTCTTGAATAAAAGACTCTAGAGGTAAAGCGCTTGGAGGAATGTTCATCCCGGAAAATCCTTTGGTCAAATAACCATCAATCATTAACTTAATATAAAAATTATAATTCGGCAGATTTATAATATCTTCCTGATTAAAATCTGGCATAAAATATTTTTCTAAAAGTTCGGCATCTTCTGGACCAGCTCGAAAAGTTATTAAAGTTCCTATATTGCCAAAAATAGCATCCCTGACCATATCATTTAATTGGGCAATGTACTGATGAGCTAAGATTAAATTGAGACGATATTTTCTCGCTTCGGCAAAAATGTTAGCAAAAGATTCTGTAGAAAAGTTTTGAAATTCATCAATATACAAAAAGAAATCTCTTCTCTCATTTTCTCGAACATCGATTCTCGACATAGCCGCTAATTGTAATTTTGTTATTATTAAGGCTCCTAAAAGAGCAGAATTATCTTCTCCTATCAAACCTTTAGAGACATTAGCCAAAAATATTTTCCCGCTATCCATTATTTCTCTTAAATCTAACTTTGATGTCTTTTGACCAATAATGTTTCGTATTAAAGGATTAGAAATAAATTGTCCTACTTTATTTTGAATAGGGGCAATAGCTTCAGTGGCAAAACGCTCGTTATAGCGGCTGAATTCTTTTTCCCAAAAAGATTTGACCACTGGATCAGTTACTCTGGCTATAATGGCTTTTCTAAAATCATTATCGGCTAACATTCTGTTAACGCCCAAAAGAGTAGAACCAGGATATTCTAATAAAGCTAAAAGTGTGTTGTTTAAAATATATTCCATTCTGGCTGACCAAACATCCGGCCAAATCTTTTTAAATACTCCCATTAATCCCGCCACTACTAAATGTCTTAACTCGAGGGGCACTTCCTCAATCACGTTAAAAGCTATTGGCCATTCTAAATCGCTTGGATTAAAATAAACCACATCTTTTATTCTTTCTTGAGGAATGAAATGGATAATTCTTTCTATTAATTCACCATGTGGATCGATCACTCCGACGCCTTTGCCATTCAAAATATCTTGAACAATCATATTTTCCATCATGGTCGTTTTACCAACGCCAGATTTACCAATAAGATACATATGCCGACGCCTATCGTCGGTTTTAATACCAAATCTCTGAAAATCATTTCTAAAATTTGTTATCCCAATGTAGGTAAGATCTTCCATAAATTAAATGGGTAAATTTGGTGGAGCTTCGCTTTTACGCGACAAAGATCTGATTAAAGCTGGGGCTTTCACTTTCAAAACCGGGAAATGATAAATTGAGGCTAACTCTTCGGTATTTAAAATAATTGTTTTTTTAACTTCTTCTCTCTTTCTAAATTTTTGGTAAAAATTTAATTTCTTAACAAAAGTCCTTCTGGTTTTAAATAGTTTTGATTTTATCTCAGTAGAAGCTAAATCATTAATTTTGAAGGCATTAAGATTTTCAGTATTAAACTGTTTGAAATAAGCTGGGAAAGTTAAGCTATCAGTTTCATCATAAATTGATCGTGGGCTAAGATAAATAAATCTAATTGAAACCTCGAAACCTAATTTCGAAATTTTTTGTTCTATGCGCTCTATTTTTTCTTTATCGCCAGAGGAAAGAGGAGAAGAAACTGGTTTTTCTTCTTTTGTTTCACCTGGCCAAACTGGTGGAGTATAAAAAGCTGTGATTAAGTTTCTAATGAAAGAGCCAATCCAATCTCGCCAACCTATTTTTTCTTTTTTGCCTAAAAGTTTATTGATTTCCTTTTGGCCGTCTTCTATCCATTTCTTTTCTTTTTCTGAAGTTAAGGGTGAAATTATCATCTGAAGAATTAAATATTCCGATGATTGAAGTTGACTGGCTGATTCGATCAGACTCGCCAAGGGATCAATTCTTTTTTCTTCTTTGGCCTCTTCAAAAAGAGGATAAGTTCTTATGGGAAAATGATTGGCATTTTGAAAAAGTATTTCTGAGCCGTATAAATCGAAATCTTTATTCGGTATGAAAGGAGGAAAAGTGGAAAAATAATCATAGACTTCTTTAATATCTACTTCTGGATATTGAGCATAAAGTTGAGATTCAAATAATTTTCTATATTGTTTAGGTAATCTTATTAAAAAATTAATCTCTTTTTTCAAGCCTAAAATTTCTAAACTGATACTTCCTTTTTCCATTGAATGCAAACCAGAAAAAATCTGCTCCATGGCTTTCGGTGTCTGTAAGATTTCTCGGTTAACTTTAACCTCTAGAACTACCCAGTTCTCAATTTCTTTTTTCTGTTGTTCTAACTTTTTTCTCTGAAGGCGGTATAAATTAATAAAAATTTTCCCCAAAATAATGAGGAAAATAATCCACCAAAATTCTAAAAGAAAAAAATAAAAGTATTTAAAAGGCATTAAACCTCTAATATTTTATATGGTCCAACTAAGGTATAACGCTTGTTCTCCAATTTCTTAAATAGCTTTTTATTGTGGAGATTCAAAATAATAGTATTGGTTTTAGCCAATCTCTTTTTTTGAACTTCTTTAACGATTTCGTCTTGGGTTAAAGGTTTATTTGCCTCTTTTAAAACACCTTTAATGACATCAGCCACTTTACCTGGTGTATAACCCCAATCCTTCAAAGCATAAATACCTCTGCCAATCAAAACAAAGCGAGAGTCTTTAATTAATTCATTGTGGACAGTTTGAACTTCCACTTTTTTAAACCAGGAACGGGATAACACTAATGGTGATTCTATTTTTATTGCTTCGGTTATTTCTTTATTCTCGTTAAGATATTTAGCAATCTCCGAGAAATGAAGAGGTTGTTTTTGATGAGACATCAAAAGATAAGCCCTGTCTTTTGCTCCAGCTGGTTCAATTTTGGACCATTTTTTTAAGCCATACTCACCAAAAGGATTTTTACCTATGCTTTTTGTTATCTTCAGATAAATGCCTATGGCTTTTTCGTTAATTTCAGAAGAAAGATTTTTCTTGGCCCAATCTAAAATTTCTTTTAGAATATAAACAGAGTTTTGCTTTTTGAAGAATTCTTCAATCTTTTTAATATTGGCTTGAATTTTTGTTTTTTCTATCTCTTTTAAATGCCAAAAAGAAACCACCTTATCATCTTCATCTTCAAGAATAAATTCTGGATTTAAAAGCAATAAAAACTTAAGAGTACAAAGAGTGCTTTTTTCTAATTCCAATTCTTTTTTGATAAAAACTAAAAGCTCAGCCTCCTCTTCGGCTCCTCCGAGACGTTCTAAAATAGTTTTAGCTTGACTCCAAAATGATTGGATTTCAGCTATTTTAGAAGAAGTTCTAACAGTTTTTAAAGAAGCCTCTACTATCTGCCTTATCCTTTCTCTGGTGACTTTATATGACTGACCTATGGAATCCAGGGTTTGAGGTTGATTATTAATAATTCCATACCTTCTCTTTAAGATATCCTGATTTCTAACTGGTAAAATCGATAACAAAGAAAGAGCTAAAGTTTGAGGTTCTGCCAGGTTTAATCTAGCCATAATTTTACTTTATATTACCAGCTTCAAATTAAATTGTCAAACCCCTACACCAAACAAGCAAAACTAATAAAGCTCACCCTTTTCTCTTTCGCTCCTGCTATTCCGCCAAAGACAATTAATCTTTGCTCACTTCGGGAAACCTTCCGGAATTCCGCTTCGCTCCAGTTCCGGCTTTCCTCTCGCTCGCTTCAGTTAATTGTTTCTTCGGCTCCATAATGTCGCTCAAGAGAAAAGGGTTCGCTTATTTTAGAAGGTATAAAGGACGAGGGGGATGTTGTTGAAAAAACCGTCGCGCAGGCCGATCCGCCTACGCCTTTCAGGCTTCGGACGGACAGGGCGGGCAAAATAGAGCGCCTGCCCGCTAAAGCTTTAGCGACGGCGGGAGGTCGAGCGCGAGCGCAAATTCCTCGCTGGGGAATTTGATAGCGTGTTTTTTCAATAACTCTCCCGAGCCCTTGCTCATTTTTATAATCGGGAGCAAACTTAATTGTCAAACCCCTCACTTGGAAAGAATCAGAGAATTCTTGATTCGGTGTTTAAGATGGGTATAAGAACCAGCGAATCTTTTAAGTTTGAATTCACGATCTTTAGCATCTTTCTCTGATAGATATGCTTCATAATAGATTAATTTCAATGGAAGACGAGGTTTGGTTGCTTTGGAAGAAGATGTATTATGTTCTCTTAATCTCCTTTTTAAATCGTTAGTAAAACTAATATACAAATTATCATCTTTTATACTTTTGAGAACATATACATAATACATATTCTTTCCAAGTGAGGGGTCAAATGTTAATTTTTGCTCCAATCGTAGAGTAAAGGTGAAGCAATAAAAATAGAAGAATAAGTACCAACAATAATACCCACCATCATAGCTGAAGCTAAAACTGTAATAGAGCTTGGCCCAATAATATAAAGAGCAATTAAAGGAAAAAGAGTAGTCAAAGAAGTATTCAATGATCTTAAAAGAGTTTGATGGATACTTTTATTAATAAGTTCGGCTATCGTTATTCTTTCTCCCTTGTTAGTTTGCAAGGCATTGAGTTTGAGATTTTCTCTGATTCTATCATAAACCACAATGGTGTCATGGACAGAATAACCAGCCACCACTAATAAAGCCACGAGAAAATCAGAATTTAATTCCCAGCCTTGAATTTTCCCCATGAGAAAGAGAAAACCGCCAATAAAAATTAAATCATGAAGCAAAGCCAAAATAGCTAAGAAGCCATATTTATAAGAAGGAATATTGTATGAAGCTTGACGGAAAGCATAGGTTAAATACAATAAAATTCCAGCAAAAACTAAAATTACTGCCCAAAGTGATTTTTTAATCAATTCTTTACCAATAGCTGGTCCAATGGAATCAAATTTTTTCTCTTCCAAAGAAATAATCTGAGTTTTCAAACTATCCAACAGTTCTTGATGTTTTTCCTCGGAAATATTCTGAAAGCGCAAAATTAAACTCTTATCACTAGTAATTTGGCTTGTCACCTGGCCTATTCCTTGAGTATTCAAAAAGGAAAGAATTTGCTGACTGGTTTGAGTATTTAAATTAGGAATTTCAATTTCCCATAAAGAGCCACCGGTAAAGTCAATTCCCCATTTAAACCCAAAAATAACAATCACTAAAAGCGAACTAATAATTATTATTCCGGAAAAAACATAGAAAATTTTGCGTGTTTTAATAAAATCCATCATAATAAATTCAAAATGTAAATATCAAAAATCAAAATGACAATTTAAAATGTTAAAATTTACTTTTTGCCTTTTAAGGTTAAGATACTGGAAGCTAAAATATTAGCAATTTCAATTAATTCATTTAGCAGCCATTTTATTTCGTTTTTGTTCCCTTTACCGGTATCTCTTAATAGCGCTAACCAAACTTTTGATTCATTAGCGGATTTTAAAGAATGGGTGAAAAAATTAATAAAATCTTTCTTTGAACTGGATGAGTTAGCTTCAATGTAATTTGCCAAGATGCTGGTTCCACTTCTTAAAAGTTGTCTTCCAATAACGCTACTAACAGAATCTTTGGGAAGTTTATCAATGAATTTAATTAACCTTAAGACCCAACTATATAATCTTTTCTTAAATTCATTTTTAAACTTTACATTGTCATTTTCCATTTTGATTTTTGATTTTTGATATTATCTGTTTAGATAGATTATTTGTAAAAATATCTTCGTAACATAAATGGCAGTCAATAAACCGACACCAACACCAATGGCTAAAGTTAAAGCAAATCCTCTGATCATTGAGGAAGTAAAATAATAAAGAGTAATTGAGGAAATGATAGTGGAAATATTGGAATCTCTGATGGCTGGCCAAGATTTTTTAAAACCATCTTCTAAGGCTGGGCCCTTAGCTTTTCCTAATTTTTTTTCTTCTTTAGTATATTCAAAAATTAAAATATTAGCATCCACAGCCATGCCAATAGATAAAATAAAACCAGTAATGCCAGCTAAAGTTAAAGTAATGGGTATGGCTTTGAAGATGCTGAGAGAAATAATGACATAAATAATCAAAGTTAAAGAAGCGATTAATCCTGGAAGCTGATAGAAGATAATCATAAACAGAACAACTGTTATTAAACCAATGATTCCGGCTTTTAAAATTTTCATTAAAGATTCTTCACCTAAAATCGAGCCCACAGTTTGCTGAGAGATTAAAGTGATAGGTACGGGCAAAGCTCCTTGATTTAAACGAGCTACTAATTGTTTAGCTTCGCTTAAAGTAAAATTACCAGAAATCTGGGCTCTGCCAGAAGAAATTTCCTCCCGAACCACAGGAGCGCTAATAGGCATACCATCCAAATAAATGGCCAAGGGTTTATCGACATTATTCTTTGTTAGTTCGCCAAAAATTTGCGTACCTTCAGGATTAAATTGCAAATCCACTACAGGCAGGGATGTATTTTGGTCAAAACCTAAATCCGCTCTCTCTAAATACTTGCCAGTTAAAGAAGTGGATTTAAAGTAAGGATCAATATTTGTTTGTTTAGAATCCAAAAGAGTTTTAGTTTCTTCTTCAGCACGAATTTCTTTAAATTCCAGATAAGGCGTCTCGCCTATCATTTTGATGGCTTCTTTAATATCTTTAATACCAGCCAGGCTAACAATCAATCGCCAATTATCTCCAGCTTTATTAATTTCTATTCTTGGTTCTTTGACGCCAGAATAATTTACTCTTCTTTCAATCACGTCCTTTAAACCAGTC
>Ga0210005_1001692_pt1 | contig 13681 bp, 16 predicted proteins | sample CryGey02umfilter_3_FD_183961 | JGI IMG/M metagenome (GOLD analysis project Ga0210005, IMG submission 183961) | Groundwater microbial communities from aquifer in Utah, USA - Crystal Geyser 4/9/14 0.2 um filter (SPAdes) (version 3) | ecosystem: Environmental > Aquatic > Deep subsurface >... | reverse complement strand
ATGTTTGAGAAGATGAAGTAACAATTATATCTCCAGATTTAAGACCAGAAACTATTTCAGTCTGAGTGTTAGATGATAGTCCAATTTCAACCGTGACTGTTTGGGGTTGACGATCTTTCATAATTTGAACAGTGGTTGTTGAAGTGCTACTATCTGTTTTAACACTAGTTGATGGAACAAGTAAAACATTATCTTTGGTTTGAGTAATGATATGGGCCGATGCTGCCATGTTGGGTAAAATTGCCTCTGATCCAAGATCAAGACGGATAACAGTTGAATAGGTTGTAACATTAGAACTAATTGTTCCTGCTGTATCAATACTTATAACATGTCCGGTGAAGGTTTTATCCGGAAGGGCATCGAAAGTGACTGTAGCTTTATTTCCCATTTTAATTTTTGGGACATCGATTTCTGATAAATTAACTGTGACTGTTGGCATAGCTTTTGTTTTAACAGATGCGATTTTTGTACTAGTTTGGGTGGTGTTGGAATTACTTGATGTGGATGCGATTACTGATCCAACTTGAAGTGACAATCCAGTGACTGTTCCGGAAATCGGTGCATAAATTGTTGGTGATGTTTGTTGATAAGAAAGCCAAGCGGAGTTTAAAGCAGTTTGAGCTTGGTTAACCACTGCTTGTTGATTTTTGTATTTTGCTTCTGAGGCAAGCCAAGTATTATTAGTTATAATAAACTCTGGAAGCGTTCGATTGTTTGTGTTTGGTGTTCCATCTCCGTTTGTATATTTACCGTTAATGGCAAGGTTATAAAATTTGTCCCACTGCATGAACATATCTCCTTGTGTCGTTAACATTGCTATTTTTGTAGTTTCTAAACTATTTTTTGCACTTTGATAACTTGACGATGCTTGGAATGCTTTTTGTTTACCTTCAAGATCCAAATCAATGTCAGCGATTTTATCTCCGGATTTAACAACATCGCCATCTTTAACATATAGTTTTGAAACAACACCAGAGGCTTGGGTTGAAATGGTTGCATTATTGGCAGTTGAGACATTGCCTGAACCAGTAACCGAAACAATCAGCGTTCCAATTTCTGCTTGCGCTGTTTGATACTGAACAGTATTTTTTTTAGAAGTAAATATTCTAGTTTTAATTAACCACAACAATCCAATAAGGATGGTGATAATTATAATCTTTTTAAAGAGAGAGAGTTTTTGAAATTTATTTTTAAAGTTTGAAAAATTATTAATAATTAGTTTCATAATTTTAGTTTATTATTTATTTCTGAAAATAAGCTTAACGATTAATTTTATGAAAAGTAACAGAAACAGTTGTTCCTTGATTTTTTTGGCTTTCAATAATAATTTTTCCTTTGTGCACATCAACAATCCTTTTAGCAATTGCTAAACCTAATCCAAAACCCTTGGTTTGTTTTTGCAAACGTACGTTTTCACTGCGATAGAAACGCTCAAACACACGGGGTAAATCTTTTTCAGCAATTCCTACCCCATGATCTTTAATCAAAACAGTCAAAGCTTTATCGGCTCCTTTAAAGTCGATTTTAATTGATGATTTTATTGGACTATATTTAATTGCGTTGTCAAGTAGTATGATAAATAGATCTACCAAACCAAACCTATTTCCTTGAATATAAGTTTTTTTACCAGAATAAGAAATTGTGATATTTTTTTCACGGCTTATCTGTTTAATTTTGTTAATTGCTTCATTAATAGTACTGTTTAAATCAACTTTTTCTAATTGAATTGTGGTATTTGACGGTTGATATTGGGAGAGTTGAAGAAGAGAGTCGGATAGACTTTGCAATTGATTTGTATCTATTAGATTATCCATGATAATTTTTTTTGCTTCCGGTAAAGTAAGATTTTTATCACGAAGGGAAACTTCGAGCGAGCTCTTTAACGCTGTAATGGGTGTTCTGAGTTGATGTGAGGCGTCAGTGATAAAATAACTTTGTTCATCAACCATTTTTTTAATTGGTTGTAGAGTTTTTCCAGCCAAGAAATAGGACAAGCCACCTGCGACAGTGAGAATAAAAATATTAATAATTATTAAAAATAAAGACAATCTTTCCTTAGTTTCTTTAATTAATTCCTCATCAGGTGGAGGATACGATCTGTTTGCCGATGGTCGATTAGGTTGAGGTAATACTTCTATATCCAGACGATGTTCAAAGCGTAGTTTTTGGATTCGGGAAAAACGGTCAAACTCGTTTATCAGAAGACGATATAAGGTTAAGCTAAAAGCCGCACTAATAATCACTAAGATTAATAGATACCAGAGGGTTAATTTTATACGGGCGCTATGAAACATTTATTAATTTTAAATTTAAAATAAGTTAAACGTCATTCCCATCCCCGCCTGCGCGGGGATAAATTCCGATGGGCTACAAGTCCCCGTTAGGGGAGATCCAGTCTATAATTACCTTATTTATAATGTATATTATGTCTGGATTCCCTCCTCCGAGGGAATGACTTTCTGTATCAAAGGTAATAAACATATAGAAAAATTACTCGTTACTGATTTTATAACCAAAACCACGGACAGTTTTTATTAGTGGTAATTGGTTTTTGAATGGCACGTCGATTTTATCACGTAATTTTTTTATATGGGCTTCAACCGTGTTGGGAAGAATTTTGGACTCGTAATCCCAGACTTGAGTAATAATTTTATCTTTTGTTAATATCTGGTTAGGGTGGCGAAGTAAATATTCAAGCAACATATATTCTTTGTTAGAGAGCATAATCGGTGTTTTACCACGTTTCACTTCATAGGTTTCTGTATTAAGAGTTAAATCAGAAAGCGATAAAACCACATTTATCATTTCGCCTTTTCTTCTTGTTAAGGCCTTGATTCTAGCAAGTAACTCATCAAATGAAAAAGGCTTAGTAAGATAGTCATCTGCTCCCGAATTCAATCCCTCGACTTTTTCATGGATTTGACCCTTAGCTGTGAGCATTAGTATAGGCGTGGAGTTATTTTCTTTACGGAGTGATTGACAGATTTCAATGCCACTTATTTCCGGAAGCATGATATCTAAAATAATCAAATCATATTTTTCAGTTGACGCAAGATCATAACCATCATTGCCGGAATAAGCAACATCAACAATATATTTTTCCTGCTCGAGACCTTTTTTTATTGAATCAGCGATTCTTTTTTCATCCTCAACTACTAGTATTTTCATATATGTATATTATAATCTGATTCTTAATTTTGACTGAAGAAAAGCGATTATTTTATATCTGGATAGAGATGTGAAAAGGATGCTATACTTAAAGCTAAACATGTTTCCAAAAAGACACGAGAAAATTTGGGCGCTTGCAGGCTTGGTAATTGCCATGATTTTTATTTATTACGTCGCAAAAAATCTGCGAGATATTAAAACAATTGTTAGTTATGCAGGTTTGACTGCGCCGGTTGTAATAATTATTTTATACGCACTTTTCGCAATTACCCCAATTTCAACCGATCCATTAACCGTAGTTTCCAGTGCGATGTTTGGTCCTTTATTTGGAGTATTGATTAGTTGGATTGGCAACTGTGTTGCTTCTTTAGTTGAATATTATTTTGGCAGTCATATTGGAAAAATTGCTAACTTTAAAGAAATACGAAAAAAATTACCTTTTGGATTAGGAAAATTACCAATAAATTCTCCTTGGTTTTTGATTGGTGGTCGATTGATTCCAGGATATGGTGGGAAAATTATTAGTATTTTGGCGGGAGTTCATCACGTTAAATTGATTTTATATCTTTGGACATCGGCATTAACTAATTTTCTAGGATCATTGTTTTTAGTGTTAGGAGGATATCATATTATTCGATTGATTCATTTATTAAAGTGAATTTTAATCTGGATTCCCGTCTTCACGGGAATGACAATAATACACACATTATTTATAGACAATCAAATAGTTTGTTTAGATGGGAGATTTTTGGAACTCAATAATTCGTTGTTTGCGCTCTTCAGTTGAAAGTGGACTTATAATTCCCGGACCGTTAATACAACCACCATCGCAAAAAAGGACATCAATAAAACGAATTGATTGGTTGTCTTTAAATTCCTCAAGAACAATGTCAATATTTTTCCAGTTAGAAACAATTCTAATCTCTTTATCCTTTAGAAGGGTTTGAGTACCACTTGTAAAAGTGAGTCCGCCATCGAAAGGATATATCCGGGTGGATGGTTCAGAAAGATCAAACTTGTCGTTAGATAATTCATTTATTTGAGGAGTTGCGAATTGAGAAAATAACTCATCGAGTTCTTTATATGTAATTACGATAATATTTAATTCGGGGTAATCTTCACTGGCTTCAAGTTTTTTTACAATGCACGGACCGATAAAAACCGGTTGATAACCAAGATATTTTTCTGTCACAATTTTGGCGGTGGCGATCATTGGTGAGTCTGCCTTGAATGCTAAATAAGGAATTAGATCAGGATGCTTGGTACGGATATAGCGGACAAAACTAGCGCAGGGACTAGTGATGAAACGGCCGGTGGGATTATTAATTAACAGGTTTACAACTGCTTCGTTAGTTTTTTTTGCACCCACTGCTACTTCCACCACATAAGAAAAACCTAATTGTTTTAAACGGGTGACTATTTGTGGGTATTGATAAACAATTGGGAATGAAGGTGCCAACATGGCTACTAACTTAGATTTATTTTTTATTAATTCGGTAAGCATATTTACTTCGTCCTCGTCCATAGTTTATTTAAAGACTGTCTTTAACAAAGACAGTCTTTATTTTCAAGGCAATGATTCCTCCAAATATTGCCGTGATTAGTTGAAAAATTCCCATGCTTGTTAAGAATACCGCCGGAACTAATTTTAGTTGAAAATACATTGAGGCGAAAAGATATAACCAAAAACTTTTTATAAGTGAACTAAAAATAACACTAATTGTAAGGGGTAAGAATTTATTTAACTTAAAAAAAGTAAACATTAACAATAAATTCCCGATCCAAATAAACGGTAGAAAGTAGAGAAGAAAAGGGGTGAATTTTCCAAACAACAATCCATGAGAAACAGCAGCTAAACTGGGTAAAATTGCAACTGACAGCCAATTTTTTCTTCCGAGGTTTTGAGAGACTACTAAGAATAAAAGGGTGTTAACTACAGTTCCAGTGAGCCACTGCGGACCAGAAATAAAAAGCGGAATGGCAAATGCCAAAATCGGGAGAACAAAATTTAATGGTAACGTAGTAATTTTTTCTAAAACTGTGGTCTGTGTTTTCACGATTTTATAATAGATGATTTTTACCCATTAATCAATAAAATTACTTATTTAATAATCCAAAATTATTTAAGGTGTACTTAATAAAATCTAACGTTTTTATTAAATGATTAAAATTTTTTCCTATTTTCCATGATAATGCTTCATTGATTAGCAATATCCATTTCTTGTCTAATATATCTTTAGCATATGAAGCAGCTTTTGATTTTGAAACGATACCTCCCCTTTGGATTGTATAAAAAGCTCGACACATTGTTAAAACTGCATATACCTGATAATCATTTTTGATAAGTCGCGAATGGTCGATTAGTTGAGGGCACCACCAATTTTTTAAAGACTCAATAACTGCTTTTTTTAACTCATTTTGAGTTACAGGTTTAATAAACAATTTAGGACTCTGTCCTTTTATCGTTATTCCATTTTCTCTTAATATGTGTTTTTCAATTAATCCAAAACCATCGATATAAAACTTTCCATCAATATGAAGACAGGGAAAAAAAGCTTTTTCTTGAAAGTAATTTTTTAAGGACTTTATAGGAATATAAATACACTCTATTCTTTTGGCGTATGGTAAATTACTTAAAGTTATTTTTTTATGTAATAATTTTAGTTTTTTCAACAAACTATCAGAAAGAGCATTTTCTGTAAGAATAACTAAATCAATATCGCTTCTATCAGGAGCAAAATCATTTAATGCTAAAGAGCCATGGATATACATACCAATAAATTGACCGTTTAAAATATCAGAAATCTTAATAAGAAGATGGTCTATTATTTTATTAACAGAAGGATAAGGAGTGAAAGATTTCATAATTTTTTAATTGTATGAAACAAATTGATTTATCAATTGGATTAATTAATAGATTATTAATTTTAAATCAATTGACATAAAAGTTAAAGTATATTACATAAAGCAATAGTTTATTAAAACTCTAGATACCCGTCTTCACGGGGATGACATTAAACGGATATTTCGTTTTTTAGTTGCCACATGTATAATCTTTATATGACTAAAGATTTATCTACGTTGTTTTATCCCAAATCAATCGCAATCGTTGGGGCGTCGACAAATGTTGGAAAGGTGGGGGGGATTGTTTTACAAAACATCAGACAATCGGGCTACAAAGGGAATATTTATCCGGTTAATCCAAATTATGAAAATATTGATACATTAAAATGTTATGCAAAATTAGAGTTGTTGCCGGAAGCTCCTGATTTATTAATTGTAGCGGTTCCAATTTCCACAACATTCACTGTTTTACAAGAAGCTGGGACAAAGGGAATAAAAAATGCAGTTGTCTATGCTGCCGGATTTAAAGAGATAGGGAAAGATGGAGAACAACTAGAAGATCAGTTAAAACAAATCTGTGTTCAGTTTGGAATTAATATGATCGGTCCAAACTGTTTGGGATTTGTAAATAATCTGTGTCCGCTTAATGCAACTTTCGCAAAGACCAACGGACAATCAGGGAATATTCGTTTTATTTCTCAGTCCGGAGCTATTGCTTCGAGTATGTTTGATTGGTGTGATGCGCATAACTTGGGATTTGCTGAGTTTGTTACGCTCGGTAATAAGGCAGTTTTAAACGAAAACGATGTTCTTCAATTTTTTTTGGACCATCCGATTAACACACTTACTAATGAACAACAAAAAGGGCTATCTCATGTTTCGCCAATCGGTCTTTATCTGGAATCAATCACAAACGGTGTAGAATTCATGCGTTTAACTCGAGAGATTGGAAAGAAGAATCCGATTTTTATCATTAAACCGGGCAAGACTGCAGCTGCAGCTAAAGCGATGCAGTCGCATACTGGAGCAATTGCCGGCGCTGATTTTGTTTTAGAAAAAGCACTTAAGCAAAGTGGGGTAATTAGATGCAATGCTTTATCAGAATTTTTTAATTTAGCACGAGCATTTGCTTGGGAGGATGAGCCAAATGAACCAAATATTGCCGTGATTTCAAATGCCGGAGGACCGGCAGTGATCAGTGCTGATGCGATTTCTGATGCTGGGTTATCATTGGCGCAGTTTGATGACGATAAAAAAAAGCAATTATTAGAAATTCTTCCACGTGCTGCCAGCATTATGAATCCGGTGGATGTATTAGGTGATGCGTTAGCTGATCGGGTTGGAAAAGCAACAGAAATTGTTTTACAAACTGATCAAGTCGATACATTATTGGTGATATTAACTCCGCAAGTGATGACACAAATTGGTAAAACTGCCAGTTTAATCGGTATGCTCTCTGCAAAATATAAAAAACCAATCTTTTGTTCTTTTATTGGTGGAGGAATGGTGATTGAAGGAGAAAAAGTATTAAATCAATACAAGATTCCAACATTTCATTTTCCGGAAGAAGCAATCATGGCGATTGGTTCAATGTGGAAATGGCGACAATTTCGAAAAGAACAATTAACAATTAAAAATGAACCCACAGAATCAATTTTAATAAATTATGACAATATAAATACAATAGTTCAATCAGCTAAACGTCAACCAAGTTTAAACAATCAACAAGCTACTCAAGTTTTTGTAGCGGCAGGAATAAATGTTCCTAAAAGTAAACTAATAAAAACTCTCGCAGAAGGAATTATATTTGCGGAAGAAAACGATTGGCCAGTGGTTTTAAAATTATCAGCCCCTGGTTTGTTGCATAAAACTGAATATGGCGGGGTAATTGTTAATATTGCTAATGAACGTGAGATTGTGTTGGCCTGGGAGAAAATCGAAAAAAATAAATTAAAGCTTCCGTTTGAAATGCAAAAAAATATTTCGGTGCAAATTCAACAGGACGTTGGAAAAGGGATTGAGGTGATTGTTGGTGTTAAACGTGATCCGATTTTTGGTCCAGTGTTGTTATTTGGTGCGGGGGGAACGATGGCAGAGTTAATTGCTGATCGCAATTTACACATACTTCCAATTAACAATAAACAAGCTCAACAATTAGTTGAGAAAGCAAAAATTCACTTATTACTTCGTGGTTATCGTGGCGCGTTACCTTATGCCGAAAAACCACTTTATGATTTAATTGTCCGTTTCTCCAAACTAATTGAAATATCGTCGGATATCAAAGAAATGGAAATTAATCCTGTCATTATTACACATGATTCAGTTTACGCAGTTGATGGAAAAATTTTATTAAAATGAAAGTAAAAAATTATGTCATTGCGAGGAGCGAACCAGGTGCTGAATAGTACCTGGGAGCGACGTGGCAATCCCGATAATATAGAAGGTACTGTAATAATTAGTTAGGTTCATTGGTAACGGGATTGTCCTTCGACTAATCTCAGGATTATAACTTCACTTCGTCGAGTCATACTCGACTTCGTTCGCAATGACACTTCCTGTACGTTTTTGCTATACTACCTTTTAAATGAAACGCGTTGTTTTAATAACTTTGTTTATATGTATATTATTATGTCGACAGGTTTTTGCTGCAGATTGGGAGATTGACTGCGACGGAAAAGATTGTACTAATCCGCCTCCTCATCCACTTTTTACGCAAACCGATCAATGGATTCCAGGAATGTGGGAAGCGAAAATTGTAACGGTAAAAAATCTTGATGATAAGAAAAATTTGGAAATTAACACTAAAGTCAAAAATTTGCAAGTTGATCCTTTAAAATGTCATTTTGACGAACAGCTTATTTTATCGATTAATCGATTAGATTTACCTGATAAAAATACCGTTGTCTGGTCTGGAAGTGTAGGTGATTTATTCAAAAGACGTGATCCAATTAGTTTAGGAATTTTTCCACCCAAAACTGACGTAGATTTTCGTTATATTATTTCATATAATCAAGACGCGGTAGCTGAGGAGAACTGTCCAAATCCAACCACTTCATTTTCATTACAACTTAACTTTTCCCGAAAAGAAGTTAATAATGAGTCAGAAATTAATACAAATAAAGTAACTTCAGCGAAGTGCGACGATCAAGCGCCAAAAAGTCCTCCGACGCTTATAAATATAATTCCTGGAATAAACAGTATTGCGTTATTTTGGGAAAAAGCACAAGAACCAGTAACTTATTACATAATTCAATATGGGACGCAACCAAATAAATATGAATTTACTAATCCAAACGCTGGAGGAAAAGAAACAACAAAGTATATTATTAACAGTCTTGATTCTGAGAAACAATATTTTTTTACAGTTGTTGCTGGTAATGGTTGTGCCGTTGGTCTTCAGTCTAATCAATTAACTGCAGTGACATTAAAAAACTTTCAAACTTCTCCTACGATAATAAATCAATCTTCTAATGTTTTAGGAGTATCAACTTGTAATGTAATATCTACTCCAACACCTACGGTAAGTATTCTAGGAATAACTAAGAAAAACGCATATTGGTTTATTGTGGCGTTACAGTTTGTTGCATTGGCAGTGTTGTGGTTGTAAAAAAATCGCAGATGCACTTGATTTTGATAAATATGGTATAATAAGACTTATCAATAGTTGATAGAATCTGCAAGAGGTTAATTTCTTCAGGCTCTACACTTTCAATAAGCAATTTACTAAATTCAATTCAAATACAAAAGGGGGTGAAATAGACAATGGATAAAAAGAAACTATACGTAGGTAATCTACCATGGACAATGACAAATGATTCTTTAAAAGATTTATTTGCGCAATATGGTGAGATTTCTGAAGCGATCATCATCATGGACCGTTATTCAGGCCGCTCAAAAGGTTTTGGTTTCGTTACATTTGTTAACGATGCTGATGCTGAAAAAGCAGCTGCTGAAATGGCAGAAAAAGAAATCGAAGGAAGAAAAATCGTTGTTAACGTTGCACGTCCACGCGAAGATCGAGGAACTCGACCAGGTGGAGGAGCAGGAGGTTATAGACGCGATTTTAGAAAAAGCTATTAAGATTGATTTTTTATTGGTCAATTGCAATTGGCTTAAAATAGGGAGGCTTTGCCTCCCTATTTTTTTGCAACAAATATCAGTTGACTTATAAATCGATCTTCTTTGTAAAATTCCTTGTATATGCAGTCATCCCGAATGTAATGAGAGATCTTACGTTAGATTCCTCACCGAGCCAGACTCGGTTCGGAATGACATGATCAACATACATAAAAAATTTACAATTCCCATAAACAGGTATATAATTGATTTATATGGAAAATCAATTTAATTTAAACAACAATAAAAAATCTTCGGTAAAACAAATAGTAATTGCAATTCTACTTTTACTAGTGGTAGTTGGAGGAGTGGTAGGTGCTGGTTCTTGGTTGATTCAGTATCAAAAAGGTTTAAAAAATCCTCCGGAGTCAGCATTAATAAAGATAGAACCGACTTCTACACCTGAAAAAGTTATTTCTCCTACAGTTATCCCTTTATCTAAAGAAGAAATAAAAGTTCGCATCCTCAATGGATCTGAAACAATTGGCGAAGCAGGAGAAATTAAAAAATTGTTGGAAGATGACGGTTATATAATAATCGAAACAGATAATTATGATAAAACAGTTGATAATACAATAATCAGTCACACTGCCAGTGTCAGCAGTCAAATGGTAGTTGAGATAAAAAAATTACTAGAAAAAACATTTTCACCGGTTAAAATCAGCACAGACAGTCAACCAACTTCGGTTGATTTGGAAATTATTACCGGTAAAAACCGGTTGTAAATAAATAATTGAAGATAAAAATTTTCACTTAACAACGCAGTTCCATTATAACAGGTCAATTATTATGTCATCCCCTCGGAGGAGGGGATCCAGTCCCTAATTACCTTATTTTAATGTATATTATGTCTGGATACCCGCCTACGCTGGTATGACAACTAAGAGTAAAACAATACTGTTTTTGTTATACTTTTCACATGTCACAGTACTACAAAGCAAGACGAGTTCGAGGTTTATATGAACCAAATAATCAATTTCCATTTCGCATTAGTCGCAGTAAAATTGATTTATTTTTAAACTGTCCCCGTTGTTTTTATTTAGATCGTCGTCTTGGCGTTGGTCAACCTCCGGGATTTCCATTTTCTTTAAACTCCGCAGTTGATAAACTTTTAAAAAAAGAATTTGATTTTCATCGCTCCAAAGGCGAAACGCATCCTTTAATGGAAAACTATAAAATTGATGCAGTGCCACTTGCGCATGATTTACTAAATAGATGGCGCGATTCATTGCGGGGTGGAATCGAATTTCTTCACAAAGAAACAAATTTATTAATTACCGGAGGGATTGATGATATTTGGATCAACTCACAAGAGGAATTTATTATCGTTGATTATAAGGCAACGGCAAAAGATTCGGAAGTAAATCTGGATGCAGAGTGGCAAATTGGATATAAAAGGCAAATGGAAATATATCAGTGGTTATTTCGTCAAAACGGTTTTAAAGTTTCTTCAACAGGTTATTTTGTTTATTGCAACGGTCAAACTGACAAAGAAGCGTTTGATGCAAAACTAGAGTTTACAATAAAAATCATTCCCTATATTGGTGATGACAGTTGGGTTGATGGTGTGATTTTATCATTAAAGCAAGTCTTGGATCAAGATGTAGTTCCAGAAGCAAGTAGTAACTGTGATTATTGCGCATATAATAAGGCAATAAATGAAGTTATTAAACATAATAAAAATTCAAGTTTGCCGTTATTTTTATGACAATTTATCAAGGAAAAACCAAGAAAGGAATAGATTTAGTAATTCGATATGTTATAAATGAGGACTTAGAAAAATTACTTGAATATATAAATACACTTTCAAAAGAACAGACATTTATTCGGTTTCAGGGAGAACAGATGACACTTGAAGAAGAAAAGAAATATTTAGATGATTTTTTCAAAAAACAAGAAGCTGGAAAAGCAATAAAATTATTAGCTTTTATAAAAAATGAACTAGTTGGGGTTGCTGATATTCATTTAGAAGATAAAATTTCCAGTCATATAGGAATTTTTGGAATTACAGTAAAAAAGGAATTTCGTGGAGAGGGAATTGGAAAATTATTAATGGAGTTGGTTATTAAAGAAGCACAAAAAAACTTAAAAGGGTTGCAAATTATAACACTCGGAGTTTTCGCCAATAATCCACTAGCAAAAGCGATTTATGAAAAATTTGGATTTAAAGAATATGGATGTTTACCTGAAGGAATTTTACATAAGGAAAAGTATGTGGACCATTTGTATATGTATAAAAAAGTTAACGAGTTAACGAATTAAAAAGTTAAAGAATAAATGAGATAAATTAATTTTTTCTTTTTGACTTGTTTTGATATGAAGTCATCATTCGACCTGCAATAATCCAAAGGACTACTGCAATTATTAATAATATATTATTTAGCATATTTTTGAGTTTTCTTTTTTAATGTTAAAAATGCAATAAAAAATAAGGCAGTAACAATTAAAACAATATTACTTCCTAACTGTGCTGATTCTTGAATTTGATTAAATACTAATTTGAGATTCATAGTTTTTTGCCAAAATTGCTAAAAAGAAAAAATTATTCCATAAATTAAATCTCTCAAAATTATTATATCACTTGTGTTTATAATTGGGGAAATAATAATTATTCCAAACCAGCCTGCGGAAAAATTGATAAATAAATCTCCAATACATTCAAAAATTGATCGACTCATACAAACACACTATAACAATCTCAATAGTTAGTCAACGGACTATAGTCATCATTTTTTATAACACAGGTTGTTTTAACAGCATTTACTTATCATTATATACCTGAATAATATTTGTTTATAATTTACTTATGAAAAAATGGGGAGTAATTATATTAATAGTTTTTCTTTTTGGAATCATTACCTGGTTAACGATGCGTCAGTGTGGGTGTATTGATCCGATTGGAAAATCAAAAAAACAAACTCGAGAGCTTGATAAATATTCGTATACAAATTTAAAAAACACTAAATTTTCTGGTAGTCAAATAAAACTGGGAAAAATACTTCGTGAAGGAACTGGGTATGTTTCACGGATGTTTTACTTTCAAGTATCAGATAAAAAAGTCAGTGGATTAATAAATCTTCCTATAAACAGCGGAAGATTTCCTGTGATTGTGATGATTCGGGGATATGTTGATTTGGAAATATATCAAACTGGAATTGGAACACAACACGGAGGAGAAGTATTGGCACAAAATGGATTTATTACACTAGCTCCGGACTTTTTAGGGTATGGAGAGTCAGATACGCCGTTTGGAAGTTCTCTAGAAGAGCGATTTTTAACTTATCCAACAGTGTTGACACTAATTACATCAATAAAAAACCTAAATCAATCTTTGAAAGAAAATAATTATCAAAACATAAAAGTAGATCCAGAAAAAATCGGGATTTGGGGACATAGCAATGGCGGGCAGATTGCTTTGTCAGTTTTAGAAATTTCCGGTGGAAACTATCCAACAGTTTTATGGGCACCGGTTTCTAAACCGTTTCCGTATTCAATTTTATATTATACTGATGAGTTTGATGATAATGGTCGAGCATTGCGGAAAGTTGTTTCT
>Ga0210005_1001691_pt1 | contig 13687 bp, 15 predicted proteins | sample CryGey02umfilter_3_FD_183961 | JGI IMG/M metagenome (GOLD analysis project Ga0210005, IMG submission 183961) | Groundwater microbial communities from aquifer in Utah, USA - Crystal Geyser 4/9/14 0.2 um filter (SPAdes) (version 3) | ecosystem: Environmental > Aquatic > Deep subsurface >... | reverse complement strand
AGAGCATATTTCAGGTAATGCAACTCCTGCATCATACTAGATATCATATGTTACTGCATGCAGTGTATACCAACAAGTTATTTCTTCCTTTAACAATCAGATTTGACATGAAACCAGTAAAAGTAGAATTTAATTGGGAACATCCAAGCATTGAAGAAAACCATGGTCATACACAAAGTGAGTGGGGCAAGCCCATCTCAAATAACAAAAAAGATCCCTCTGTCATCTATTCTTATAAGATGAAATGGGAGATAACTGACGACTAAAATCATGAGTTGTAATGGAATTTGTCATAGATACAAGAATTTAGTACCTTTGGAATTCAGAGATATCAAGAAGGAAGAAAAAGATGTAACCCTGTGGGATCAGATCGTAATGGACCGGATGGTATCACAACCCACAGTGTGTGGATACCTTTTTGAGAATTTTCTATGAAATGACGGCAGAAATCTATTGTAGTGTTTTACAAACTCATATCCTTATTTTTTGTAAATTCTTCCCCTGTGATCTGTTTCGATAACAAAGATAATCATTTTACTTTGCTGTAGATCCAAAATCATTCTGTAATTTCCTACTCTCAATCTGTAAAATGGTGAATTTGAAAGTCTTGCCACACTTTTGAACGGATCTTGTGTACAATCTAACACTGCCTCATAAACCCTTTGTGTATTTTTCCTGTCTAGTTTTTCTAACTGTTTTACAGATTTTTCAGACCATATGACTTGCCATGTCATTTTAGGCCTAGTCTCTTTTTGACTTGTTCAGATGTATACACGCGTCCTGCCTTGATGTCTGCCACTCCCTCTTCGATGTTTTTGATGATTGTAGGGCTTAACACGTCGTCTTCCTGTGCATTTTTTAGCAGTCTTGCAATTACCGTTTCGTAGGTTTCGCCTGGATGGGTCATCTGTTTTTTGAGATCGTTTTTTATCTTTTTAGATAGTTTGATTGTGCTTTGTTCCATGGTATACTCTAGTATACTATGGTATATTCTAATATAAAAACAAAGCGACTGGGACGCTTACAATATTCCTATCTTTGTTTTTTTAAAAATGAATTGAGATTACTCATTCCTTTTTTTCCTTTACCCCTACACTTTTATCAAAAATGATAATTATATAAATATGTAGGGGTAACTAAATGCCATGGTAAGAATAAAGAAGAAGATGTTGAAAGGCAAGGCTTACTACTATCTAGAGCACAGCATACGGGAAGGCAAGAAGGTCCTGAAGAAGGAAAAGTATCTTGGAAGAAAGATCCCGTCTGGCATCGATAAAATCAAAAAAGAATTCGTTGACGAGATACGTGAAGAGGCTTGGTATGCAGATATAGACAAAATCAGGAATAGTTTTTCCAAAGAAGAAAAAAGTCTACCCAAATCCATCAAAGAAAAGAACCTGCAAAACTTTGCAACGCAGTTTACATACGACACACAGCGAATAGAAGGCTCTATTCTTACAAGAAGAGAGACTGCGAACCTTCTGGAAAAAGGAATAGCTCCAAAAAGCAAGCCTATGAGGGACGTGCAAGAGGCAGAAGCACATAGGAGTCTGTTCTATGAAATTCTAAAGTTCAAAAAAGACTTTGCGCTACAAATAATGCTTGATTGGCACTGGGCTCTTTTCAACAAGACAAAACCCGACATTGCAGGAAACATAAGAAAATACCAAGTGAGAATAGGCGGAAGCAAGTTCATGCCACCTTCACCTGTTGAGGTGTATCCGATGCTTACAGAGTTTTTCAAGTGGTACAAAAAGAACAAGGACGGCCTTCATCCTGTGGAACTTGCAGCGCTTGTACATCTGAAACTTGTAACAATACATCCTTTCGGAGACGGAAACGGCCGCATCACAAGACTTGTAATGAACTTTGTATTAAACAGGAAAAAATATCCTTTGTTTGACATTCCATACGAGAACCGAAACAGCTACTACAATGCGTTGGAAAGGTCACAAGTCAAGAAGGACGACAAGATATTTCTCCAGTGGTTTGTAAAGCGATACACAAAGGAATACGAGAGATATCTCAAATAATGTTTTTCACGATTTATGAAATAAATGCAGAAAGTTACTGGAGTGCTTTGCAAACTCCTGTTAATTCTTTTTTCTAATATCTATTGTTGCTATAGAATGTTTTAGAAAAAATGGTCTGACCCCACAGTGAGATCAGACCGTCATAGACCGGATGGGATTTGAACCCACGACCTTTGCGGGAAATTATTTCCTTACGCAGTGTGAGTGCGTCATCCAAACCAAACTAGACGACCGGTCCAACAAAGTTACTAAATGAGGAGTTTTTTTGTCTTTGCTATTTGAGTATGTCACAATTACCTTGACCTTTTCTACTAAATTCAGAAAATGTTATCATGTCTTTACAAGAATTTGACACGTTAATTGATAGGATGAAGTTGGCCTTTGAATATGCAGATAATCTGGGACAGTATGTGGAGGCAGCAAGAGTTTTGTTTCAAATGAATGAGCAATTGCCTGATGATCTCCAGTTAACATTTGAAGAATTAGACAATTCTGAGGCAGCAAAGTCCTTTGTCAAACAACATAACAATGAACTAAAATCTGCAATTGTGAATTACAGGCAAAGACTGATGAACGTCTAGTTCTATTTCTTGACGCCCAGATTTCTGTTCTTTAGTCTCAAGTATGGGTTTCTACATTTCCTGCATCGTGAGGCAATTGCATCATTTCTGCATCCGCATTTGAAACAAATTTTCATTACAAGTCTTGCATGTTGTGCAATTCGTTTCTTTTCTGGGTCTGTAATTGGCATTTGATTGTCTCCTTTATCTCTCTCTTTTATTTTAATCGGATTTTTCCATCTTTCCTGCTAGTAATACTGGTACTTCTGCTGGTCTTTTTGCTACTGGTATGTTGGCCTTGTTAAACATTGAAACCTTGGACTCTGCTGATCCGTAGGTTCCCATGACAATTGCGCCTGCATGACCCATTCTCTTTTCTTTAGGTGCGGCTCTTCCTGCAATGTAAGCTACAGTTGGTTTCTTAAATCCAATATCAATAATTCTCTGAGCTAAAATTTCCTCAGAATCTCCCCCAATCTCTCCAACCACTACTAGCCCTTCTAAATCAGAAATGTCTTTTATCATTTCAAACGCATCAATTAGTCTTGTACCGTTAACAGGATCTCCTCCTATTCCTATTGTAATTGATTGCCCAAATCCTGCATTTGTTAGGGCATCTGAAATTTCATAAAGCAATGTTCCGCTCTTTGATAGCACTGCAATTTTTCCTGCTTTGAAAGGCATTGGTGGCATTATTCCAATTTTGATTAATTCTGGTATCATAATTCCTGGCGTGTTTGGTCCGATGATTACTGCTCCTTTTTGTTTTGCAATTTCTAATGTTTGCATTGTGTCTCTAATCGGAACATGTTCTGGAATTGCAACTAGTAATTTTATTCCTGCTTCCAAGGCATCTTTAGCTGCTGATAAAAAGAATTTTGCTGGAACAAATACAATTGATATTTTTGCATGGGTTGCATCCACTGCTTCTTGCATGGTGTTGTAAATTGGAACATTATCTTCAAATTTTTGACCTCCTTTGCCTGGTGTGACTCCTGCAACGACATTGGTTCCATACGCTATCATCTGTTTTGCATGCAGTGATCCATATGCTCCAGTTATTCCTTGAACGATTACTCCTTTCTTTTCGTAGTCTGGTTCTCCAGGATTTCCTTTGAGCAAACCAAAAATGTCTGTCATTTTTTTATCCCCATCACTGCAGCATTAATTGCCTCTTCAACTGAATCAAATATTTTAGTTCTAGATCCTTGCAGCATTTCTTTTGCTTTTTCTGACTCTGTGCCTTTTAGTCTTGCAAACACTGGTAGATCAATTAGATTATTCTCATATGCTTTAAGAAATGCTTCTGCAACAACTGTAGTCTTTACAATTCCCCCATAGAGGTTTACCAAAATTCCTTTTACTCTGCTTAATCTGCTAATCAAAGTCAATGCTTCATAGACTGATTCTGTAGTTGCGCCACCACCGACATCTAAGAAACATGCAGGTTTTCCACCATTGTCTGATAACATATCTAATGTGGACATTACCAGTCCTGCTCCATTTCCTACAACGGCAATATCTCCGTCTAGTTCCACTAGTGAGAATCCACTTTTTTCAGCTTGCTCTTCAATCTCTGTCTTTTCTTGATATTTTTGAAGCTCTTCATGTCTGAAATTACTGTTATCGTCTGTTACAAATTTCCCATCTAATGCCATGATTGAATCATCTTGCATGATAGCTAGTGGGTTTATCTCTACAAGCTCTGCTTCTTTCTCGATTGTAAGTTTTGATAATTTTTTTAAAGTGTCAACAAACTGCTCTGCGGTGTTTCCTTCTAATCCTACCTCTTTTGCAACTTCTCTTGCAAGATCATCTGAAACATCTCCCAATCCTACTTCTTTGATAATTTGATTTTTCACTGACTCTATTTCTACTCCGCCTTCAGATGATGCGATAATGGTGTAACATCTCTTTGAACGATTCAGAAATATTGAAAGATACAGCTCTTTTTTGATGTCTGCCATTTTTTCTAGTAAAATGGCCCTTGCTTTTTCACCCTTTATTGTCAAGTCCATGACTTGTGGGTATTTTATTTCAAATTCGTCATCATTTTGACATTTTTGGATGCCTCCTGCCTTTCCTCTGCCTCCGACTGGGACCTGAATTTTAATTACAAATGGATATCCTAACTGTTTTGCATGCTTGCGACCCTCTTCAATATTAGTAGATGATATGCTGTCAAGCAGATTTATCCCGTATTCTCGAAACAATTCTTTGGCTTGAAACTCGAGTAATTGCATGCAAAACTCATCAATTTTACGGTCTTTATTAACTATGATGTTATTTTAGATGTTCATCTAGAAAATCAATCATTTCCAAAAATCGATCCTTACTTTTTCTCAACAATTCTTGTGGATATTCCTCAATTGTAAATACGAATTGCTGATGGAAACTTGGAACTATAATTCCTCCTGATGCGACCATCTGTTCAATTACATATCCCTTGGTTAGTGTACACACGATCTCTTCGTAAGATTCTTCTTCTTCTTCCAAAGTTTGTCTGTACAACACGATTGGCTTGTTGGTTCTTGCAACAATGTTTGATCCTTTTTCTAATAATTCTGATAAATGCTGTATCTGCCAAGCATCAAGGCTGATTTGCTTTACCATATTACCAATATGTGATTTTTCTATTTAACTTTGATAAAACAACGCATATTCACAACTTGTCGTCAACAAAGTCATCTTAATTGTAATGTAAAATAAAGAAAATAGTTTTGGCAGTTAAGCCATATCTAGTGCTCTAGAATGTTTTCTTGTATGTGGTCTTTCGCCAGAATACTTTCTTCTCATGTGTCCTGATGGTCTTCCATAGATTAGTTCTAGGAACCAAGACTCATGCTCGATCTCTTCAGCTAGGATATCTTTAGCAATATCGTATGTGGCAGGATCTTTTCCTAATGTCATCTGGCAAATTTTATTCCAATTGACAATTGCTCCTTGCTCTGCTTTGAGACATTTTTCTAGAATTGCATTATGATCTGTTGGATTGGCAGGAAGTTGTAAGAATTCACAACCCGAAATTTTGATAAATTCAGTTGCATCATTTGGAAGAGCTCCACCTAGTTGGTAGATTCTCTCAAGACATGACTCAAAGTGGCTAAGATCCTCTAGTCTTGCATCTTCGATAATTCCTTTTAGTCCCTCTCCTTCAATACCGGTGCAGTGTGCCCTGAGGTTGGTAAAGTAATAGTATGCAGTAAATTCCACTGCTGCATTTTTGATTAGCTCTTTTACCAACTCATCGACATCTAGGCCGTTTTGTTTTAGAACGTTAATTCCAACAACATTTGGTTTTGATTCGGACATTTGCTTATGCCTTTTTTGATTGTAATAAAAATATTACATTCGTTCTCAAAGATTATTCTACTGAAATCCTGATTTTCTGACCATCTATGTCGTCATCTTTGTATTCTTTACAGGATTCTGTAAAGTTTACTTGTTTTACTCTTACCAAAAATGCTAATTCTTTTGTTCTGTCTTTTATCATTTCAAGTGATTCCTCATCTAATTCTAAAATTGACGCAACTTCTAAAACATTAGTTGGATTGTATCCTCTTTCTTTTCTAAGTGTTTGCAGTCTTCTGGCAATGTCTTTTACCAATCCTTTTGCCATCATCTCTTTGTTTCTGGATGTTGAAATCAATACAGTGTATGTGTCTCTTTTTGACAATGCAAAGTTTTCACTTGCATCAAAATCTACGATAAAGTCTTCACTGTCCAATGAAATGACTTCTCCGTCAATATTAAAGTCATATCTGCCATATTTTTGTAATGATGAAATAATTTCTTCAGGATTTGTTTCATTAAATGTTGCAACTAATTTTCCCATGTGTTGTTTTGCTTTTGGTCCGATCTGTTTTCTTTCTAATTCCACTATTGCTTTGATTGGCAATCCAAACTGTTTTAATTCTAAAATCTGTTCTAGTCCTGATTCCTTTTCTGTTTCAACTATGCTGAACTTTTCTACGTTTAGCTGTGATTGTAATAGTTCTGATAATGATTCCAGTTTTATTTTCTGACCTTTCTTCAAACAAATCTGTGCTTCATTTAACGGCCATCTCCTTTTTAGCTTGCCCTTCATTCTTGCTGCAGATGATATTGATACGACATCTTTCATAATGTCAAATGACTCTTCAATTTCTTCATTGACTAGTGATTCTTGGTATTGGGGCCACTTGTCAAGTAAGATGCTTTGTTTTTCAGAGAAAACTGTCTGATAGAGATATTCGCTTGTAAATGGACAAAACGGATGAATCAAAATATCCAGCGTTTTGAGCACCTGATTTAGTACTGCATAGATTGACAGTCTTCGCTGTTTTTTGTCCTCGTCTTCATCCCATAGCTCTCCTCTTGTAATTGGAATGTATATTTGGCTGAGGTTATTAATTATGAAATCGTCTATTGCCTTTGCACCTTCGTGGAATCTGCATGTCTGATTCTTTTCAGTTAGTATCTGAATTAATTTTTGAAGTTTTGATAACAGCCAAATGTCTGGTGATGTTAGCAAATTATTTTGTTTTGCCCATTCCACTGTATTTGATTTGTCAAACTTGTCGTATTGACTATTTTGTTTAAAGTACAGATGTAGATTGAAAAGAGTATTGATTACTTGGTATGGTCTTGACATCAACTCTTCTGTGCTAAAACTCAGTGGCTCAATCGGACTTGCCTTCCACATAAAGTAGAATCTTATCAGATCCGCTGGATATTTCTCAAGTAATTCTGCTCCTTCCAAAACATTTCCTTTGCTTTTACTCATTTTGCCTCCTTTCTCATCAAGCACGTGCCCCTGAAACAAGAATGCCTTGTATGGCGGTGTTGGGGCATTGTTTAGAATTACATTTTCAATTAGTAGCGTATATGCCCACCCTCTGGTTTGATCAATACCTTCTGTGAAAAATGGAGCAGGAATTTCATTAGCATATTCTTCATCAGTTAATGATGAATATGGTGCAGAACCACTGTTGTGCCATGTGTCTAACACATATTCTTCTCGTTTTGTATTAACACTACTACATTTTTTACATTTTATTGTAATATTGTCAATCCACGGTCGATGCAATTCAAAATTTGGTCCATCAGGTAATTTGTCTGCAGATTCTACAATGTCTTTTCTGGTAAAGAACCAATTTTTTTCACCACAATCTCCACAATTCCAAACTGGTAGTGGACAACCCCAAATTCTTTCTCTGGAAATACACCATGGATGTCTTTCTTTGATTATTCCAAGAAATCTATTTTTTGGCTGCTCAAAAAAGTATTCTACACTTTCTGCTGCCTCTATTGCTTTATTTTCTAGTCTATCTAGCTTGTAAAACCACCCTCTTCTTGCTAACCACACAATTGGATGGTGTGATCTCCAACATAATGGATACTTGTGTTTAATTTTACCAATTTTTACAAGTGCATTACGCTCTTTGAGATCTTCTACAATTGGCATATCTGCATCTCTGACAAACATTCCTTGATATTTTCCTGCTTTGTCTGTGAATTTCACTTCATCATCAATGGGGCTGAAAATTTTGACTTTTCTTTTATTTGCGATTTTGATATCTTCTTCACCATTTGCAGGTGATAGGTGGACAAGACCGCTTCCTGTACTGGCATCTACAAATGTTTCTGATACTGCCACATGATAATTATCTGATTTTGAAATTTCATCTAGATCTGGTATTAAATCCAATAACGGGTGAATGTATTTTTTCCCTTCAAATTCTGAACCTTTTACTATTTTCCCAATTGTGTATTCTTCAATCTTTACATCTTTCATGAATTCTTCCAATCTTGTTTTCCCAATTATCCAAGTCTCATTCTTCACTTTGACATACGCATAATCTTCTTCAGGTTGTAATCCTACCATTGCATCTGTAACCAGAGTAAATGGCATTGTAGTCCATACTATCAAAAAGGCATCTTCGTCTACTAATTTGACTTTGTAGTATAGTGATGGGTCTTTGACTTCTTCATATCCTGCACTAACTTCTGCATGACTAAGTGATGTCTGACAACTTGGGCAATATGCAATTACAGTAAAGTCTTCTTCTAAAATTTTATTTTCATATGCTTTTTTGAGAACTTGCCATTCTCTTTCAATAAACTCATCTCGAAATGTCCAATATGCTTTTTTATGATTAAATGACATTCCAAGTTGTTCATCTACTTCAACCCATGTTTTGTTAAATTTTTCTACAACTTTTTTACATTTTGACACAATTCGCTCCACGCCGAATTCTTTTATGGCTTCGCTCTTTCCTCCTGTAACTCCTAATTCCTTTTCAACTTGTAATTCTACTGGAAGTCCTTGTGTGTCCCATCCGCCGTTGAACTCAATCTTCTTTCCTTGTAATGTGTTGAATCTATACCACAAATCTTTGATTACTCTGCCTCTGAGATGCCCTGCATGTGGGATTCCATTCATCGTAGGTGGGCCCTCGATGAATCGAATTTTTTCTGGCTTATCTGATGCAAAAATCTGTTTTTCTAAGTCTATTGATTTGATGTATTTTCTAACTTCTGATTCTATTGCTTTAGCATCAAATTTTGTAGAAAGTTCCATCTGAGTTTTAGAATATTTGTGGCATTATAAAGATAAATTGATTTTTTGAGACTTGGATTATATAATTGGGAAAAATATAATTTTTGTTGGTAAATGTATTAGTGATTGGTTCTGGCGGACGAGAACATGCTTTATCATGGAAATTATCCCAAAGCAGTAAAGTTGAAACTGTTTTTACTGCACCTGGAAATGGAGGGACAAAAAATAACGTTCCAATATCTGTAACTGATTTAGATGCTCTGGCCGATTTTGCTCAAAAAAATAATTGTTTTACTGTAGTTGGACCTGAAGACCCATTGGCAGCAGGAATTGTTGATAAATTCAATAAACTAAACCTCAAAGTTTTTGGGCCTTCTCAGAAAGCAGCTCAACTTGAATCAAGTAAAATCTGGGCAAAAAATTTCATGAAACGAAATGACATCCCTACTGCTAAATTTGAAATTTTTGACGATGCCCAAAAAGCACAAGAGTATGTAAAATCCCTTGATTATAACGTGGTTGTCAAGGCTGATGGCCTCGCAGCTGGAAAAGGTGTGATTGTTTGTAACAGTACTGATGAGGCGTTTTCTGCAATCCAGACGATTCTTGTCAAAAAGACGTTTGGTGATGCTGGAAATCGTATAATTGTTGAGGAGCGAATTGATGGTATTGAGGCCTCGTACATTGCACTTTCGGATGGCAACGTTGCAATTCCTATGGCGTCAAGTCAAGATCATAAAAGAATTTTTGATGATGATAAAGGTCCAAACACTGGAGGGATGGGTGCATACTCTCCAACTCCAATCGTTGATGATTCGCTAGCAAAGTTGATTCAAGAAACAATAATTGAAAAAACAATACATGCTATGAAAAAAGAGGGAATTTCTTTTACTGGATTCTTGTATGCTGGTATTATGATTAGAAATGGCAATCCATATGTTTTAGAATACAATGTTAGAATGGGTGATCCTGAATGTCAACCAATAACGATGCGTATGGATTTTGATTTGTATGATTATTTTGTAGCATGCGTTGAAGGGAAATTGTCTTCAATGCCTCCTGCATCTTGGAATCCACAATCTGCCGTATGTGTTGTATTGGCATCTGAAGGTTACCCTGACTCTTATCCAAAAAACGATGAAATAACAGGATTTGATTCTATTTCAAACGAAGCAATTATTTTTCATGCTGGAACAATAAAATCTGATGGTAAAATTTTCTCTAATGGTGGACGTGTTTTGGGTGTAACTGCATTAGGGGATACATTGAATTCTGCAATTACAAATGCCTATGCAGCGGCTGAGAAAATTACTTGGTCTCATAAATATAATAGAAAAGATATCGGACAAAAAGGCCTGTCTTACCTTTGAGTCTGTATCATTTTATCTTCAGTCACAATCCAATCGATGATTATGTCGTGTTCTGATTTTGGAATATTTTTTACAATTTGCTTTTCTAACGTAAGGGAAATTGTAGTGGTTTTGTTTTCTGCTAAAAATTTATCATAAAACCCATGACCGTATCCTAATCTTACTCCTGCTGGAGATATTCCAACAGTTGGAACTAAAATCACATCCAGCTTATTGTTGACTTTGCAGCCGTCTCTGGGCTCCATTATATCAAAACTGCCCATTTCTAGGTTCGAAAACTCGGTGATTTTTCTAAATTCCATTTTATCCCCAATGACTTTGGGTAAAAATACCTCTTTTCCCTCACTGAGTAACTCTTGAATGATGTTTTGTGTGAATATTTCGCTTCCTATTGGATAGTATGCTCCAATTTTTTGAGCGTTTTTGAATGCGTATATTTTCTTTATTTTTTTTTGTATTTTTTCACTAGCTATCTTCATCAAATCAAACGATGTGTTGTCTCTTTTTTCTAAAAGAAGATTTCTAAGTGATTCTTTTTCAGGATTATCTTTCAATTTCTCTACTCAACGATGCTGCAGTTATTGTGTTTTTTAGTAGCATAGCAACTGTCATTGGTCCTACTCCTCCTGGAACCGGTGTTGCAAAAGATGCTTTTTGTATTATCTGCTCAAAATCTGAATCTCCAACTAGTTTTTCCTGAAATCTTGAAATTGCAACATCAATTACTATTGCGCCTTCTTTTATCATCTCAGGTGTTAATACAAACTTGTTTCTGTCTCCCACTGCAGTGATGATGATGTCTGCTGATTTGCACAGTTCAGTTAAATTTTTAGTTTTAGAGTGACATGTAATCACTGTGGCATTTTTTTCTAATAACAAGTGATAAAGTGGTTTTCCTACTAGATTGCTTCTGTTAATTAACACAATATTTTTTCCTTCTAAATTGATTCTATGATAATCAAACATCTCCATTATTCCTGATGGAGTGCATGCAACCAGAGCAGCTTTTTTCATAGCAAGTAATCCTGCATTGTGTGGCGTCAAACCATCTACATCCTTTAATGGTGAAATTCTTGACGTGGTGATAAATTCATCTAACTGTTTTGGTAATGGAAGTTGGACCAAGATGCCATGGACTGATTTGTCTGCATTTAACTCATCTATAATTTTGATTAGTTCTGATTGAGTAGTGGATTCGTCTAGCTTGTGATCTTTGGTTGCAATTCCTACCTCTTCACATGCTTTGTGCTTGTTTTTGACATATGTGGCAGAAGCCGGATTATCCCCAACTAACACTGTGGCCAAACACGGAGTGATTCCCTGACTTTTCAACTCCACTGCAGCTTTTTTGACCCTGTCTTTGACTGACTGCGCAATTAGTATGCCGTCAATCTTTGTACCTGTCATGCTCTATTTTTGGCTTGTAGATATTTAATTCTTGGAATTTCTTGGTGAGAATCTTAGAAAGGAAATTAAATGACTCTATTTCTAGTCATGTCATGTTTGTAATGATTGCAGATATTCAACTAAAAGAAGGCGCAGAGGAGGATTTTAAAAAATGGTTTGCAGAATCAAATAAAATACTATGTGATTTTCCTGGATTCATCTCTAGAAAATTCCTCAAATCTCCTGATGGCACTTGTAGAATTCTTGTAGAACATGAAAGCAAGGAAACCTTTATCAAAATGCATCAAAGCCCTGAACATGAAAAAATTCATCCAACTGGACATTCTTTTATGAGTGCAGATCCTGTTAGAAAAACATACACTGTAGCTGCTGAATAAATTGAAACTGGATTTTGATTTATCTGACTATGTTGATAAAATAAAAAAATCTAACTCATATTTTCATACTTTTATCAACAAATCTACTCTTGCAACCGGGGTTTTAGTTTTAAATCCTGGTGAAGAAGATACACAAACTCCTCATGAAAGCGATGAGATTTACTATATAATATCAGGGGACGGATATTTGAAAATTAACACTAAAGATTATCCTGTTTCAAAAGACAGAATATTTTTTGTTGGAAAAAATGTTAAACATTGTTTTCATGGAAACAAAAAAGAACTCAAAGTTTTGTATTTTTTTGGCGGGCCTGACTCTTAACTGATTATGGTTCTTCTTCCAGACACCTTGATTTTTTTCCTGGCAAAAAGATTCACTGCCTCTGGATAAATTCTGTGCTCTTCTTTTAGAATTCTTTTTGAAAGTGTTTTTTCGGTGTCATTTTCTTTAACTTTGACTATTGCTTGAATTATTATGGGTCCTGTATCCATTCCAGAATCCACAAAGTGGACCGTGCATCCTGAATACTTTGCACCGTATTCTAAAGCCTGTTTCTGTGAATCTAAACCAGGAAATGATGGAAGTAATGCCGGATGAATGTTGATAATTCTGTTTTTGTATTTTTTCACAAATTCTGGGCTGATTATTCTCATAAATCCTGCAAGACATACAAGTCCATTTTTTGGTGTGACTCCATATTTTGTTAGAATTGAAATTACTTCCTCGTCGTACTCTTTTCTACTTCCTTTGAACCCCTTGCTTTCAAACACCTCTACATTGACTCCTAGTTTTTCGGCAATTTTCAAGCCCTTCGCATCGTGTTTGTTTGAGATTACTATTGCAGGATTGATTGGAATCTTTTTTTTCTTAATTGCCTTTAAGATGGATTCCATGTTGCTCCCGCGACCTGAAATTAGAATTCCTAGATTTAGCAACTAGTCAATACTAGATCAAACCTGCAATTTATATCAAATCCAGCAAGTTTCATTCTCATTGGCTAAAGTCAGGATGACAAAAAATGGAATTGTGTGTGAAGTTGAAGAACACAGAGTCTTTTTGGATCCAAAAAATACTGATTCATCTGGAATTAATTTTGTATCTCATGCTCACTCTGATCACTTGCCTGCCAAAAATGGTGGTACTATCCTGTCGTCTATTGAGACAAATGCAATTGCAAATTTGCGAGGATTTAAGATGGAAAATCATGTGGAATCAATTGAATCCTTCTCTCTAGTTGACAGTGGTCATATTTTGGGTGCAAAGGGATTGCTTTTTGATGATGTATTCTATACTGGAGATGTTTGTACTCGAGATCGTGGTTTTCTAAATGGCGCTAAAATCCCAAAATGCAAGACTCTAATCACTGAATGCACATTTGGATTGCCAGAGTTTGTTTTT
>Ga0210005_1001688_pt1 | contig 13704 bp, 9 predicted proteins | sample CryGey02umfilter_3_FD_183961 | JGI IMG/M metagenome (GOLD analysis project Ga0210005, IMG submission 183961) | Groundwater microbial communities from aquifer in Utah, USA - Crystal Geyser 4/9/14 0.2 um filter (SPAdes) (version 3) | ecosystem: Environmental > Aquatic > Deep subsurface >... | reverse complement strand
AATGAAGTGTTTACAAAAAACACAATTATTAATGATTTAACTGAACAGAAGCAATTACATAATATTTACAATACTTATTTCTCTAAAAATGGAGAAAAAATACCAGTTTTGTTTTCAGGCTCATTAATGTTAAATGAGCAAGGAGCTGTTAAAGGGATGATTTGTATTACAAATCATCACACAACTGAAAATAGTGCTTCTAGTTTAAATCAGGAAAATAATTTTCAATCAACACTAATAAAAACCGTAGATGAAATTCCTTTAACACCACGTGAACGTGAAATAATGAAGCTAATTGCCGAAGAAAGAAGCAATCAAGAAATAGCAGAACTATTATTTATTAGTGTAAGAACTGTTGAAACACACAGGAAAAATATTATGCAAAAATTACACACCAAAAGTGTGATTGCTTTGGTAAAATATGCTGCCTTAAATGGCATTATTTAACTTCAAAAAAACTAGTAATAGCAATACTTTCCGAATCATCTACGTATTTCAGGGTATTTATCAAATCGAAGTGTATTTTAAGTGTTTTATGGTATTGTATTAACCTGCCCCAGTATCTACTTTTGATTTGAGTTGATAAAAATAAAAATAAGAAAATTATAAATTTAAAATTAAAATCATGAAAAAGAAGTTACATCTTTCAAAAAAGGCGATTTACTTGTTAACTGCAATTGTCTCGTTTTTCTTTATTTCTGCCGGATTAAAATTAATAACAGGTGGAGTAGATTATACCACGCCTGCAGCAGGTCATTTTGTTTCTCCATTGTCATCCAGCATCAATTGGGGACCCATCAAAAACATTCGGGCATTTTTCCCGGCTCAGGCAAACCTTCAGTGGCTTAGCGGGGTGGCGGGGTACACCGATCCTGTTGGAGGCTCGGGCACAATGGCCGCTCATCCTGGTGCTTCTTCTGTACAGGGCGGAACTGGAGACTGTCGGTCTTGCCACGAATCAAACCTTAATAATGGAACTTTCGCTGCTAATTTAGTAAACGGTCCAAAAGGTATCGTTGGAAAAGACCCATACAAAGATTTAGAAATACAAGCTGCTTTTGATAGTAACTACTTATACGTAAAAGTTGCCTGGGAATCACAAAATTCAAGACCGGGAGTTACGCATCAAATATACCAGTACCGTGGCGGCACATGGTATGGTGACACGAAAAATAAAACTTCTGCAATAAACGAGGTATCGCAATTAACTGCAAATCAGTTTTTTAGTTATGAAGATCGATTAGCTCTACAAATAGCACCAACAACGCTTGGAGAAAATATTAAAGCCTTTGGAAATGCGGGGATGAATTTTACCCAAGGAGGGTGTTTCGTAGCTTGCCACAGTAGCATGAGAGAGATGACAAAAGAGCCTACAAGTACAGAAATACAAGCTGACCCTTGGCTCGGAGCAGCAGGGTTAAATGTATCCGATTTACGCCACTACCTACTGCATACCCGTGGGGTTAATGCTTTCGCTGATGCAGATGCTACCGGCAACTGGCAAACTACTGTCAGCGGTTACAACCAAGCACAACAGACAGCAGATATGAACAACGGAAAATTCATTGACCTGATTCAGTATCGGGCAGCTCGTTCTGCAGCAATGTATGGCAACAGTAATGACATCATACTTGAATACCGTAATAGTGGCATTGCCAATACAAATAAGGGTGATAATTACTGGTTTAACCAGAATCCTGCAGCTGCTCAACCTGCTAATGTGAATCAACTTTGGTACGATGTATCTGACCATCAGTGGAAGGATAGTGCGAGTACCATAGTGAATGTAGGTGATTATCGTTGGATGTATGATTCATTAATAACCGGTTTCAATGCTCTTCCTGCTGACGCTTTGGATACCACGCTACGTGAAATGAAGTACAATTGGACAGTAAAGTTTCCGTTGATTACCCGTGGTCCTGACCGTAATGCTGTTCCTTTAGACATGAGTAAAATCAACGAAGGAGATTTTCTTCCTAAACAACCACTACGTGAAGGTACAGGTATTCGTGGAGCCGTTGATGCATTCAGCGAATGGGATTCTACTAGTAATAAATGGACTGTTATCATACGTAGACCTTTGAATAAAACAGGAAAATGTGATCACGGTAATTTTGGCACTTATTGCAGTGACCACGATCTTCGATTGGAAGACCTTCAGAGCGGTGGACAAGGAATTACTATTGGTATGGGTATTTTTGATTGGTATGCCTCTAATCGTTACCATTATGTAACATTTCCATACCATTTACAAGCATCTGCTACTGCTGATATTATTGCGGTTGATAATTCATTAACAGGTATTGAATGGGTGAATGATAAAAAATCGTCTTTATTAGAGCAAAATTATCCAAATCCTTTTACCAAAACAACTCAAATTAAGTACACGTTGACGGAAAGTAATGATGTGAAATTAGAGATATATGATGTATACGGTCGTGTTGTAAAAACACTAGTAAATAAATATCAATCTGCTGGTATTCACACTGTAACGTGGGATGCACAAAACCTTAGTAAAGGCGTTTATTTTTACCAAATTCAATCAGGTAAGTTTAAACAGTCAAAACGAGCTTTGGTAATTAAATAATAGTAATTTGTTTAACTTTTAAAAAAACCTCTATCCTAAAAAGGATAGAGGTTTTTATTTATGAAAATAAGCTATACTAAAATAATAAGCTTGAGTTAGAACTTGAGTTAGAAGCCGAAAAAGAAAACTCCCCACTGCTGCCGAATCCGATAGTAAGCGGGCGAGCAAACTAGAAACTTTAATCGGGAGACGTTAATCAAACCGGTTATTAATAGTTATTTTTATTTAAATAGGTCGATATGTTAATTATTTATAATTTACAACAACTAGGACTGTTTTATATCATATTATCCGCCTATATTGATTATTTTTGACCAAAAAAATAGCGATGTTCAATTCTATCAAAAATATATTCTTTTCCACCAAATTAACAGCAGTTTTATTGTTTGTATTTGCCATTGCCATTGGTGCTGCAACATTTATCGAAAATGATTATGGAACCACGGCTTCAAAGGCTTTGGTTTTTAATACCAAATGGTTTGAATTGATATTGATTTTACTAACCATTAATTTATTAGGCAACATTTTTAAATACAAACTCTTTAAGTGGGAAAAAGCCGCAACATTAGTGTTTCATATCGCTTTTATCATTATCCTTATCGGTGCAGGAATTACTCGTTACATTAGTTATGAAGGCTCAATGCTAATAAGAGAAGGAGAAATGAGCAACACTATAATTTCTTCAGATACCTATCTTCAGTTTAAGGTTGATGATAAAAAAATGCAATATACTTTTGATAAAAAATTGTATTTAAATCCGCTGTACAATTCAAAATTCTCCTACAATTTTAATTTTGAAGGCAAAGAAATAAATGTGTCGTACAAAGATTTTATTCCAAATGCCATTGATACTGTTGTTGAAGTAAAAAATGGGAAAACGATTATTGAAATAGTAACAGTTGGTCAAGGAGGCAGAGTTTCAATATTTATAGAAAGTGGGCAAACAAAATTCTTCGGAAATTTACCGGTTGCTTTTAATGATAATTCGATAAAAGAAGCTATAAAAATTACCGAAACAGATTCGGGATTAAGTATTATTTCTCCCCATGAAATTAATTACATGAACATGGACGACCAATCACAAGGGGTAATAAAAAAAGATACTGTACAGCAATTTAAAAATCGCAGGTTATATACTATTGATAATGTTCAGCTAGTTTTTAAAGAAGTGCATTACAATTCTATAGCAAAACTAATAGCTGCTCCAAAAAGCAATCTAAGTGGTCAAGATGCTTTAATTGTTGACATTACTTGTGATAATTCGACTAAAGAAGTAGTGTTGAAAGGGGGTCAAAATAGTTTTTCCAACAATACCACATTTCAACTTAACAACTTAAACTTTTCTGTTAATTACGGAGCTAAAAAATATACTACTCCTTTTAGCATCCAACTAAATGATTTTAAATTAGAAAAATATCCAGGTTCTATGAGTCCATCATCATTCGAAAGTGATGTTACATTAATAGATGAAAGAGCTGGTGGAAAAAAACTGAATCATTTAATTTACATGAATAATGTGTTAGATTATGATGGTTACCGATTTTTTCAATCGTCATACGACCAAGATGAATTGGGAACAGTATTGTCTGTTAATCATGATTTTTGGGGTACAGCGGTTACTTATTTAGGCTATTTATTGTTAATAGTTGGAATGACAATAACGCTGATGATGAAAAAATCGAGGTTTACATCATTAAGAAACAATATCAAAAAACTAAGAACAAGCAAAGCTATTACTGTCGGAGTAATAATTTTATTTTCAACACTGTTTTCTGGAAAAATTATTGCTCAACATCAAGGACACGAAGATGTTAATAAGGAGGAAATTGTTATTAATAAAGAGCATGCTGATTTATTTGGTAGATTATTAATGCAAGATAGAGGAGGAAGAATAAAACCGATTCAAACCTTAGCTTCCGAATTATTACGAAAAGTTGCTAAACAAGAAAAATTTAATGGACAGCAACCAACTCAGGTATTTTTAGGTATGATGTATAATCCAGGTCAATGGCAATCTACTCCCATCATTAAAGTGAGTAATCCAGAGTTGGAAGAAAAATTAGGAGTAGAAAATCATTATGCTTCTTTTATGGACTTTTTTGATGAAAAGTTTAATTATATGATTATTGATGAAGTGAAAGCCGCCATCAGAAAAAAACCTGCTGAGCAAAATAAATATGATAAAGAGTTGATTAAGGTAGATGAAAGAGTAAACATTTGTTACCTGATTTTTCAGGGGGAATTTTTAAGAATTTTTCCAAAAAACAACGACCCTAACAATACTTGGTTTACCCAACTAGAATATCAACAATTTACCAATGAAGATTCAGTTTTTGTTAAAGGAATTTTGCCCATGTATTTTAGTTCAATAGAACATTCGATAAAAGAAAAAAATTGGAAGTTAGCCAATAACACGTTAAAATACATTTCAGATTACCAACATAAATATGGAGCAAAAGTTATTCCCGAACAATCAAAAATTGACATAGAAATAATCTATAATGAAGTGAATATATTTAAAAAACTCTTTATGTACTATGGTTTGGTTGGTATGTTGATGTTGTTTGTTTTATTTGCCGATATCTTTAGTGCCAGAAAATGGAAAAAAGTAGCTGCAAAAGTATTAACTTACCTACTTTTCATCTTGTTTTTATTCCATTCTACGGGATTAATTACCCGCTGGTACATTTCTGGTCATGCTCCATGGAGTAATGGTTACGAATCGATGATTTACATTGCATGGGTAACTTTATTAGCGGGTTTTATTTTTTCTAAGCAATCAAAAATGACGATTGCAGCTACTGCTGTATTAAGTTCTTTAATATTAATGGTTGCCCATTTAAACTTTATGGATCCTGAAATTACTCCTTTAGTTCCTGTATTAAAATCGTATTGGTTAATGATTCATGTTGCCGTAATTACAGGAAGTTATGGATTTTTAGGACTTGGAGCATTATTAGGATTTATGAATTTAGTATTGATGATTTTTAAATCAGCCAAAAATAAAGAGCTAGTCAATAACAAATTAAAAGAACTAACTTATATAGCAGAAATGACATTAACAGTCGGATTGTTTATGGCTGCAATAGGAACATTTTTAGGTGGGATTTGGGCAAATGAAAGCTGGGGAAGATATTGGGGTTGGGATCCAAAAGAAACATGGGCGTTAGTAATTGTATTAATTTATGCGATGATATTACACCTACGATTTATACCGAAAGCCAACAACAAATTTTTATTTAATTTATTGGCAGTTTTAGGATTTAGCTCTGTGATTATGACCTATTTTGGAGTAAATTATTACCTTTCTGGGCTTCATTCATACGCAACTGGAGATCCTGTTCCAATTCCTACATTTGTTCCAGTTACTGTGCTGATAATTATAGTTACAGCAGTAATTGCTTTCTACCGAAATAAAAAATATGCCTAAGTTTTGTTAGTTTTAACACTAACTTTTTTTGTGTCTTTGGTAAATTATTTAACGAATGAAAATAAAAAATAAATTTACTGATGCTTTAATTTTATTATTAGCAATTGTTAATACCAGTTGTTTTCAATACAAAGATGTTGAAATTATTGAAATTTCTCAACTAACAGTTAAAGAAATTTCAATAAAAGCAATTCAAATTGAAGTTGCCCTGCAGATTATAAACCCAAACCGATTTAACATTAGTATTACTGATGCAGATTTAGTTCTTTTTTTTAAAGAAAAAAAAATAGGAATAGCTAACATTAAAGAAAAAATTATACTTACAAAAAAATCTAATGAAATTCATCGTTTTACTATTCAAACGAACATTAAAGATGTGAGCTCTGAAACAATTCCGTTATTGTTGGGGTTATTAACAAAAAGTAAAATTGAATTTGGAGTTCAAGGAAATATTAATGCAAAAGCAAAAGGAGTAACCAAAAAAATACCAATAGACTTTAAATTAAAATAACATTATAATGTGTGTTTTTCTGCTAGAAAGAGAATGAGTATTAGTTAATTTTCTGGAATCGTATCAAAAATAAATCCTTTTTCCAATAAATATTCAATTGTTTTAGGCAAGGTACTTTCTAAGTTAGGAAATGCTTTTATACTGTCGTGAAAAACAATGATAGCACCTGTTTTTGTATTTTTTATCACATTTTGATAGCATTTTTCAGGAGTTGTTTTTGGATCAAAATCTCCGCTTAATACATCCCACATCACAATTTTATAGGTTTTATCGAGTTCAGCAATTTGACTTTTTTTTATTCTTCCATAAGGAGGTCTAAAAAGTTTTGAATTTACAACTTCATTACATTTTTTAATGTTGCCATAATATGCATTATTATCTGTATCCCATCCACTTAAATGATGATACGAATGATTTCCTACAACATGACCGTCATTAATAATTTGGGTTAAAATTTTTTGATTTTTTACCACATTACAACCCAAACAAAAAAATGTTGCTTTAATGTTAAACTTTTTTAATACATTTAATACCCATGGAGTTATCTCAGGAATTGGTCCATCATCAAAAGTGAGGTAAATTTTATTGTCTAAGTTGGGAATGTCCCAAACAAGTTGAGGATAATATTTTTTAATTATTTGTGGTGATTTTGCTAAAAACATTTTTATATTAAGAACTAACATACTCACCGGATGACTTTGAGTCATCTGACGAGTTTATTTAATGGCATCTGGACCCAAAAGATTAGTTACAATTTTTTCTGCAATCATTGGAAATTGAACTTTAATAATTTTATCAATATCATTTTGTTCCGATTCAAACCTTGATTTTATAGCCCCACTACTCACTTCTTTACCAGTTGAATCAAAAATAGTATAATGTACTTTTATCTCTCTTTGATATTGTTCTTCTGAAGCTTGGTAAACATCATTTGCAGCTTTTTTAATGTCTAATTCATTAATAAAAACATAATGAGTGACTTTATATTTTTCATTTAAACTAGGTAATAATTTTTCATTGGGCAAAGTAGTTTTCATGTACTTTTCTCGATTATCAACTTGAGAAACTACCTCTCCATTTTGTATTCCTGCCTCTATATATTCTTCTTCTTTAGGTTTTTTCTTCATTTTTCCTACCAGCTTTGTTCCTACATTTTCTTTTTTCACTACTTCTTCTATAGAAACAACTTCATACTTGTATCCAATCGAATTATAGATGTATGCTAATTCTTGTATTGCCTCTTGAGGTTCAATGGAATAAAATGAGATTGGTTTATAATATTTTTTTAAAGCAATAAATAGTTCTCTATCTAAGGCTGCTCTAAATTTTGCTTTAATATCTTGAAAGTTTAACTCGTTTTTTAAGGCTAAGTCTTTATCGATATCCGAAATGTACATCTTGGATTCAAAAGGAATAATTAAAACAGAAGCTTGATAACTTTCTATTGATTGTTCAACATCACCAATAGTAGAATTTTGTGCATAAGTTGAGGTGATGCTAATAATGGCAAAACAAGTAACGAGTATTTTTTTCATAGCTTTAATTATTAAGATAACAAGTAAAGCTACTTTATTTTAAAGGCGAAGTTAGCAATTGAAATTTTTCTTTTTTAACAGTGATTAGTTAATTTAATTAGTGTAGGTCTGTGATGTCTGGAGGCTGAACTGTAAAGTTCAAATTTGAGGCTTTCGTCCGTCAACTGACGGATGAAAATCAAGAGTCCGTCGGTTGACGGATGACTGGTTTTTAAAACAAGAATAACGAAGAAGTTGGACTTTACAGACAGACTCTAATTACTAAACCATGCTCTAAAGATATCCATGCCGTTGGCATAAACCATAAAAACAAGCAACAAAATCATTCCGCCAATTTGAGCGTACTCCATCACTTTTTCGTGAGGCTTGCGTCTGGTAATCATTTCGTAGCTTAAAAACATGACGTGCCCTCCATCAAGAGCAGGAATTGGCAATAGATTCATTACCGCTAACATTACCGAAATCATTGCGGTCATTTCCCAAAAGCGTTGCCAAATCCACTCTGCTCCATATATTTTAGCAATGGTGCCAAAACCACCTAATTGGCTTGCACCAGCTTTAGAAAAAATAAATTTCAATTGAAGGAGATAATCTGATAGCATTTCTCCAGTTGCATAATAACCACCAGGTATTGATTCCAAGAAACTATAGTCTTTATGCACAACATCAAAGTATTTAGTAATCGATTGGTTTCCCACTCCTATCGTTCCTTCTTCTGAAACCAAAACTTGTTTTTCAATTTCTTTGTCTCCTCTAATTATAGATAGGGTTATTTCTTTATTATTCTGCCTTTTAATTGCTTTCAAGAAATCAGTAAAATAAGTTATATCAATATTATCAACTCTTACTACTTTATCTCCTTTTTGTAAGCCCGCTTTATTCGCACTTTCATTAGGAATTATCGTATCAATTATAAAAGGAACTTGTTCTACAAATAATCCTTTTGCTCCAAACTCAATAACTTTTTCACCAAATCCTTCTGGAATAGAAATTTTCTTTTCTCTACCTTCACGAACAACAGTAACTTCTTTAATTCTTCCAAAGATTATATTTTTTGTTATTTCATGATAGGTAACATCTTCGTTAATTTTTTTGTTATTAAGGGCAATAAATTTATCTCCTTTTAGAAATCCTAAGTCAACCGCTAATGAATCACAATACACCCCATATTTTGCGTTTTGGGCTGGAACATATGTTTCTCCCCAAGTAAATAAAATCATGGCATAAATTACGAAAGCAACAATAACATTCATAATCACTCCACCAAGCATAATGATTAAGCGTTGCCAAGTTGGTTTAGAACGAAATTCCCAAGGTTCAGCTGGTTTAGCCAATTGCTCTTTATCCATGCTTTCATCAATCATTCCTGAAATTTTTACATAACCACCTAAAGGCAGCCAACCAATTCCATATTCTGTATCGCCAATTTTTTTCTTATACAAAGAAAACCAAGGATTAAAAAAAAGATAAAAGCTTTCCACTCTAGTTTTAAAGGCTCTAGCAGCTATAAAATGGCCAAATTCATGTAAAATAACTAGAATTGAAATTCCTAGTAATAATTGCCCTCCTTGTATAACGTATTCCATTTAGTAAATTAAATTTTGAGCGAAGTTAAGGATTTTATAAGAAATCTATTGTGTTAATATTAAAAGCTCTACTCTTCTATTGATTTGTTTATTTTCGGGCGTATCATTTTTAGCTAATGCTCTAGATTCTCCATGTCCTTCATACGTTATACGACCAGTAGATATTCCGTTTTTTATCAAATAATTAGCAACGCTCTTGGCTCTTCTTTGTGAAAGTAGGAAGTTTGCTTCATCTTCTCCATCACTATCTGTATGTCCTTTTAAATGAATAGCTATTGCTGGATTTTTTATTAATAGGTCAACAAGTTGATTGAGGTAAGAGTAAGAAATGGGAGAAATAGTATATTTGGCACTTTGAAAAGTAACAGCGGTTAAAACAAACTGTTTGCCGATTACTGATTTCTGATTAGTTAATAACTTTTTTACTTCATCTAAAGTAGTTGATTCTACTATTTCAGTTTCATTACTGTTAAATGTTTTATTCGATTTTACCAATACAAGTGTTCCTGGAAGACATAATTCATTAGAGGAATAATACGTTCCTTTAAGTTTATTTTCTTTTTCATTGTATTGTAAATCAGCAACTATTAAACACCAAAAAAACCCTTTTTGGGTATTTTCTTTAATTATACTTGTTTCTTCAAATGAAATTTTATTGCCTTCCATTTTCCCTTGAATTTCAGAAACTTTATAATAAGGAGGAGGAACTTGTTCGGAGCGTAATTTTCCGTTTATCTTGTTTCCATCTGTTTTAATACTAACCCAAATCGAAAAATCTGAACTTGATCCATCTTTGTTTTCCTGAATCAAAACACCTTGCCAAGAACCATCGAGTTGACTAAACCCTGCCTTAAAAAACATTAAAAACAAAAAAACAACTATTATTTTTTTCATCTTAATAAATTAATGATTTGGCATACTTTCTTGTTTCGGCATCGGTAAAAACATAATCTTCGTAGGCAGGAGTTTTGATGAAGGTTATTTGCTGCATACATTTTTGGTTTATTTTCGCTATTTCTAAAAATTTTATTTTATCGTTTAAGAAAGCTTGAACTGTTATTTCGTTGGCTGCATTTAATACACAGGCTAAATTACCTCCTTTTTCTAAGGCTTGATAAGCTAGTGAAAGATTAAAAAAAGTTTCAGTATCAGGTTTTTCAAAAGTTAATTGAGGATGATCTATAAAATTAAATCGTTTTGATTTTGAGGAGAAACGAAAAGGGAAAGATAAAGCGTATTGAATAGGAAGTTTCATATCTGGTAAACCCATTTGAGCTTTCATGCTACCATCTTCAAATTGTACCATAGAATGGATGATGGATTGTGGATGAACAATAACGTCTATTTGAGATGATTTTAAATTAAAAAGCCACTTGGCTTCGATTACTTCAAACCCTTTGTTCATCAATGTTGCTGAATCAATGGTAATTTTTGCTCCCATAGTCCAATTGGGGTGTTTTAAGGCTTGTTCTTTGGTGATGGTTGCTAGTTCGCTTTTTTGTTTTCCTCTAAAAGGACCTCCAGAAGCTGTTAAGTAAATTTTTTCTATTTTATTTTGAAATTCTCCCACCAAACATTGGAAAATTGCACCATGTTCGGAATCAATTGGTAAAATAGCTACACCATTTTCTCTAGCCAATTTGGTAATTAATTCACCTGCAACAACTAGCGTTTCTTTATTGGCTAAAGCAATATTTTTTTTAGCTTTGATGGCGTTAATTGTTGGCAGAAGCCCGGCATAACCAACCAATGCAGTTAATACGATATCAATCTCTTTCATCTCAACAACTTGTGCTAAAGCTGCTGTTCCTGTATAGGTTTTGATGTCGTATTTCCAAAGTGTTTCTGAAACTTCTTTAAATTTGGTTTCATCAACAATTACCACAGCATTGGGTTTAAATTTGATGGCTTGAGCAATCAGTAATTCAGCATTGGAGTTGGCTGTTAAAACTTCCACTTGAAATTTATCAGCATGTTCTTCGATTACTTCTAACGCTTGAGTTCCAATAGAACCAGTAGAGCCAAGTATGGCAATTTTTTTCTTTGCTTCACCCCCAACCCCTCTCCTAAGGAAAGGGGAGTTTATAGTATCGATAATTTTATCTCCTTTCATTTTTCAAACAAATCTATAAATCAGGAATGAATTATTTTTTTCTAGAGTTCAATTTTATTTCATCCATCAAAACACTTTTGGCTTGTTGGTAAGATTGGATGTGGATGTAATGTCCATTTCCAGTTGTAGCAATATCAGACATGGATTCGACAGTCCATTTTTCATTTTTAACTCCTACTACAGAAATAGTAACTCCTTTTTTTAGGTTGGCTGCTACATTCTCCAATATTCCTTTATCTCCTTTATCTAAATTAAAAGCTCCATCTGTTGCAATAATTACTTGATTATTTCCGCCGTCAATAAAATTTTCTTTGGCAACTTGATATGCTTTTTTAATTCCCTTACCACCAGCAGTATAACCACCAGCCGTTAAGTCTTGAATAAGTTGAGTTATCGAAGTTTTATCGGTAACATATTGCGATTCTAAAGCGATTTCAGTTGAAGAAGCATAAGTTACAATGGCTAATTTGTCAATTGGTCTTAAACCATTTAATAATTCAATCATTGCCGCTTTAAGCAAATCTAGCCTTCCTTGTTGTTTCATAGAAACAGAAACATCGATACAAAAAACAACATTGTTGGGAGCAAATAAATTTACTGGTAATTCTTTTGTTGAGATGCTATCGTTAGGCTCGATTATCACAACTTCTTGCACCACAGTATCTTTTTTTATTGCAATTATTTCTTCTGCTGTAGGTTCTCCTAATTCAAATTCAATGAATCCGTTTTTTTCATTCACATAAAAATCTTGTTCTTTGGTGCCATAACCATCAGCGTTAACAACTAAATAGTAGTTGTCCCATTTTAAACTTTGAATGGTTTCTCCCGATTTGTTGGTTTTTAGTTTTTTATAAATTAATCCATCCCAAATAACCTCAACCTGTGCATCCTTAATAGGTTTTTTTGTATTGATATCTATCACCCTAATTTTTAAATCTGATCTTAATTCTTGCTCTTGTTTTTTTATTTTAAAGTCAGGACATTGTAGTGCTTCGTTGACATCAAAAGTTAGGGCATTTCCTTCTAAGGTAAAAGTGATGGGTTCATTATTTACACTTACCCAAACAGGAATGTTTTTTTTAAATTGCTCTTTCTTTTTAGGCGTATATTTTATTCTAACAATGATGGTACTATCTGGTAATATTTCTTTTTTTGAAAACTTGACATCTATTCCATAGGGTTCTTCCACTCTCAAAACAACTGCATTAACAGTTCCGGCATTGGTTAATGTAAAATCAAAGTACTTGGCATCTTCCTTAGTAACATCCCCTAAATTATGATAGGATTGATTAAAAAGGACTTGCCCAGTAAGCGTATTCAATAAAACAAAAAAACCTATTATTGTTAGTACTTTATTCATACTTAGTGAAGCAACTGAATTAATTTTTTATTTAAACCTTAAATCCGCAGACGAATGTTAAAAAGAAAGTTGAAAAGTCAATAAAATTAATGCTTTAAAGACTTTTCACTTTCAATTATTTTCACCAATTTAGGTGAAACATTTTAGCGGATGAAAATTACAACTTCTAAAGAAAACATTAACGCTTTTGGCGGATTAAATTTTATAACAGCAGCGTTTGAGAAATTAAAACTTTCTGAATTAATCACACAACACCTTGGCGAACGCTCTATATATGCGAAGTACAGCTATAGCGATGTAATAAAAAATATGTGGGAAATAACTTTTGCAGGAGGCGATTGTGCGGAAGACATACACACCAATTTAAAAGAGGAATTACAACAAGTAGAAAACCTGAATGTATGCTCACCCGACACTATTTTACGACTTCAAAAGCAACTGGCACTTGATAAAGAAATCCACCTAAGTAAAACAAAAACAATCAACGAATTTAGCAAACACAGTACGCTTAACGCCCTAAATATAGCCATGCTGTTGCATACAGGAGCATTAAAACCCAATACATTTTATGATTTTGATTTT
>Ga0210005_1001685_pt1 | contig 13715 bp, 17 predicted proteins | sample CryGey02umfilter_3_FD_183961 | JGI IMG/M metagenome (GOLD analysis project Ga0210005, IMG submission 183961) | Groundwater microbial communities from aquifer in Utah, USA - Crystal Geyser 4/9/14 0.2 um filter (SPAdes) (version 3) | ecosystem: Environmental > Aquatic > Deep subsurface >... | reverse complement strand
GAGGAGGAAAATTATCAGATACATTTCCTAAAGATTTTCCAATATATCAAGGGGCTAAAGTAGTTTCTGCCGTATCCAACATTCAACAAGGAAAGAAAAATGAATTTCTCGTCACATTTACGATTCCGAGTGGACAGGGACCCAATGACGATTGTTGTGACACTTGGAGATAAAAAATAACAGTATGACATAAGGATTTACTCAATGAAAAAAAATATTTTAATTGGAATTACTGGTGGTGTTGCTGCCTATAAGATTCTCGATTTGATCAAACTTCTAAAAAATGAAGGGCACAAAATTTTTGTCATCATGACTGAGTCGGCAATAAAAATGATTTCCCCTAAACTATTTGAGAAAGCATCGGGAAATAAAGCCTCCATAAATTTATTTGAAAATAATTTTGACTACAAGGAAGTTTTAGAAAAAAGAAAAGTCAAACATATAGAGTTAGTTGATAAAACTGACGTTATGGTTATTGCTCCGGCAACGGCCAATATTATTGCAAAGCTTGCTCACGGAATTGCTGATGATTTTTTGACAACAACAGCGTTAGCTGTTACTTCGCCAATCATTCTCTGTCCTTCAATGAATGTCAATATGTGGGGAAATCCAATTGTTCAAGAAAATTTAGTCAAATTAAAATCGGTTGGTTATCAGGTGATTGAGCCAACGGCCGGTATGTTGGCCTGTGGGTATGAGGGAGTAGGGAGATTGGAAAATGTGGAAATTATAAATAAAGAAATAAATAAATTATTGGAAAGAAATGATTCTTTAAAAAATAAAAAAATAATCATTACCGCCGGAGGAACAACTGAAAAAATAGATGAAGTCCGTTTTATCACCAACAGAAGTTCCGGAAAAATGGGAATAGCACTTGCGGAAGAATGTTATTTAAGAGGCGGAAACGTTTTGTTACTCCGTGCCAAAACATCTGTCCATCCCCGGTATTTAATCAAAGAAAAAATATTCAATACGGCTGAAGAATTACTTCAATTAATTAAAGTCAATATTAAGGACACTGATATATTTTTTCAAACGGCAGCCGTTTCCGATTACAGAGTTGATAAATATTTTAAAGGAAAAATATCAAGCGAAAAACCCTTGGAACTAAAATTAATTCCGCAAATAAAAATCATAGACCAGATAAAAAAATTATCGCCAAAAACAAAATTAATTGCTTTTAAAGCAGAATACGGCTTATCTGAAAAACAATTAATTGAAAAGGCCTTCAGAAAATTAAAAGAATCAAATGCAGATTTTGTTATTGCTAATGATGTCAGTAGAAAAGATCGCGGTTTTGAAGCGGATGATAATGAGGTCTATATCATTTCAAAAAATAAACAGGTTAAAAAAATTTTTCTGACTTCAAAGAGGGAGGTCGCGAGGAAGATTATGGATTTTACATGGGTTTAAGAAAAAAAGAATGAAAATACCAAGTAAAGAGATAGAAATAGCGTTAAATCGATTGACATTAATATAACGTATGCGTTATAATACAAAAATATGAGTACATATAAAAATCTTAAAAAAAGATTGCTAAAAAATAAAAATATAAAAAAAGAATATGAACGGTTAAGACCGGAGTATAAGATATTGGATAAAATCATTTCTCTTAGGTTAAAAAGTAATTTAACTCAAAAAGAATTAGCAAATAGACTCAATACAAAACAGTCAGCAATTTCAAGATTGGAGAGAGGAATGATTAATCCAACAATGACTTTTTTAAATAAACTTGCTTCCGTTTTTGGAAAAAAACTGATTGTAGAATTCAAATAAACAGATTTTAAACTTCGATTGACTAATAACCTTAACGGTCTAACTTCTCGTAGCGCTATTACAACATTGTCATTACTGTAAAGATGAAGATATAAATTACTGAAAGTCATCAGACTTCATTTTTGATCGTTCCTTTACAAAAATTTTCTAAATTACTCACAACCATTTCTTACTATCGTTTTTTTGTTTCAAAAGTTTGTATTGCAATGGATGGATATAAAACAGTATTTAAACTTTTATGAAGAATATCACGATGTTCTTTAGATATGCTGTTAAAATACGTTTGTATAAATGTAAATCTTTCAGCAGATAGTTCCCGTGTTAATACGTTAAAATCAAATATATCAGTGTGACTTGTTGAAACTACGATTGCTGATTTTTTTATAAGACTCAAATATTTTTCTGTTATAAATTGTTTTGTTTTATTATTTAATTCAATGAAAACTCCAAGAATATTACTTGTTGATATAAGTTTTTCTAATGAAAAATAGTTTACACCTTTTTTTTCATAATCTTTCTTTCTATTGCGTGAATAGTACTGAACTTTCATATTGAACCCTAAAGCAATTTCAGCAACACGTTTACCAATATTACTAAGGCCAATAATACCAAAAGTTTTTCCACTCAACTCCCAGCCTTTATATTCAGTATGTACAACCAAATCACCCCGTTCAACATTTTTTTTCGCCTCTGCTAAATGGCGAAAATGATCAATTAGTGCTCCAAAAACAAATTCAGCTATGGATTATTGCTATATCCGGGTATATTTGTGATAATAATACCTTTATTGTGAGCATATTTAACATCTACTTGATCAACTGCAACGGATGAGGCTCCAATATATTTTAAGCTTTGCAAATTAATAAGAGCAGTCTTATCTAACGATGTGGAATATCAGATTAACAAAGCTTCTGAATTCTTAATAATCGAGTTACGTTTTTCAATATCTGATTCTTTTATAAATATTAACTTTTCTGTTAATGACTTAAGACGATATAAATACGAATCCTCGAAAAAATCAGTGTCAAAATCAACTAATGATATCTGTTGTAATCTCATAATTAACTTCAAATATTTTACACTATATTAAGAAAAATTGGTTAAAAGAATTACCCTGACTTCAAAAAGAGAAATTACAAAACAGATTCAGGAATCTTTGTTTTCACGGAGATGACGAGATTTTTACTCTCTTTTAAATCTTTCTGCTTGAATTGTATAAAGATTAAAATATTTTCCGTTGTTTGTCATAAGTTGAGAATGTGTTCCATCTTCAATAATCTTTCCCTGATGTAAAACTACAATTCTTTCTGCATCCTTTATTGTTGAGAATCTATGAGAAATAAATATAACTGTATTAACTTTCATTTCTTGATTCAATCTATCAAAAATTTTCATTTCGCTTTTTGCGTCAACGGCAGATGTTGGTTCATCTAATATTAAAACAGGAGCATTTTTAGCGTATGCTCGAGCAATTGCCAATCTTTGCCATTGTCCCCCTGATAAATCTGTTCCATCTTTATATTCTGGCCCTAATTGCTGATCAAATTTATTTTTTGTTGTTTTGATAAAATCCCAAGCATTAGAAAATTTTAAAAAAGCTTCCATTTCTTCCTCCCTTAGTTTTTTACCGGCAGCCATTTCAAGATTTTCCCTAATCGTTAAATAAAATTTTCCAAATGATTGAAAAAGAGTTGAGTATAAACTAAATAATACATCTTCAGGTATTTCCTTTAAATCAACCTCATTTATTAATATTCTTCCTTCTAAAGGATCGTACATTCGAAGAAGTAATTTTATCAATGTAGTTTTTCCTGCCCCGTTTTCACCAATTAAAGCTAAGTTTTGGCCATATGGAATTTTAAGATTAATTTTATGTAGGACATTAGTATCTGAATTAGGATAGGCAAAAGATACGTTTTCAAAAACTACTGTTGGATTTTTTATCTTTTCAATAAGTTGAGTTTTAAAAGAGCTGGTAATAATTGGAAAAATAATATTAGGTTTTAATTCAAAGAATTCTCTTATCTCATCAATAAAGTGACTATCAGCATAAAGATGACCAATATTTTGACTTAATCTGTTAAGTGCGCCTGAAAATACAAAAACATTGGTAAATAAGAATACAAACATTCCTGTTGATATGGTGTTAGTAATTAATTGATTTGCTAAATAAATCGAAAAAATAAAAATTGCTAAAATTGGAACAAACTCAGAAATTGTATTAAAAACTTGATATTTTTTTTCAAGTTTCAGCTGATTTCCGGTATAACTCTTAAATATTTTTGTGAATTTATCTTTAAAAAAGTTAAATGCTCTATCGATCTTTATTTCAGGGAGTGTTTCTCTCTCTATTAAAACTTTTGCCGTGTAGCTAAATTTTCTTCTTATTTCATCGTCTGCTCGATAAATCATAAACACCCCGTTTGCATATTTAGACCTAACGATAATAGGGATTATATTGGCAATTATTATTACAATAGCAAGAATAGGCGAGGCAAGGAAAAAAATTACAACGGCTATTGATAATTCAATGGCTGATGAAATTAAGTCAACAATTGCTTTTAAATATAATTTAAGTTGAAACTGTAATCTATCAAATGCTCGTTTCATAAGACCAACAGATGAAGAATGTTCGAATCTTGACATATCAAGAGTAGATATTTTATCAACATAAGTTCTATGCATATAAATTGATTGTTTTATGTCAAGTAATGACCAAAAATAATTAGATATTCCCTCAATTATTTTTCTAAATAATTCATAAACTAAACGAAAAATAATTACTCCAAAAATTGAAAGACCTAATATGGTTTTTTGATTATTTGCGGAGTCAATTATTTCTTTAAAAGTTATAGTATTTACAATTGACGAAAGAGCAATGAAAACTTGAGTAATCAAATATACTAAAAACATTGGTTTAGTAGCTTTCCAAATGGTTTTGAGTGTAAATTTTATTACTCTAAACATTTTCATAATTTTATTATACTTCTTAAAGGTTATTTTAGTCTGGATTCCCGTCTACGGGGGAATGACAGAGACGATTTGTTTCTTAATATTCTCTTCTCCATCATTATTATTAATAATTATTTGGTGGTTAACAATCGGCTTGTCAAAATTTAATTCCATTTTTCTTGCATATTCTAAGTCCAGTGGATAGTCGACTCTTTCTTGTAAACGTTTTTCTCGGATTTCTTTTTTTGCTTCAACAAGGACAAATTTTGCATCGGAAATTTTTTCGATAAGATTTAATCGATATTTTTCCTTAATAAAAGTCTGAGCAACCACCAAATTTTTATGTTTAGATTTTAGATCTTGGATTTTGGAAATTAGTATTTTAAAGTAAGCATCTCTCATTTTATCGGTAAAAACTCTTTGTACTTTAATGGCTTCTTTCATTTCTTCAGTCAAATCATTATCTCCATCATAAAAATGATAGTCAAAATATTTTTCGAATATTTTTCCTACATACGTTTTTCCCGTTCCCGGAAGTCCAAATAAAATAATCAGTGACATGGAAGAAATTATATATTAAAATGAGAATTGAGGAGGTGAATAATATGACAGGATACATAATTAATATTGAAGAAAAAAGTCTGCAAAACAGTTATTTCCGCGAGGTTCTTTTCACGACTGACAAAAGTCAACTGGTTGTCATGGCCCTGAAACCCGGTGAGGACATCGGAATGGAAGTTCATCCAGAACATGACCAGTTTATCAGAATAGAAGCAGGTATAGGTAAAGCGGTCATGAATGGTGAAGAACATGAGATTTCCGACGGTTCAGCGATTGTTATTCCGGCTGGGGCTCAACATAATATTATTAATACATCAGAGGTGATAATGAAACTTTACACGGTTTATACACCTCCGGAACATAAACCAGGAACGACTCACAAAACTAAGAATGAAGCGAAAGAAAAAGGATTAGAAAATTAAAAGTTAAAAAATAATATGGAAATATTACCAAAAGATAAGCTTTTAAGTTTATCTGGAAAGACGGCCATTGTGACCGGGGGATCGCTTGGGATTGGATACGGAATAAGTTATAGATTGGCTGAGGCGGGAGCCCATGTTGTTATTACCAGTCGCAATCTTGAAGAAGTGAATAAGGCTGTTGAAGAATTAAAGCAAAAAGGATTCAAGGCATCTGGAGTAAAAACTGATGTTTCAATCGAAGAAGAAGTAAAAAATGTAGTTGCAGAAGTAATAAAATCCTTTGGGTCAGTTGACATCTTAGTTAATAATGCCGGGGTGTTTCCTTTTGCTCCACTATCACAATTGACTAGCGAGCTTTTTGATAAAGTGATTGCAATAAACCTGAGAGGTGTTTTCCTAACAACAAAATATGTTTCAGAGCAAATGATCAAGCAGGGGAAGGGCGGCAAGATTATCAATATAACATCTATTGACGCGCTTCACCCTTCGATGGCTGGTCTTTCCCATTATGACGCTTCAAAGCATGGAGTTTGGGGATTTACTAAAAATGTAGCTTTAGAATTAGCCAAAGATAAGATTTGGGTCAATGCGGTTGCTCCAGGTGGAGTAATGACTCCGGGAGTGGCAGTTATGCAATCTCAAGGAAAACCAGTCGCAGTTGAACGAAATCCGGAACCGCCCAAAATGGAAATAGCGATGGGAAGAATGGGAGTGCCGGATGACATCGGAAAAGTAGTATTATTTTTAGCATCGGAAATGTCGTCATATATGACCGGTAGTCAGATTGTAGTTGACGGCGGTTATCTGCTAAAATAAGAAATAGATGATTAAAAAACAAAAAAAATCACATTCATTAAACAAGGTCGGTTTATTCCAGATGCTGTTTATTTTAGCCGTGATTTTTTTTATGGTAGTCGGAATTTATTTTATAAATCAAAAAAATACCAGTTTTTCTTACAAAAGCGGTGCCCAGGAAGTACCGACTCCTACACCGGATAGAACTCCAAGATATAACTGTCAGGCTTTATGTGATCAAGTATTTAAAATTCCGGAAAATAAAGTTATGTGTATTAATCCTTGTAATAAAGTAGGAGATAAAGTCGCTCAAGGAATGGATTGTACAACTGCCTGTAATAAATCAATAAAAAATGGTGCAAGGAAACAATTCTGCTATAAATTCTGTCCGGCTATTGGAGTAGGGGTAAACTAGATTTTTCCAAATGCAATCCGGTCAAGAATAGTATTCTTCATATCCATCATTAGAGCAGGAAATATAACATATTCTCCGTAACGGTCATTGACCTTATCAAGAGCCAAAGATATCTTTCTCTTTTTTTCGATATTGGTTTCAAAAAGACTTGGTGGAATATCAAAAACTGGTTTTAATTCAAAACATGATACTGCAATTTTAGAAACAATCTTTTTATTTGGTTGTTGAAAAAATAGAATCATTATTTTTGAAAATAATTCCTGGGTTGTGTAGGATGGCTCCATAAATTTATGTCCTTTATGCCAAAAAATCCAATCGTTATAAACCAATCCCAAATGCATTCCAAAAGCGCAATTATTGGAAGCGCGGAGTCGGCGGCCCATTTTTTCACAAAGTTTCATAATAATTTTTTTTAACTCTTCAATATTATCGGTTTTTTTTGCCAGCGCATAATCTTGACCATAACTTTTCCTTTTGTTTTCAAAGTCGTCAACCTCCCATCCCCGCAGTCTTAAAAACCAATAATGACCGGTAATACCTTTAAAAACCTGTTTCCGTAAAAAAATATCATCTGTTTTCAAAAACTCCAAAGGATTATAAATACCAACCTGGTTAAGACGGGCTTCAAATCTTACATTGATTCCATTAAGATCGGTTAATTTTAATGTTGAATAAACGTTTTTTAGATTTTGATAATCAATAATATCTAGGCCATCCGGTTTATGAAGAGAAGCGGCTAATTTAGCTAAAAATCTGTTGGTTGATATTCCAACATTACAGGAAATCCATTCACCGATTTCTTCGCGGAATCTTTTTTTAATTTCTATTCCGATACTTTTTAAACCTTTTTTTAATTCCGGAGCTTGGGAAAAATTAATAACAACTTCATCGATAGATTTAGGAGTAATGTCCGGAGAGTAATCCCCACAAATTTTCATAAATTGTTTATGCACGTCACGGACCAGAACCGGGTCGGGACTGCGGACAATAACATTTGGACAGATTATCTGCGCTTCTCTTACTTTCATTCCAGTTTTAATACCCATTTTTTTTGCTTCAATTGAAGGTGCTAAGATACATCCGCCTGGGGTCGGATAAGCGGCAATAACCAACGGTTTGCCGCGAAGATGGGGGTGAGCCTGCTGCTCAATAGTGGCAAAACAGGAGTTAAGATCGATATGCATTATTGTAGGGGCGGCTTTATTAATCGGGCTGTCCATCGGAAATCTCCTCTAAAATCCAACTGAGGTTCTCAGTATTAAATCGTAATTTAAAATCAAGATTTCCGTCGGTAACATGAAAAATATGAAAAAGTTCACGGCCTTCACGGACCTTATGATGATAACCCAGTTTTTTTATAAAATAATCACGTAGCTGCCAGCGGATTTTATACGGAATGGCGACATTTTTTTCGGAATTATATGAAAATATAACGCTGATTTTTTCAAACAATTTTTCTTGCATAAATTTATTGTAGTGAACGAAAGTTTACTTTGCAAGTCCATTAAAATTGCTGTTTACAAAATAAATATTATGTTGCTATAATTTGAACAATGATTATTCTTTCCTTAAAAACTTATAAAGAATCAACAGGAGAAGTGGCCATAAAACTTTTGTCTTGCGTAAAAAAGATAAGTGAAGAAACAGGGGTGAAAATTGTTCCTGCCGTTCAACCAACTGATATTTATAGAGTAAAAAAAGAACTCGGAATTGAAGTTTGGGCGCAACATATGGATCCGATCGAGCCGGGAAAAAATATGGGCTGGCTATCTCCTTACGCTTTAAAAGAAGCAGGGGCAACAGGCGTCGTTATTAACCATAGTGAACATAAAATGTCAGATGATATGGTGAAAAAAACTTTGGATAAGGCAAAAGAATATAGATTTGCCAATGTTATTATTGGATTTAATCCTGAGATGATAATTAAATTTGATTCTTGGGGTCCGGACTTCGTTTCATATGAAAGAGAAGATATGATTGGGACTGGAGTCTCTATGTTGACTCAAGAAGCAGAAAACATAAAAAAATTAGTGGCTGTTTTGAAGAATCCGCTTATCATTGGAGCTGGAATCTCAACAGGTGAAGATACTAAGCAAGCAGTTAAATTAGGCGCAAAAGGTGCCATACTCGCATCAGGCTTCGTCCTAGCAAAAGATCCTGAAGCAAAGCTCCGCGAACTAGCCGAAGGATTTAAATCATAATTCCAATATAGGTTCTTCGCCATTGGGGACTTTAAATTTTTCCTGGTCAAAAAGTTTAATTTTTTTCGGAGTGATTGTGTACATTCTCCCCTTATATAATCCCTTTTTCATACTTTCAAAACTGATGTCCGGTCGCTGAATATTTAAAAAATCTTTCCAAAGACGGAGAGCATGGCGGACTTTATTGATCCCTGATACTTTTTCAACAGTACCATATATTTGCAACCCTCTTTTTACATCAGAAGGTTTTTGGTTCGAATCAACAATTGCTACTGCTACTTTTTTATTTTTTTCCATCTGGCGTCCGTGGATCGTTGACGGTGCGCTGATGAAATATAAGTTGAGATCTTTGTCAAAAGAATAATAAACACTTGCTATCCATGGGTGATCTCCGTACGTCGCAATGACAAGTAATTTTTTAGTTTCTAAAAAATCCAGAACATTTTTTTTAGTTAGAACAAGTCTTTTATTCATAAAGATATCATATCAACTATCTTTTTGCTTTTATATTTGCCTAATAATTTATCTTAGTCACGGTCGTTTATAAGATATATCATTCGTCAAAATAATCCTTTTTCAACAATCAAAAGAACCACTTTTGTAGGTTATAAGCGGTAGACAATAATTTTATTATTTATTAATAATTAAATTATCAATTAAAAAAATTTGATTATCTATTGAGCGATCGTTCACAAGATAATAAAGAAATATATTTCTATGAAAACAAATGAAATAAAATTAAAAAGAGGGCAACTCTATTGGTACATTTTAGAAATTATTGGGGCGACTTTGATATCTGGAGGAAATCCACTTAGACCGATTATTCCAGTTGCTATAAAGGAAATTGTTGAATCATTAAAAAAAATTAGAAACTTAAATGTCGAAGAGACGAAAGTTAGAAAAAGTTTAGAAAAATTAGAAAGTAAAGAAATTATTGATCTTGAAGAAAAAGGAGGTAATATTTTTGTCAAATTAAAAGATAAAAATAACTTAACAGTAATAAAATATTCGACAAAAGCATTGCTAAACTTTAAAAGAAAAGCAAAACATTGGAATAAAAAATGGTTTTTGGTATTTTTTGATGTTCCAGAAATTCAAAAAAATAAAAGAGATTATCTAAGAAGATTTTTAGTATATATTGGTTTTTATCAATATCAAAAAAGTATTTATATTTTTCCGTATGAGTGTGAGAATGAAATCAAACTGATCAAAAAAATAGTTGAGGGAGCCAAATATATAAAATACATAATTGCTGAAAAAATAGAAGATGAGAAACTAGTAAAACAATACTTTAAATTATGATTATATATTTATCTTGAACGCGATCGTTTATAAGATAATAGTTTTTAAATATCCTTTTATTTGGGAAAGGAACTGCTCTCTGTTTAATATCTTGTGAGCGATCGTTAAGGAGATAAGTAAAAATATTAAATTAAAAAATATTTATAAACTAATTGAACTGCGATTAGTTAATTATTTGATTATAATTAAAACAATATGATATTAAAAAATAAAATGGCGATTGTGACGGGAGCAAGCGATGGATTAGAAAAAAAAGTTGCTGTTGACGTTTATCCTTTAGTTCTAAATCCTCACGGAACAACTTATAAATAATATGAAAAAAATTTATCCGAAAAAATTAAAGATAGGTGATGAAGTAAGAATTATTGCTCCATCTAGGTCAATAAAAATATTGAATGAAGAAATACGGGATATTGCCAGTAAAAGATTTTTAGATTTGAAATTAAGGATATCATTTGGAAAACATATTTATGAAACTGATAATTTTAATTCAACAAGTATAGAATCAAGATTAGAAGACCTTCATGAAGCTTTTAGCGATGAGAATGTCAAAGGGATAATTACTGTCATCGGCGGATTTAATTCCAACCAGCTTTTAAAATATATTGACTGGAAATTAATAAAAAATAATCCAAAAATATTTTTAGGTTATTCAGATATTACTGCATTGAATAATGCTATTTTTGCCAAGACAGGCTTAGTGACTTATTCCGGACCTCATTACTCTTCATTCGGACAGAAGTTATATTTTGATTTTACCTTAGATTATTTTAAGAAATGTTTAATGAGCGATGAACCAATGTTGATATCGCGAAGCGAGCAGTGGAGTGATGATCCTTGGTATCTAGATCAAGATAAAAGAGAATTAATTGGTAATAATGGGTACCTAGTTATTAATGAAGGAGAATCTGAGGGGACAATTCTAGGAGCTAATCTTTGCACATTTAATCTACTACAAGGGACAGAGTATTTTCCTGATTTAACTGACTCAATTTTATTTTTGGAAGATGATTATGAAACCGTTCCTCATACCTTTGACCGAGATCTTCAGTCGCTAATTCACTTGCCAGATTTTAATAAAGTTAAAGGATTAGTAATCGGCCGATTTCAGAAAAAAAGCAAAATAACAGATGAACTTTTGACTAAAATTATTAAAACAAAAAAAGAACTAGATAATATTCCGGTAATTGCTAATGTAGATTTTGGTCACACTGACCCAAAAATTACGTTTCCGATTGGAGGTGAGGTTGAAATTACAACGATAAAAAAAACTTCAATTAAAATAGAAAAACATTAACTGTGCCTATACAACTGCGTCAGTTGGATGAGGCTAAAATTTATAGAAAGATAAGGGCGAAGATTCCTGATGATAGTCCCAATAAAATCCCTCCAATCACGTCCGTTGTCCAATGCTCACCAAGGGAAACCCTAGATACAAGCATGGTTACGTTTATCGTTAACAAAAATATATCAAAAATAACTTTGCTTAAATTATTTATTTTGAACTTGTTGACAATATAGGCAATTATTATAGAAACAAAGACCACTCTCAAGCTATGTCCAGATGGATACGAAGACCCAGGTTGGATATATGAAGAGGGAAATAAAAATTCCAAGTTATATCTAAAAAACAAAAAGGGTGGACCAGGATGATTCATCAGTGTTTTACCTATTATTTCAATTACGTGAGCAACTGCCAAAGGCACGAAGATCAAAAAGGATAATATTTTTTTTCTGAAAAGTGCAACAAAAAATAAAAAGCCAGCTAATATTTCAAAACTTCCGATAAGACTAAAGAATGATAGGAGAGAATCATATTGGTGAGGAATACGATCCTGCAGTTTAACGGTTGTGTCAAAATCAAAAGTATTTAACAATTCTTTTTTGACAACAAAAGTGAACAAGATAAAAAGAATAAAGAAAATAAAGGATGGAATGATTAACCAGATTTTTTTCATTTAAGTTTCATTTTTAAATATACCAAAGTAGAGATTATTAAAAAACCGGCAAAATAGAAAGCAGTATCTTTTCCAAAAGATTGAAATATTTCTCCTCCAATGATCGGTCCTATGATCCGTCCCAATGAACCGGCAGACTGAAGGATTCCAAGAGTCTCTCCATATTCTTCTTTGGGGACATTTTCAGAAGCTAGGGCTTGAATAGTCGGATTGGCGAGACCATTTCCAAGTGGCAAAAAAAATAATGCAATAAATAAGAAATTTGGATGTTTTGCTAGCGGGATCAAGATCAAACCAATTGCCATAAATAATAGAGATGCCTGTAAAATATTTTTTTCTTTGAAACGTTTAATTACAAAGGGTAATAATTTCATTTGGAAAATAACTGCCAATATACCAATATAGGCAAATAACCAACCGTTTTGACTAGCGTCAAAATTAAAGGTTTTTTGGGTCCAAAGCGAAAAGTTACCCTGCATTATTGAGAAAGCGGAATTCAGCATTAAAAATACAATTATCAAAAGTCCAATTGGATAAAGACCTAAAACTCGCTTAAATTCAGCTAATGAAAATTTGATTTTCGGAGACTCAGACGCTTTTTTTTCATTAACAGTTTCTTTCAAAAAGAAAATAGTTGCAAATATTGTTATTAACGATACACCGGTTGCAAAGTACGCGGGAGCACTATAAGAAATTTTTGACAAAGCTCCACCTATTGCCGGTCCGAAAATAAATCCCAAACCAAAAGCAGCCCCAATCATTCCCATTCCTTTGGCACGATTCTCTTTGGTGGTAACGTCGGCGATGTATGCCTGGGCAATAGAAATATTTCCTCCGGTTGCTCCGTCAATTATTCTTGATAAAAATAATAAAGGCAGAGAATGAGCTAAACCCAATAATAAATATCCGAGGGCACTCCCAATTTGAGAAATTATTAATATTTTTTTTCGACCATAACGGTCAGATAATCTCCCTAAAATTGGTGCAGAAATTAATTGAAAAAGTGAATAAGTAGCCGTTAATAAACCAATTTGTAAAGGGGTTGCCTGATATTTTTCAGCAATATAAGGAAGAAGGGGGAGAATGATCCCAAATCCCAGTAAGTCTATAAAGACAATCAAAAAAATTGTCATTAACGATTTGTTGTTTCTCATAAGGAACGTTTATTATAACAAGAAATTAAATTGTCTGTCATCCCCGTGAATACGGGGACCCAGTCGATAATTACATTTTTATTAAAGGTTATTTTAGTTTGGATTCCCGCCTTCGCGGGAATGACAAGTGTTACACCGTAACATTAGGGTGTAACAAAATTTTAGGAAGTCTAAAAACT
>Ga0210005_1001679_pt1 | contig 13754 bp, 12 predicted proteins | sample CryGey02umfilter_3_FD_183961 | JGI IMG/M metagenome (GOLD analysis project Ga0210005, IMG submission 183961) | Groundwater microbial communities from aquifer in Utah, USA - Crystal Geyser 4/9/14 0.2 um filter (SPAdes) (version 3) | ecosystem: Environmental > Aquatic > Deep subsurface >... | reverse complement strand
TGAAGAATATTTACACTTCTACAACTACGAGAGAATCCATTTAGGAAGATACTTGAACGGCATGATACCGATTGAAAAGTTTAATTATTATTTATCCACAGTGTCACCCTTGAAGGTTAACTGAACACCTCCGACTCACCAGAAAGCAATCGTTGTTTTGCCGGCATTTCTCGCTGGTAAACATAATGAACTTGTTTTCTCAAAGAGATGTGGTATCGTAAAGAGAGATTTTTTAACCCTCGTTGGAAAAATGGGAGAAAAAAAATGGCAACAATCAACGGGCAAACAGTGAGCTTCGGTAGTCTCGGCGATGTCGCCCGAGAACTAAAGGCGAAAGCCCACAATGGGTTGTCTGTGTTGCGGCTAATGGAGAGCCGCGATAGGGAAATTCTCGGGGGAGAGGCGACCCATCTCCGCGACATCTCTCACGCCGCGACAAGCTCGGAGGTTAATGGTGCGTTCTATTTCTATTTCGGAAACTAGAACCGCCCTCGATGACCGCCCCATATCGATGATACGGGGCGGCTTTTGTTTGTAAAAAACAAGTGCGAAAGGACCGCAACCGTTCCACATCCAGTCCATGAGACCTACAGAAAAAGAGCTTGCTTCTCCTGCTCCACTTCGCTACGCAGTCGACGAGACTTGAACTCGCAACCTCCCGCGTGACAGGCGGGTGCTCTAACCAGTTGAGCTACGACTGCATTACTGTAAATAAGGACGCACTTTTTTTCTTTCCAGATTAAAGTATCGAAGTGCCTCGCCTATTATACATAACTTTGTATAATTTCAAAGCATCTGTACAGTTAACCATATGAGGTGACACTTAAGGTAGAATTGAGGTGACAAAGGGTAATCATCTTAATTTAAAAGGCGAAAGCTTAAAAACATCATATGGCAAACAAGAATCAAAGTGCAGCGTATCCAAGTAAAGTTAGAGCAAAATGGTACTTTTTAGTAGACAAAGCAGGTAAGAGTGTAGACGAAGTCTGTGAAATATATATGATCTCAAGAAAAACATATTACAAATGGAAAAAGAAAGATCTGGGTTTTGGAAAATACATTCCAAAGAAAGAACATCCGGAAACCAAAATCAAAGGTGAAATTAAAACTTTCATTTGTGAAGAAAAATTGAGAATTAATTACGGTCCAAGAAAAATGAAGCTCTTGGTAAAGAGAAGATTTGATTTAGATGTTTCTACTACCATCATCTACAAGCTCTACAAGAAAAAAGGATTGATCCGAAGACCACAAAAACGATTGCCCTGGTACCAACCAATCAAAGAAGCGGTAGTACCTAAGGCTCCAGGTGATGTAGTGCAAATGGATGCTAAGTACATCTGGGAAGACAATCTGCGTAAGTATCAGAGGACGTTTGTTGATATTTACACTGGAATGCAGTTTGCCAGTGTTACTAGCACTATGACATCAGAAGATACAGTTAACGCATTTCTTGAAGCTGAAGTAAATTTTCCATTTAAGGTTAACGGCATACAGACGGACAATGGCAGTGAGAATCGCGGAGATTTTCACCAATATTTGGGAGCTAAAGGAATCGCTCACTACTTCATTCCAAAGTCTTCACCTACATGGGACGGAGCAGTGGAGAGAGCCCATGGAGTAATTGATCAAGAGTACTATTTAAATCCAACCAGAACATGGAAAACTCTTGAAGAATATTTACACTTCTACAACTACGAGAGAATCCATTTAGGAAGATACTTGAACGGCATGATACCGATTGAAAAGTTTAATTATTATTTATCCACAGTGTCACCCTTGAAGGTTAACTGAACAAGGCCTGCACAGTTAACCATATGAGGTAACAAAGGGTAACTAAACATGGTGAGTCTTATGATTCAGATTAGAAATTAAGAATGGCTACATTCAACCTTCTAATACAACAGACCTTTTCAACAAGATCGGCTCTTGCCAAAAAGGTCCGACCTTTACAATTTGTGTAAAGGTCGGACCTTTTTGGCGTCTTTTTGGCGTTGCGCAAGGATGAGCATGTCTAACCCTTCTCGGCTTTTTACGTTTCTACTCATCTGAAGATTCCGTTGTTCTTTCATGAGGAAAAAACTGTATATCTATTGAGAAACGCTCTCGAAAGTAATTAATCACATCTTCGTCAAATAAAAAGCCGAGTTTGTTTTTTCCGAGGAACAGGTCAAAATATGCCATTTTGTATTCTTCCACCGCTTTGTCAGTATCTTCACGGCCCACATGAATGCTTATCGAAACACTGCCATTGTGCGAATAAATACGAGTTCCGTCGCTAACAGAATTCAGATTTTTTAAAAAACCGCGAATGTCTCCCGGGCTCGGCAAAAGACCTTGCATAAACCTTGGCGGCAACACCTCTTGATTTGTCAGAATAAAATTTCCAATTGGGTGGTAGTGTCCGTAGTATTTCCCATCCATACGCGCACTCGTATCTCTTGTTTTGTCCCCTATCCCAACAGATAATAGTCCGCCTTGATAGCGTGTCATGGAGATCTCAAAATTCTGATTTTTTGATGAGAAATGTCTAAAAATAATATCTAAATCATCATTAGAGAACCCGCCTTGATATGAAAAGAACAAGTTAATTGGTTCTCCCGTATAATTCGCAACGTCAGGTAAATACTCCGTGACTTCTGCCGGATCGTTAATCTTAATCGGTTGTTCAAAAGAGTTCTTGGGAATCTTGCCGAGCCATGTGTCAAAGAGCGACCTCTCCTCGGGAAAATAGCGGATGTCGTTGATTTTACTTATCAATTCTATTTTTTCCACGGTAGCGTCATCTCCATTTGATTCTTTGGTCTCTATGTATTTTTTCAAAGCATCAACTTCGGAGTCGGCTTGTTCGCTAAAACTCTCTCTGTTCGGCACTGGTTGAATATTTTTTTGCCTATTCATAATATGGGAAAATTTTTAACTCTTCATTTCCGCGCGAATTCGAAGATTATGGGTTCCTCCCCGCCCTAATCTCGCCGATGTAATACTCGCCTTGCCCTTTGAAATCGGGGCGCATGTTGATCACCTTTTGTATCTCGACGATCGCTTTTGTCCGCTCGCTGTTTTGAAGATACGCGCTCGCTAAAAGGAGATACGCCTGCGGATCGTCGGGATTCTTCTCAATCAATTTTTGATAGATTGCGATCATTTCCCCGTATTGGCCAGTCGCAAAATATGCGTTGATAATCCTCGGATCGTTGACAGGACCCAAATCCGCGAGGGGCGCGAGAAGTTCGTCGGCAAGAGCGTTGTCCTTGTTATGTATCGCCGCGGCGGCATAGTAAAGCCGAGCTTCGCGATAATCCGAAGCAAGGTCGTACGCTGTTTTAAGCACCGAAAGCGCGTTTGAAATATCTTTCTTTCCTATATAAGCATTGCCGAGTTCAAATAATACCGCCTGTTTCTTGGGAGCAAGGGCGTACGCTCTCTCTAAATAAACAAGTGCCTCGTCATACTTCCCCGCTTGATCCAAAAAAGTTCCGAGGAAAAGCAAGATACGAACATTGTTGGGGTCTTGATCGGTCTGCGCAACAAGCGCCGACCGCGCATCATTGTAAAATGTTTGTTTCGTTTGATCATCAACCTTATCGGAAATCAATACCGAATACGCCGTAATGGAAAAACGCTCTGCGATCTCCGTGCCGCCAAACGAGTGATACGACAATGCCTTTTCGAGATACGAGAGATTTTTCGCAGGACCTTCTTTTTGATTTTCCAGCCCGTTGATGAGATTAACATTCGCGGCCATGCTCGGGTAATTAAAAAAATACATCGAAAATACCGTGAGTACGACAACGAGCGGTGCGACCGAATATCTCGGAAAAAATCCTTTTACCCGCCGTACGAGCACGACGACCTTTTCCTCAAGCGCCACAATCCCGTGCGATTCCACGCTTTCGGAATGGATATAGGCAAGTACGGAGAAGAACAAAATATAACTTACGAGATTATCGAAAACAAATAGATTGTGGGAAAAATACGCGACAAAAAGTCCGGAAAGCACACTCTTCTCGACGATCGAGAATGTTTTTGACTTGGACCACAAAAGATAGAGCGCGGACACAAACAAGAAAAAATACGAGAGTGCTCCCAGGAGCCCTCCCGCGACCAACCAATCAAGAACCACATTGTGCGCCCGGTCAAACCACGGCTCTTGCTCATACATGAGCGGATCGTAATACTTGCTGAACACGACGGTAAAATTTTCCTGCCCCCAGCCGAGGATCGGATGTTCCTTGAAGCCCTGCCACGCCATATCCCAGACCATGAACCGGGACTTGGTGGTCGTTTCGGAAAGGGAAATCGAGGCGAACCGTGAAAGCACCGGGCTCTCCCGCACAAACGACGCGTCCTTGAAAAGAACGAAGGAAAGCACCAGCGCGAGTATGACCACAATCGCCCACATTGATCCGCGTGCCAATTTTTTATTTTTCTTCTCAAAGACGGCGACCAAAACAAGCGACACGATCGATCCGGCGATAAGACCGAGAATCGCGCCTCGGGTCGCGGTATGATAGAGAATGATCGTATTGCACACCACCGCCACGAGACACAAACTGCCAAAAAGGAAATGCGCGCCATTTTTTTCCTTCCACGCTTTCAACAAGTTCAAGGCAGGTGCTCTCAATAAAAGGAACGCGGCAAGAAAAATATGAAAAAGATTGTACATCGCCAAATATGCCGCGTTTCCAAGCTTCCCATCAACCCTCACCCCCCCCTGATTGATCGGCAGTTCTCCAGCGAGCTGGAGAAAAGCGAAAATGTCCATCAAAAGACTCGCGCCGATCGAAACACCAAAAAACCAATACCATAACTTTTCTCCGGTAACGACAGCGCCCGCGACAATGAAATACGCAAAAATGTGCGCAAGCGTGATGAAACCCTCCATGCGCTCGTAATTGCTCCAGAAGCTTCGGTATGGGTTTGCGCCAAAAAGATTGGCGAGCAGGGTGATGCCGATGAACGCGGCGACGGCCCACATAACGAGCGACCAGCGCGGACGATACACGGGATCGCGATACATAAGAATAAGCCAAACACCAAAAAGTATCTCGGTGAGAATTCTGAAAAAATACGCCTTCCCCGTAATGAATGGAAAAAATAGGTTACCTGCGACAATCCACGGCGTTAGTGCGGGCAACAAAAAAATGCCGCCGAGGAGGATATTTCGCAATATCTTATTTTGATTCATTTCGGTACTATAGCATCTACGGTCGTAAGGCGCTAGGAAAAATATGGGAAATCAATTAAGATTGAACAGATGAAGCGACTACGAAAAGCTGTCTATGCGATTCTGCGCGGCAGTGAACGCTACCTCAAGACCGACATGGTGTACCTTGCAAAGGGCGGTTTCTGGCTTTCCCTCGGACAAATTATCTCGTCCGCGTCGGCGCTTATCCTCGCGATCGCGTTTGCAAATCTGCTTCCGAAAGAAACCTATGGGACCTATAAATACATCCTTTCGGTCGTCAGCATTCTTGGAATCACAACCTTGCCGGGGATTACAACCTATCTCAACCAGGCGATTGCGCGCGGATATGAAGGGTCGCTTATGCCGTCACTCCGAACAAGAATTCGATTCGGACTCGTCGGCGGCGGGGCGAGTTTTCTCCTGGGAGCGTATTACTACTACGCGGGAAATACCGACCTGGCAATCTCGTTTCTCATTGCCGGATTTTTCATCCCCGTCATGGACACGCTGAGCATCTATCACTCCTATCTGCAAAGCAAGAAACTTTTCAAACGCTCAATCGAATATTTTGTCGCGAGCCAAATAGTCGCGGTTGGCGCGCTCATGGCGACTATTTTCCTGACAAAAAATCTCCACGCGATCATTCTTGCCTATTTCATTTCATGGACGACCATGCGCTTGCTTTTCTTCATGGTCGCCGTCAAAAAATTTCCCCCGAACGACAACAAAGACGCGATGGTCATGTCGTATGGGAAGCACTTGAGCGCCGTCGGGATAATCGGAACAATCGCCCTGTATTTCGATTCGCTTATCATGTTCCACGAGCTCGGCGCCGTGGAACTCGCCATTTACTCGCTTGCCTTCGCGCCGATCAACCAAATACGAGGCCTCTACAAAAACATCCCCGCACTCGCCCTGCCGAAACTCGCCGCCAGAACATTCGACGAAATAGGAGCCATATTGAGCAGGCGCCTCCTTATGCTTCTTGCAATCGGGGCGCTTATCGCGATCCCCTACGCGCTTCTCGCACCGTATCTTTTCGGGATACTGTTCCCCCGCTATCCTGAAGCGATTCTCTTTTCGCAACTGCTTGCCGGCGTTCTCGTTCTCGTATTGCCAGCGACGCTTCTTTCAGCGGCGATCAACTCGAAAATCTCTGTTGTTCCAAAACCGTGGCTTTATTGGAGTATCGTTCCCAATGCCATCCTGATACTCTCTCTTTTCGCGCTCGTACCGACATACGGGATAGCCGGCGCAATCGCAAGCAGATTTATTTTCATCATTGTTTCGTTCGCGGTGAGCTACGCCCAGTGGCGACTGCTGGCAAAAAAATTCAAAAATAAAGGAGTATGAAAGAGCCGCGCATCCGCTTCAACAAGAAAATGCTCGTCGTATCGAGTTTCGCGCCGCCCGCGCCCGGAGCAAGCCCACACTTCCTCTACAATCTTTTTTCGCAATTCAGCGAAGATTCTTACGCGATCTTCACCGATTCCAAAAACATGAACCCCGAGTTCACTCACCCGAAACTCCCCTGCCAATACTTTCTTTTCGATGAAAAAACGAACGCGATAAGGTGGTTCAAAAAAGACAGCCCATGGAAAGTCGTTCGTGTCGCAAAAAAAATGGCGAGCTTCTTCTCCGCTCTGCGGAAAGGAAGAAAAATCATCCGACGCGAAAAAATCGATCTCCTCATGGGAACCGCGGACAACGGGAGAGCGCTTCTGCTCGCCTTTCTGCTCTCGAGGATATCGGGCACGCCTTACACGCTCTATTTCCTCGATCTGTACCGTTGGAATAATTTTGGGGGGTTGCAAGATGCCGCCGCGGCTATTTTTGAGCCGATGCTTTTTTCCGGAGCGAAAAAAATATTTGTCATGGGAGGGGGACACGAACGTCTGTACCGAAAAAAATACGGCACCCGATATTGTTACGAAATCATCACCAATTGTCCGATCGTTTCGGAAACCGCGCCGACCAAGAAGCCCCGCCCTACGGTACCGAAATCGTATTTTGAAATCCTGTACACCGGAAACATCTATTGGCCGCAGGAGAGAAGCATCCGCAACGTGATCAAGGCGGTTTCTTCAATGGACGATCTCGATGTGCGCGTTTCCATCTATGCGCCGCGACCTCTTGAAGCGTTGCAGGCTGAATTTGCGCATAATCCAAAAGTATCGTTCCGGTCGGCGCCGCAAAAAGATATGCCGGAAATCCAGGCGAACGCTGACATTTTGTTCCTCCCCCTCTCGTGGAATACGCCGCGCACCGAGGTTGTAGAAATGGCGATTCCAGGGAAGACCGCCGAGTATCTCTCGTCAGGCAAACCGATTCTAGTACATGCTCCGCCGCGTGCGTATCTTTCGATCTATGCCCATGAAAATAATTTCGCGCACGTCATCGATGAAGAAGACATCGGGCTCTTGCAAGAAGGAATAAGAAAACTCCTCACCGATAAGGAGCGTGTCCGACAGATCGTGGAAAACGCACGAAAAACGCTCGATCGCGATTTTGACATTTACAAGAATGCTCGCAGTATGAAAGATGCTCTTGACAAAATAGATTTCCAGCGTTAACAAACTAGGAAAATCCCACTATGCCCATCGCCCGCCATCATTGGTGCCGTGTCAAAATTCCGACCATACTGTCCGTTTAACGTAATTAACATAGCTCACGATGATACGAACCACTTTTTTTGAAACATTTATATTCCCATAATCAACCGGCATTATGAAGTCGCGATCATCTCCCCTTCGCTGGTCTCTGGCGATTTCGATCGCCTGAAGCACCCGATCGGGATCAAGTCCCGTCATGATCACCGACGCTTCGTCCATCGCCTCCAAACGTTCATTGGTGTCACGGATGTTAATTCCCGGGAAATTAAGCATGGAAGATTCTTCGCTGATCGTGCCGCTGTCGGAGAGAACGCAAAACGCATTCATCTGCAAGTTCACATAATCAAAAAATCCGAGCGGCACCGTCGCTTTCACGTTTTTCGGCAAAGTAATTTTTTCCTCTTCAAGCCGCTTGCGCGTTCGAGGATGCACCGAAAAAATAATCGGCTTATCGTAATGCGAAGAAACCCTGTTGATGATGTCAACGAACTTTTTGAAATTTGATTCAATATTGATATTTTCCTCCCGATGGGCGGAAAGAACGAAATAGTCTTTTTCACGAAGCGCCATGTCCTTCACGACCGTCGAGTTTCGTATTTCCTTCTTGTGCGCGGAAAGCACTTCGAACACCGGCGAGCCGATCTTGATAATCCGATCCATCGGAAGACCCTCTCGAAGCAAATTATGGCGCGTTACGTCGCTGTACACCAGATTGATATCGCTCGTATGGTCAATGACGCGGCGGTTTAATTCTTCCGGAACCCGCATATCGAAGCATCGGTTGCCCGCTTCTATATGGAATATCGGTATCTTTCGGCGCTTTGCCGCGTACATTCCCATGCAACTGTTGGTATCCCCAAGAATGAGAAAGGCGTCCGGTTTTTCTTTTTCGAGAATGTCGTCAAGTTTTGAGATGACATTCCCCACCGTCACCGAAGCACTCGCTCCGGCGACATTCAAAAAGTGGTTCGGTTTTCGCAGACCAAGGTCTTTGAAGAATATTTCATTCAATTCATAATCGTAATTTTGGCCGGTATGCACCAGTACGTGATCCGTATATCGGTCAAGCTCCTTAATCGTTTCCGAAAGCTTGATGATCTCCGGACGAGTGCCGATCACCGTCATTACTTTCATTTTTTTAATATCATTCATAAATTGACAAATATGAAAACCTGTTAAACTTCCTCTGGATAAGCATCAGAGTCGTTCTTGTCCAGAAGCTCATTTATCCAGAACGCGGTAATAAGCTCATCGTTGCCGATATTAATTATATTATGCGTGAAAAAAGTCGGCATATCAATATAGGTTGGCTGGTTGCCCGATACCCTGAACGTGCGCACGTCGTCGGCGAGGAGTTTCCGCAATTTTATTTCCGCGACTCCCTTGATAACGCAAAACCGTTCGATCTTTCTCGTGTGGTAATGATTACCGCGAACCTTGCCCGGTTTCGTGCTCGAAACGAATGTTTGCCCGCCCGTTTTCTCCTTGACGAGATCAAACAAACTCCCCCGTTCATCGGACTTGATTTCAATACTTCGCGGGTAGAAATCAAAATCGAACAGATACGACCGGAATGTATTGAATAACTTGTAGTGTAGATCGGTTGGAAAGCTCGGCACGATATCGCGGTCGAAATAGTTCTCCTTGAAACCACGGAGAATATCATAGAGATCGGCAACCTTCATCGACGTCCCTGGCAATTCAATGTCTTCATTTTTCGGATCTCGTATCAGATTATACATGATCCGTGCGACATCTTGGGTATGGATAAGAGGAATCACCGCGTCGAGGTTCACGGTTGATGGTTCTCCTTTGATCAATTGGTGCGAGAATGTGGCGACGACGGTGGTATGGAACGGCCGTCCGTTTTCTCCGAACTCATTCGGAATAATAAGATTCGTAACATACGCTCCGGTCTTCTCTCCCCACGCGCGAAACAACGCGCCGACATCTTTTTTTGACTTTCCATAGGGATTGTCGCGATATGCTTGTATGGAAGACGCGAAGATAAGGTACGGAGTCGCCCCAGCGACATCGCACGCCCCGGTGAGCTTACGCGCCAAATCAAGGTTGATGGCGTAAATTTCTTCCGCATTTTTTGTGTTCGCCGGATGCGCGCCGGCAAGGTGAATTACCGTTTCGCACTCTTTCAAAACGGAAGGGAGCTTCTCATATTTTTCAGAAAAAAATTCTCTCCCGATCGGAATAATTTTTACATCATTTCTGAAGCCATAGAAAAACCATTTGATGTGTTGCCCAAAAAATCCGGTATGTCCGGTAATCCCAATTGTTTTCATCTCTCAAGTTCTCGCTTAACGTAATCGAGACTTCGCAAAAGCGCTTCGAGTTCCGTGGACGAAAGACGTTTTGTATTTTCGGACGTGTAATCATCCTCCACATTCTTGAGAAGTCCTTTCTCATAGAACTCCTCATGGTTGAGGCCGGACTGGCTTTTGATGCGGTAATAATCTTTGAAATCGTCCGCTCGCGAAAGCTCAAGGTTCGTTGCAAGCGTTTCATGGACCTTTTCCCCCGCGCGCGTTCCCACAACAACAATTTTATTCTTTGCGTTAAAAATATTGAGAAGAGCCATGGTAAGATCACCAACCGTCGTCGCCGGCGCTTTTCGTATAAAAAGATCGCCCTGCTCGCCATGCTCGACGGCAAAGAGCACCAAGTCGATCGCGTCGTCAAGTGAGAGCATGAAACGGGTCATCGCGGGATCGGTCACGGTGATATCTTTCCCTTTTTTTATCTGATCGATAAAAAGAGGTATCACCGACCCGCGCGATGCCATGACGTTTCCATAACGAACCGCCGAAAATACCGTGTCCGTAAAATGATGCCCTTTGCCAAACACCAAACGCTCGGCAAGCGCCTTTGATATCCCCATAGTATTGACGGGGTGAACCGCTTTGTCGGTGGAGAGAAGCACGACTTTTTTGACCGACGGAGATTGTTCCGCCGCGTCGAGAACATTTTGCGTTCCCAAGACATTAGTGCGAACCATCTCCATCGGTGAAAACTCTCCAGTCGGAACCTGTTTGAGCGCGGCGGCATGAAAAACGGCATCAATCCCGCGCATCGCCCGCTCAAGCGCGTACTCGTCGCGAACATCCCCGACTATAAAACGCAGTTTGCGCGAACCAAATTCCTGCCGCATTTGATGCTGTTTGAATTCATCACGGCTGAAAACGACAACCTCTTCCGTCTCTCCATCTTTCTCGCCAAGTAAATGCCGCACCATCGTGCCGCCAAAAGACCCTGTTCCTCCAGTGATAAGAATTCGTTTCATCGCTGTTTCTTTTCCATAAACTTAATGGCATCGATCATTTGAACATGCACATCGATGTCGTCAATCTCCGTGTGACGTTTTACATTGCTCATCGTGTAATCGCGGATAAGAGTCTTGAAACCAAGTTTCTCGAATTCTTCCGGCTCCCATGCCGAGCGATGCGTTTGCCAATGATCGGCGTCATGTCCCTGAATATCGATATTCTGTGGAATGAACCCTTTTGGGCACTCAAAAATGACGGCTTTCCGAGCGATCTCTTCACATTGTTTGATCATGTTAAGGGATTCTTCTTTTTCAAGATGCTCGACGATATCGAGCCCTATGACGATATCGAAGCTTTTCGAGACAAAAATTTCATTTAATTTCCGCACGTCATGTTTTATAACCACATACGGCACATCAGATTCAATATGGTCGAAATATTTTTCGTGAATATCAACACCGACACGGATTTTCGCGGGCAAGAATTTCGACTTGAGCGATAGACCGCACGCAACATCGAGTATGGAAACAATCTCGTCGTCTTTCCACGGCCACAGGTCGGCGCGAGAAAAAATATTCTTAATGGTGTTCTCTTCCCAATCGGCTTTTGGCATAAAATCACAGATGAGTTAACTCCTTAATAAATGTATGGACCTGTTTGTCCCACGAGTATCCGTCCCGGGTCGTTTGCCACGCATTATACCCCAGTGTTTTTCGCGAGTCAACACTCTTGAGGGCGATGAGGCATCGCTTGAGCCCCGCACGATCGCCCGGGTCATAGAGCATGCCATCCACTCCGTCCGTTATAACCTTGTGAACATCGGCGGTGCGGCTTCCGACTACCGGCTTCCCCATCGCCATATACTCGACAAGCTTTGACGGAAACGAAAGTCGGTTGACCTCGTTTGCCGGTCGGGGTATAACCAAAATATCGCATGCCGCGAGAAAATGAGGAACTTCAGCATGCGGAACAGCTCCAACGCTCACAATCCCGTCTCCCGTTGGAGCGTTTTTCGCCTCACTCGTGAGCGTTACAAGCATAAACTCCGGATATTCCTCGCGAAGCTCGCGGTACGCGTCAACGAGAAAATCCAAACCTTGCCATGCGCGCGTATTCCCCGCGTACCCGATATATATTTTCCCTTTTTCTTTCATGAAATAATCCTTCGGCGCCACGTCGGGATAGAAAACATCCATATCGACACCACCAAAGATACTGATGGTGTTTTTGTTGTACCGAGAAAGTTCTTCGGCCGCCGTGTCGCTACAGGTGGTGATGAGATCGCAGTTTCGATAAAAAAGGCCGTAAAGTATTTTGTTTACACGATAGCGAAACGGCGAAATCGCGCCATACAGCCGCGCCTCTTCTTCAATAAAGCCATGCATCTCGAGAACGATCTTCGCGGACGTCAAGAGCTTGAGCGGCCAGAGATAGTAAAACGTCGCCATCGTATGGCCGATAACGATATCGATATCATGATTCTTGATATATTGGTAGAGTTTTTTGAGATCGTCGAAGTGGTTATTTGCAAGATGGATGTGGTGCGCGGCGGAAATAACCGCCCGATCATCCCACGAGGCGACCGTGAGGTTGATTTCGGATTCGCGCACAAGACGAATGAGAATATTTTTTACCCGAAGCGGAGTTCCGCGATTTTCGTCCAACTTTGACCGGTAGATTACGAGTACTTTTTTCATGGTCGCTTGGTTACTATAAAGTGGAATGTCGAAAAATACCACGGACGCAACAAACGATACGCAATCATACCGGCACCAGACACGAGCCATCCCCTGTCCGCAAGCCGTTTCGCGAGTTTGAGCACGCGATCATCCTCTGTGCTGAAACCATGCTTTTCAAAAAGACACTGCGCGCCGCGAAACGTCGCGTAGCGCATCTCCGCAAGATTTTGAATACCAGCTTCTGTGTTCTCGTAATTTTTGTGCCTGCCAAAAAAACCAATGAACGGATCGGCAAGAAATCGCGGGAGCCAGTTAATGCCATAGAGATGAAAATGCGGATCTTTCATTCCGAACCGATTCGGAATACTTATGTACGCTTTCCCGCGCGCGCGCAGAACCCGATACACCTCTTTGAGAACACGTCCGGGGTCGTCAACGTGCTCGATCACTTCCGACATGTTGACAAAATCGAATGACTCGTCGGGAAACGGCATATTCTCACCAACTCCATCGACAACGGTAACATAAAGTCGTTCAGCGGCCGCTTTTTCTTTGGTGAGCGCGCGGTACGTCGGACTTTTTTCCAAACCAATCGCCCTGCCTCCCCGCATGGCGATACTGATAACGAAATCTCCCCTACCGGAACCGACATCAAGAATGTCACTCGCGAGCAGTTCGGGTATATTTTCGCCCAAATGATCGATGTGTGTTTTATTATTCATATAGGCTCTAGGCTAACAAACTCTTAATAATTCTCTTCAATGTTTCTAGCATCTCATGTTTGTAATTGTAGCGAAATTCGCATTCTTTTAAGTGAAGCAGGAACGTTTTTCTGGAAACTCCGTTGAATTGTGCCGGTTGTCGTTTGGCAAAGCTCCAAAAGTTTTCAGTGCCGTTCACATGGGTTTCCGTCCTTTTACTTTACACTCGGTGTCCAATAAAAGGGATGGGAGAAGCAAAAAATTACAAGTGATGATTTAGTCATAGCATACGCGAC
>Ga0210005_1001671_pt1 | contig 13793 bp, 20 predicted proteins | sample CryGey02umfilter_3_FD_183961 | JGI IMG/M metagenome (GOLD analysis project Ga0210005, IMG submission 183961) | Groundwater microbial communities from aquifer in Utah, USA - Crystal Geyser 4/9/14 0.2 um filter (SPAdes) (version 3) | ecosystem: Environmental > Aquatic > Deep subsurface >... | reverse complement strand
TCCCGACGTGTCGGGACGTATAACATTGCTTTGTATAAAAGCGAATAGACAGCATTCTACATGAAAAATATTGCTATGTCAAGGCAAAAAAGCTAAATGACTACTCAAAAAATTTAACAAAAAAAAACGCTACTCACTGAGCAACGTTTTTTCAAATAAAAAAGAGGCAATGTCTTGGCGGCGACCTACTCTCGCCTTGCGACTACCATCGGCGCTTCTGGGCTTAACTTCTGTGTTCGGGATGGGAACAGGTGTACCCCCAGCGCAAAAACCACCAAGACACTACCTCCTTTTGGAGTAGTGTACTCATGTAAAGCAATATTCAATTTTATATAACTGCGCGTGGTACTAAAAATTACAAACAGCACTGCTGTGTGTCTCCTTAGTACGCTTGACTATTAGTACGCCTCTGCTGCAGCTGTTGCCAGCCTTCTACATAGCGCCTATCAACGTCCTAGTCTAGAACGAGTCTAATAATGAATGTTAATCTTGGAAACGGCTTCGCGCTTAGATGCTTTCAGCGCTTATCCGTACCGAACTTCGCTACCCGGCAATGCTCTTGGCAGAACAACCGGTACACAAGAGGTTCGTCCATCCCGGTCCTCTCGTACTAGGGATGAGTTTCCTCAACATTCCACGCCCACAGCGGATAGGAGACCGAACTGTCTCACGACGTTCTGAACCCAGCTCGCGTACCGCTTTAATTGGCGAACAGCCAAACCCTTGGGACCTTCTTCAGCCCCAGGATGCGATGAGCCGACATCGAGGTGCCAAACCCCACCGTCGCTGTGGACGCTTGGGTGGGATCAGCCTGTTATCCCCGGAGTAACTTTTATCCGATGAGCTTCCGCCGTCCTATTTCGTACGGTCGGATCACTAACTTCCGCTTTCGCGACTGCGCGGGTGGTAGCCCTTGCAGTAAAGCTGACTTATGCGTTTGCACGTCCACTCCGATTTCCATCCGGAGCAAGTCAACCTTTGTAAACGCCTCCGTTACATTTTGGGAGGCAACCGCCCCAGTTAAACTACCCATCAGATACTGTCCCAGACTCCCGATTCATGGAGTCCGGTTAGACTTATCACAGCATAAGGGTGGTATCTCACTGGTGCCCGAAGGCTCCCACCTATGCTGAACATATGAAGAAATAAGTCAATATCAAACTGTAGTAAAGCTTCACGGGGTCTTTTCGTCCTGCTGCGGGAATGTCGCATCTTCACGACAATTGCATTTTCGCCGAGTACATGGTTAAGACAGTTATCACACCGTTGTGCCATTCGTGCGGGTCGGAACTTACCCGACAAGGAATTTCGCTACCTTAGGACGGTTATAGTTACCGCCGGCGTTCATCAGCGCTTCAGTTTAGAGCTACGTTCAATAAATTGAAATCACCCCGCCCTTTAACGTTCTGACACTGGCCAGGCATCGCCCCCTATACATCCACTTTCGTGTTAGCAGAGAGCTGTGTTTTTGGTAAACAGTCGCGTGATATCTTTAGCTGCGGCCCCCATAAATGAGGGCAGACCTTATCCCGAAGTTACGGTCGCTGTTTTGCCGAGTTCCTGAACCATGTTTCTCTCGTGCGCCTTGGTCTTCTCGACCTTCCCACCTGTGTCGGTTTGCGGTACGGATTGATACACCCTAGCGTATATATACTTTTCTAGGAACCTCTCTAATATGAATTGGCTTTGGCCGAAGCCGCAGTCTTTCTCTTGCGAGACGTGTAGCCATACAACGCTCATAGCTTTGAGATCCACATATATATACAAAGTATACCAAGTGCAGGAATATTAACCTGCTGTCCATCGGTTACCCGCCCTTGCGAACGGCTGGCCTTAGGACCGACTAACCCAGGGACGATTCACGTTGCCCTGGAAACCTTGGGATTTCGGCGTGCGTGACTTTCACACGCATTTTTGCTACTCGTGCCTGCATTCTCTCTTCCCATCGCTCCACCGGCCCTCACGGATCCGACTTCAACGCTGATAGGAATGCTCCTCTACCACTGTATATTCTCGGAAGAATATACAATCCATAGTTTCGGTACAATACTTAGCCCCGGTACATTTTCCGCGCAGAGACTCTTGACCAGTGAGCTGTTACGCTATCTTTAAAGGATGGCTGCTTCTAAGCCAACCTCCTGGTTGTATAAGAATCTCCACCACGTTTTACACTTAGTATTGATTTAGGGACCTTAACTAACGATCTGGGCTGTTTCCCTTTTGGCTACGAAGCTTAGCCCCCGCAGCCTAACTTGCATGCTTTTAATCCTCAGTATTCGGAGTTTGATTGCAGTGGGTATCCCGAGGGACCCCAGCCGCATCCAGTGCTCTACCCCTGAGGGGAACGCATACAGCTAGCCCTAAAGCTATTTCGAGGAGAACCAGCTATTACCGAGTTCGATTGGAATTTCTCCGCTATCCACAACTCATCACCGCGTGTTGCACGGCGCGTGTGTTCGGTCCTTCAGGATGTTTTACCATCCCTTCAACCTGGTCATGGATTGCTCACCCGGTTTCGGGTTGTGTATATGCCACTTAAGCGCCGGTTAAGACTCGGTTTCCCTACGGCTTCGGACCAAAGGCCCTTAACCTTGCGACATATAGCACACTCGCAGGCTCATTCTTCAATAGGAATACTGTTGTCCCCTTTATACCCGAAGGTATAAAGTTAGGACTTCAGCTCTTTGTAGACATACGGTTTCAGAGACTATTTCATCGCCCTCTCCGGGCTGCTTTTCACCTTTCCCTCACGGTACTTGTTCACTATCGATCACTATTCATATTTAGCCTTACCAGATAGTCCTGGCGGATTCCGACGGAGTTTCACGTGCTCCGCCGTACTCAGGAAAAACCTATACAATTAAAGCCGTATTTCGTCTACGGGACTATCACCCGCTATGGTGCTCCGTTCCAGGAGTCTTCGACTATACAAGACATTAGTTATACTGATCCTACAAGAGATCAATTAGGTTATCCTACAACCCCGATACATTATGAAGGCTTGTACCCGTAGTAAGTACTACCCTCATCATGAATCTTTAAGGATTCATACTAAGGTAGTACTAAAATGTATTGGTTTGGGCTGTTCCCCTTTCGTTCGCCACTACTAAGGGAATCGCACTCATCGAATAAACGATGAGCTTTTTTTTGCTTTTTATTCCTCTGGCTACTGAGATGTTTCACTTCACCAGGTCTTCTCCATACAGCTATGTATTCACTGTACAGTAACTGTGTATTACCACAGATGGGTTCCCCCATTCGGAAATCCCCGGATCAAAGCTTGCTTGGGAGCTCCCCGAGGCTTATCGCACCCTGCGACGTCCTTCTTCGTTGAATAGTGTCTAGGCATCCACCGTACGCCCTTATATTGCGCACTAAGAAAACACACAATTGTGCTTTACCTCTTCTGTGTCTAACAGAGAGGATTTTGATGCAATTTTTTTCCCACATGTTTCTTTTACCATTTTCATGGCAACAAGAAACACATAATTTTTGTCCCGCCAATGTTATTGGTCGGGATCCCGTCCAGTTATACTGGCGGGATTACATGGAATATGCTTTACATGAATTGTAAGGTGCTATCCGTAATCTGATCTTACAACTCTTGTCCATGTTTGATGATGAACAAGATGTGATAGATGAGAGAGGATTATAAAAGCCGCTTTCAAGCGGCCAACAAATATGTAATTGCTGACTGCTGGTTACCTCAGTTTGAAGACAAATGTATACATGATGTTTTGTTGTATAAGATATTTGTCCCAGAGGTCCAAGCAGTGCAGGGACGTGGTGCCAAGAAGATGTGTTCCTTCTTGAATTGCCTTCGCATTCTACATGGGGATAAGATGCTTGTCAAGTCCCCTTTGGGGATACTGTGGAAAGGGTGTGGATGCATGGCATTTTTTTTGTAGATTTAAGGGATTTTTTGAGATACATATGATACCATATACATCAATATCGTATGAAACTTGTACTCCCAAATGCACAATATAAAGACAGCTTTCTCGAAGCAATGAGAAAGCACAAAGCATCGGGTGAACCTGATGGGCTTTTTGATGAACATACCGAACAATGGTTTGAAGAACAATTTGATGATTGGCTTGAGACGCTTGCAATGTATCGTTCTGGCCATGATTTGCCTGAAGACAAAGTTCAGTCCACCCAGTGGTGGGTCATTAAACATGGCAAGTGGCTTGGACGTGTATCATTGAGACATGAGCTAAACGAACATCTGATGCATTATGGAGGCCATCTCGGGTACTATTTGATACCAGAAGCAAGGGGAAAAGGTGTTGGGACATGGGCGGTGCAGCAAGTACTCGAAAAAGCAAAAAAGCTTGGCTTAAAAAAACTGCTGGTCACGTGTGATACACACAATATCGTATCACAAAAAGTTATTCAAAAATTTGGTGGGGTACATCAAGATACTATTGATTCAGAGATGCATGGCGGTCCCCTTATGCGCTGGTGGATAACACTAGAGTAAACAAGTAGCAAGTGAGCAAGGAGATACGTGTGTACTTGCTCACTTGCTACTTGTTTACTTGTTACTTTTTGTATGTTCAACATTCACATCATCGCTGTCGGAAAGCTCAAAGAATCCTATTGGAAAGAAGCTGAGGCAGAATATCTCAAGCGTCTTTCTCCCTATGCAAAAATTCATATCACCGCATTAAAAGAGGAAGCGTTTTCATCTGTGCAAGAAAGAGAAACAATTCAAAAAAAAGAAGCAGAGAAAATATTGAAGGCAGTAGAAGAAGGCAGTACCCTGATCGCATTGCATGAACAAGGAAAAGAACTGACTTCTGAAGCGTTCGCGACAACACTCGAAAAAAAAGCGAACAAGGACACACGATAACCTTTGTGATTGGCGGACCACTAGGCCTGCATGAAACACTTCTTGAAAAAGCACATCTGCAACTATCACTCTCACAACTCACGTTCCCACACAACATGGTGCGAACGATTTTGTTGGAGCAACTGTATAGAAGTGTTATGATAGGCAAAGGAAAATATCATTATTAACATCTCTATGAAACATGCTCTTCTTGTTTTTGCGGCTCTCCTTACTCTGAGTGGCTGTGGATCCTCTTTGCCACAACAAACCAATAACACGCCAGAAAAAGTCCTTCCATCCGATCCATCGTCAAGAGAAATTGTACAGCACCTCGAAGAAGGATCTTGTTTTTCGTATGAACTTAGGGAAGACGGCCAAACAGTGTCTCTCCCAGACGAGATGGTTGAAACATTTTCTTGTCCACCAACAATGCCGGTGCTATCCCACGACAAAACAAAACTGGCATATGTAGACAATGACTTGAACGTACATATTCATTATATTGACGAAGACAAAGACATCACAGCTCACAACATAAATCCAGATCTTGAAGGAATCAGTCCTCTGGTCTGGAACGATACAGATGATAGGCTCGCTTCAGTCGAAGTATCTCAGCAAACCTATCCGATGCTGACGCAAATTTGTGTACAAAATATTGATACCACACTCGTCACTTGCTACGACGCAAAAGTAAACTTTTCTTGCGGAAGTGTGTGTAGCGCCTTCCCAGATGATCTCCAATTTTCAGGCAATCGTGAAATTACGTACACTACCTGGGACAAGGTTCCTTATGATCTTGAAGGAACCGTTGTATCAATCAGCGTACTTGCTATCGAATAGAAGAAAGAAGCACAATGGTACTCCCACCATCCGACGATAGTTGAAAATCCTCTACCAGGGGATTTTTTTCTACTATGTCATGGACAACATCCTTCATCGTACCATTGCCAATACCATGTACCACACGACAGACAGATTCTCTCTGCGATGCAAACGCAAACAAGGCTTGCTCGAGCAATGTATCAGCAGCACCGAGAGAAGAAGTATGATGCAAATCAATGCTCGGCAAAGCATCACCGCGAAGTGATGCGGCAAAATAACCTGCATCGATGGTATCCATACTCGTGAGCTAGAGTGTCAAAAAAAATGTGACGTGCAGATGCGCTTCTGCCAATACATCGAGTACTTCTTCTGTGTATGCGCCATTTAGCCCATCGTCAAATGTGAGGGTCACTGTTTTTTCTTCCACCACCACTCCTGGCAATCCACGTTCTGTTTTTCCAAATACTTGTGCCGCAGGACTAAAAAATCCATAGAGCGATATGACACCCGTCGCAAGACCAAAAGCGACCAGAACACGTCTTATGAGAAATGCTTTGTTCATCTCTCGTATTGATTGAAATATATCTGACACGGATACCAAGACATACACCGACGCGTAATGCCATACTGTTTTCCAAAATCCAAGATCAAGATACCGACGCGCAGAGGTGCTATTCCACACATCTCGAACATAGACAATACGTCCAGCTCCTTGCATGCGTCGCGTCAGATCCGTATCCTCTCCATAAAAATGAATATCGGTATTAAACCCACCCAATTCTATAAGTGTTTTTTTGTGAACAGCAAAGCTTCCACCAAAAATAAAACGAACAAATTTCAAACGTTCCAACAGTGAAAAATTGAAAAAGAATAGACGAATAAAAAAGGTGAGCAATCTGGTACCATCATAAAACCCAGAGGGATTGGTAACGGCAACGGCATCATGGTTCTCAGCAATAGCACGTTGTATCTGTGCTACATAGTCAATCGGCAATTGTGAATCAGCATCCACATAGAGGAGCCAATCGCCAGATGCTTTCTCGAGCCCTGCTTGTCGTGCTTGTGGCAATCCTGGTCGAGATTCATATACATAGGTAACGCCCGAATATGACAAGACGACATCTTTTGTCTTGTCTGTACTCGCATTATCCACGACAATCACTTCAACAGGAGGTACTGTCTGTTTTTCAATAGAATCCAAACAAGCCTTGAGAAAGGCTTCTTCATTTTTTGCCGGAACAATCAACGAGATACGTGACAGATGATTGTCTACTGACTGTGTGGACATGCAAATAAACAATGGTGAGAAGAACGCTATAAAAAGTATAGCATATATGTGCCGACGGAGAGACTGTATCCTTCGCTTAAGCTACGGACACTAAACAAGATGTCTATTCATAAAAGCTATACCAGAACCACTTTTTAAATATACTTCAAATGCGGCAGCCTTTTCTTGATTTGGAAACATGCTACACCATATCAGTCGCCAAGGCATATGCCCTTTCGTATATATCGATGTACCGTTGTTATGCTCTTCCAAACGTTTCTTCATGTTCTGAGTGATCCCCACATACCTACTTCCATCCTTTTCACTTTTTAATATGTATACAAAATACATACCTCCTTTGAGTTATCACTTCGCTAATAGTCCGTAGCTTTAGCGAAGGACTAGTGCCGACGGAGAGACTCGAACTCTCACACCTTTCGGTACCTGCTCCTAAGGCAGGCGTGTATACCAATTTCACCACGTCGGCATAGTCAACAGACTATCAAAATGTGGGAGAAAAATCAAGACAAACATGTTCCCTCCCCTGCCAAGGGGAGGGCTAGGGTGGGGTTTCTTCTTCAAAACACGAACCCCCTCTAACCTGTCTGCCGACAGGCAGGCTCCCCCTTGGCAGGGGGAGAATCATTCTTCATTCTCCATTCATCATTTTCTCCACCGTCTCAACAATAGTCCTCGTCTGCTGGTCTACCTCTACATTCACTTGATCTCCAACAGCCAAGGTTCCAAACGTTGTCGCCCGAAGTGTCTCGGGTATAAAGGCAACAGAACATGCACCTTTGTCTCTATCATAATCAACCACTGTCAGACTTGCACCATCGAGTGCGATAAATCCTTTTTCAATGACAAACTTTTTGAGTTCTTCTGGAAGCTGAAAACGAAACATTCCATCTTCATGTTTTTCGAGGAGCGTCGCGATGCCATGTACATGTCCAGAAAGAAGATGCCCACCAATTTCATCACCAACTTTTATTGACCGTTCAATATTTACCGCATCGCCTTCTTTCACATTGCCAAGAGTAGTGACCCGCATGGTTTCGTCTGTGAGATCAAACGAAACGTTCGCCTCTTCTATCTTCACAACCGTCAAACACACTCCCGCCACAGACACACTTGCTCCGATCTTGAGATCACGAAGAAACGCTTCAGTGAAAAGAAGTGTGAGCACAGCACCATGTTCATTTTTTTGGAATGATAATACAGGTGCGGTAGATTGTACAATGCCTGAAAACATACAGAAAATTCTTAATTCATCTCATTACAAATTTCTAATAAAATCATACTGTCATACTACGTCTGAAATTTTTATTCGTCAAATTGACAAACATTTTTTTTCTAGTGTATACTATTTTTGTATTCAATAAGAATAACGATATGGAGGAAACTATTACTCTCAAGGATGTACTCAATGCAGTAGAAGGTGTGAAAGGTGAGGTACAAGGTCTGAAGGATGATCTAAAAAGTGAGGTACAAGGTCTGAAGGATGATCTAAAAAGTGAGGTACAAAGTTTAAAGGGCGATGTAAAAAGTCTCAGAGAACTTGTAGAAACAAATACAGAAAGTATTGAATTCATCAAAGAACATGCCGTCACAAAAGATGAAATGAAGGAAGAGATGAAAAAAGAACATGAGAAACTCCGAAACGAAATTATAGAACACGTGGATGGTTTTGTCGGATTATACAAAAAACATGATTCAGAACTAGCAGCAGTGATCTCACGACAAGACAGACAAGAGAAAAAGATCGAAAAAATCATGGTGCATGTTGGCATGCAACCAGACATGGCGTGATTGAAAAGAAGGGAGCAAAAAACCCACCGAAGTAGTGGGTTTTTTGTTTTCAACAGCCAACCAGCACTTCTGTAAGAGCTATTCACATGGGGAGAGAGTGCCCCGACACGTCGGGACTCCATGAGCGTAGTTTGTACAGAAGGTGATTGGCTTGTGAAAGGTCTCCTTTTGTCATTCCGACGATAGGAGGAATCTTTCCTACCGATTACGTCGCAAGCAGTTTATAATATACTATATCTCCATTTCAACTATCATACAATATGTATCATAGCTCAAATGGATCTCTCTTTGTCTGGTGCTGGGACAAAGAGAGAAGTGACACGTATCGTGTGTCAGACGCCCGATGGCGTATCGGGGGTGAAGAACGAGATTACTCCTTTTCGTCGTCCTTCTTCGCCATGTGCCGCGAGACCGCCGCGGCACGGGCCGGCGCGAGCTTTCCCTCGCGCCACGAGGCGACCTCCTCCTCGGTCGGCACCCAGCGGTCGGGGTGCGCCTCGGCCGGCAGATCCCACTCGGGCGAACCGAAGTCCTCCCGCGGGCACCACCAGCGGCGGTCGGTCTTTCCCGTCTCGACGCCCATCTGCACCCGGGCGGCGTCGAGGTCCTCGAGCCAGACGTCGGCTCGATCAAGTGCGGAATCGAACTCCGCGAGGGAGACGACCGCGTCCTCGCCGAACAACTCGGGGCGGACGGGCCTCAAATCCTCGAGCCGATCACGGAGGATCAAGAGATCCCACGCATCGACCGTCGCGGTCTCCTCGAGATCCGGGTCGCCATCTCGGCGAGCCTTGATGGCCTCACGGATGAGGCTCTCGAGCTGGTTGACGAGGGAGGCGGGCGCGTTGCACACCGCCTCCCGCATCTCGCCGGCGATCGGGTGCTCGCCCGAGCTGGTACACTCGAGCCAACAGATCGCGGCGAGAATCTGGTCCACGCCCTCCTCCTCATGGAAGAGGGTCTCGAAATCGGTCAGAGTCAGGGTCAGGGTCACGGGGTTGCTCATGATTCCTCCTGGAACATGGGCAGGTGGACAACAATGTCCGCAAGTCAGTGTAGCTCCCCCCGACAGAATCGGGGCTGCCTGTTGATTCAGACAGCACACTTGGACAATCGCCAAGCGGGCCTTTCCTTGCTCTGTGTTTTTTCACAGAAGAATATACATAATACATGCACATATTTCTATGAAAAATCTAAATTGAAATGGAGAGAGTAAGCGACCGAAGTGCCCACGCGGGGCATTTCGGTCGCCTTCGGAAAAATGATTATCTTCAATCATTGCTCGGAAGGAAAAAGGTATTTACAAATACGTTTTGAAAGCGACAGATCCCTTTTCTACTTTCAATAGATATACATATTAAGAATAGAAAAGGGATGGGGAGGACTGTGCGTGCACACAATGTCCTCCTCATACAGGAAAGTTTTTCCATGAGAAACTTCCAAAACTCGTGTCTTCACCTCCGCCGGAACATTCGACGGAGCGCGGACCAGACACCGCTGGACCGCTGGAGGGTGGCGACCTCCACCCTGAGGTGGGTCCGCTCCTCTTCCAAGGAGCTCACCCTCCCCTCGAGGTAGGCGATCGCCTCCTCGTGGGTGATTGGGGCCCACCACCCGCAGCCGACGAAGGCAAGGTCGCCACAGATATGGCAACCAATGTCCACCTCGTCCTGACGGACGAAGTGATTCCCACAGGGGCAGAAGCCCCCGATCGGGATCATCGCCCCCGACTCTACGGGAATCGTGGCGGGGCCACAGATCCCACAGATGCCCTTGGGGGGTCTCGACCCGAAGGTCATCCCATGCCGCACGCCGTAATACAACGGCAAATCGGCAGGGACGAACGACTGGCCACACGGGCACGTGTGCCCGACGACGATGTTCTTCTCAGTCATGTCTTCCTCCTACAGTCTCCACACTCCATGACAAAAGCGTGGGCCAGTTGTTTCACGATTGACACAGTGTCATATCGCTTTGAAAATATAACGCGTATTATACTTTCAAAGTGGTACGATGTATGAGTGATCCGTAGCAGAAGGAGTGACATGCGGATTCGAGCAGTGTGCTCGTGTATATATTCTTAAAAAAAATATGCACACGAATACACCTCTTCTACACGTATTTTACGAGTCACAAGTACGGCAAAGGAATACATTCCTCTCAATATGTCCATCTACCATGAACACCTTGAGATGATCCCCGAGTTGTGCAAACTCAGGGTACCGATGCTATCATGTTCCTGTGTTCCCCCAGGATGGAGATAGCAAACCCAAATAGGGTTAGTGAGAGGAAACAGCCCCTCGGCTCAACTCATTGAGAGAGTCAGTCTTCACTGCTACACCACATACGCAGCGACCAAGTTTCTTTTCCCCAGTGTGGACTGGGTAAGCCTTTCTATTTATATCTTCGCGCCAAGGCAAACGGCGCTCTCAGTTAGTCATTCTTTTTCCTCCTTTTGTTTTTCCTCCGAGGACTACTTGTCCTCGGAGATCATCCCCTCGGGGATGATCTGGTAGGTGGCCTGTCCGAACGAACAGCCCACCATAACCGCCCACCCGACCGATGTGTGGAAATTTCCACACATCCCCGCCTTCTCTCCTCCCACGAGACGGGCGACTTTTCCGGGGTGGGTGTACACCCCCCCACCGTTTGCACCACAGTCCCAACCTTCGCGATCCTCATTCGCGAAGATCCTCGGCTCGCCCGGGAAGGGAAGCTCTCCCGTCCGGAGAAACCTTTCAATTAGGTTCTCCAGCTCGGGGGTTATGGTGATGGTGGGGGTCGTATTCTTGCTAGCCATGTCTTCCTCCTTTCCGCAATGCGGAAGGTAAATTCTCTCTCACACGCACCTCATGGCAAAGGTGCAGAGATTTTTTTTGTTTGTGCTGCTGCGGTGTGTGAGTAGTCCGTAGCAGAAGGAGTGTGGCTCCCTTTCAAAGACTCAATCAAACATGATTCAGCATTTGAAAGGATCGACGAGGAGTGCTGCTCGTCGTCGATACCGTGCTTGCTCAGCGAATTGGCCACCAGGAGGGCTCCAAGAACCCCCCTCGCACGTCCACGAGTCCCGCCTCAAGCAAGTCCAGAATGGTCTCTGCCATTCTCTCTGCCCGATGGTCGGCGTCAGTGTTTTCGACGTCGCAAGCAACCTCGAAAACATCGTCGAAATCCGCCTCCTCGGCCGAAATCAACACCTCCTCACATCCGCCAAGGTACTTGAGATCCTCCCCCTTAGCGCGAGCCTCCGCCTCTTCCCGAGTTCGACACGGGGAAGAGGCTCCCCGATTCATCTTCTCCAAAATATCCTCGACACTTGTGCCAAGAAGATTTTGGAGCATCCTCGCCACCTCCATGATCTCGGTGGCGGTGGCGGTGGTGGTGGCGAAAGCGGCGGTGGTCTGCGTGCTCATATCTACCTCCTATGGTAGTTGCAGCGCCCGGTGACACCCGGGTTGCGGAGAGCAATATATGAAAAACTTCTTCCTCACACATTGCTCGACGCAACAATTGTTTTTTTTACTTTTTTGTAATGAACAATACAATCCCTTTCTTCGCTTCAATAAAATATATTGAAAAGAAGAAAGGGATGGCGAGAGTAAGTACTACTTATCTCTCGCCAAAACCCGAATGCAAATTTCAAAGAACAATTGAGTGCATTGTGTCAGCTCCTGGCAGAGCACTCATCGAGGCCAGGAACTTTTTTTAGCGGCGTATGTCAGCGGCGGACGTTGCCGTGCCCACCGCACGCGGCGCACGTGAGCTCGAGCGTGCCACCGGCCTGGTAGGCCAAGGCGTCACCCTTGCTGACACGCTGCGTGGTGCCGCAGTCGCACCGGAACCACCGCTTGCCGATGTCGGCGAAGGTTACAACCTTGCCGACCGTGGGCTGCGGTTCCGCCGCCGGCTCTTGAATGCGAGTCCCCAAGATGGAGATCGCACCCTCGAGCCAGGCATTCACATCGCGGGCGCGGCTCATGCGGAGAAAGATCGCACCCGACTCGGACTCATCCAAGCCCGGTACGCCATCCGCCACACCACGCTGCCGCCCAGCCCGCCCGTACGGCGCCTCGAACTCACCCCGGAGAATATCAATGCCCATACGAACACCGACGATCTCCTTGATGACCTCGGCCCACGCAATGATGCGTGGATCGATCTCCAGTCTCTCTTCTGCCCCCTGCTGAGGAAGAAGATCGCGCATCGCCGTCTCTGCCCGCGCCTTGGCCTTCGCCTGGGCGGCCTCCTCGCGCTGTCGCTGAAGCTCGATGCGCTTTGCCTCGAGCTCTACGAGCAGCGCCTCAGACTCGGCTCGCCAGGCTTCCATTTCCTCCACCGTGGAAGGAACACTGGTATGCGTGGCAAGCCGCTCGTCCGTCGCCCTACGGAGCTCAAGATCCAGATCGTGCCACTCGAAAAACGAGCGCGCGGTCTGGATCTCCGTGCGGAAGTCATCCATCTCCCGCTTGTGCTCCACCATGAGGGAGACCATAGCAAGTTCCTGACGGATCTCGCCGAGGTTCTGGCCCTTGGGCAACGGCCGGCGCACAGCAAACCCAGTTGTATCAGCCCGAGCATCGAGCTGCTTGCTGAGCTCCCAGGCCTCCTTATCCTGGGCCATCTTCTCAGCGAGCTCTCCCCACCAGATGGCGCGGGACTCCCGACGAGCAGCGATGTACGCCTGACGGTAGCTGTCCCGCCAAGCCTCCTTTGCCTGCTCGTCCTGGAAGAACTCGAGTGGTGGAACGATCCAGTTATCCTTGAGGATCGACTCGGCAAAGTGCCGCATCGCATCCCCCAGAATTTCCTGGCGGGCGTCCTCGACAGTGTGGCTATGACACACCACACTGTAACACCCAACCGGCCCGTACCAGGAATACCCCCTTGCCTCGCTCACCCCGCATAGGAGGTAGGGCTGAGAGTACGTACGGTCAACGTACCGCCCCGTTCCCCACCTTTCGTCACCGTAGGATGCGGTGACCTCCTCCTGCCCACGCCACGATTGGTGGCCGAGCGCACTTTCGCCCGGGTGAGCAAGCGCCAAGAGAGAGGGTTCCACCTCCT
>Ga0210005_1001667_pt1 | contig 13804 bp, 9 predicted proteins | sample CryGey02umfilter_3_FD_183961 | JGI IMG/M metagenome (GOLD analysis project Ga0210005, IMG submission 183961) | Groundwater microbial communities from aquifer in Utah, USA - Crystal Geyser 4/9/14 0.2 um filter (SPAdes) (version 3) | ecosystem: Environmental > Aquatic > Deep subsurface >... | reverse complement strand
TGTATTGGCCCCTGTGACGGATGCCGATTGGTATAAAGGAAAGAAAGATGCCGATATTACGATTGTAGAGTTTTCAGATACGGAGTGTCCGTTCTGCAAACGATTTCACGATACGATGAATCAAGTTATTGCTACGTATGGAGATTCAGTAAAATGGGTATATCGTCATGCGCCACTTGACAGTCTTCACAGCAAAGCGCGAAGAGAAGCACTGGCATTGGAGTGTGCAGGTGATCTTGAAGGTAATACAGGATTTTGGAAGTTTGCCGATGAACTGTTTGCAAGAACACCGTCAAATAATGGACTTGCCGATGCAGAACTTTTTGCTATTGCAAAAGATACTGGAGTAAACGTCGCAGCATTTACAGACTGTCTTGACTCAAAAAAGTTTGCTGGCAATGTACAGACAGATCTCGACGATGCACAAAAGGCAGGTCTTCGTGGAACGCCATATTCAGTTCTTCTTGTCGGCGATCAAAAAATTGTTATTAGTGGCGCGCAACCATTTTCGCAAGTAGAACAGATTATTCAGTCGGTATTAAAATAATATTCTTATGAAGAAAAAAAAGATCTTTCTTTGGATATCTGGGTCACTCTTTGCACTTGTTGCTCTCGTGGTGATAACAAATGGATCTGGAAAAGAACGATTTGTGCCAACGGTATCTGCAAAATCAATGACAATCTACAAATCACCAACCTGTGGTTGTTGTGGAAACTATGTCTTGTATATGAAGCGAGCTGGGTATGATGTGCGTGTTGTCGATACAGAAGATATGGCCAAGATAAAAAATGAATACGGTATCCCTCCTGACATGGAAAGTTGTCATACGACGGTGATAGAAGATGGGTATGTTGTCGAAGGACATATCCCAACTGAAGGTATAGAGGCTCTTCTTGCCAATGATTCTGATGTTCGTACCATTGCATTACCAAATATGCCTGTAGGATCTCCTGGCATGCCAGGGAAAAAGCGAGAAGCCTTTTCTATCTATGCTATAGATGAACAAGGAAGTGTTGCTGAGTATATGCAATTGTAAACGACCGCCTATGAAAAAAATATATGGAATTATTGCACTCTTCACACTGATCCCTACCGCAGCAAAAGCGCATTGCCCCCTCTGTACTGTGGGTGCAGGTGCACTTGCTGTTGGGGCTTCATACATTGGGGTGAGTACATATGTAGTAGGTATTTTCTTGGGGGCATTTGCGTTGGCTCTGGGTATATGGATGTCGAGAATAGTCAAAAAAGAATATATATCATATCAAAAACAGATTCTGACAGTGGTAATTTTTTTGAGCACTCTTCTTCCACTCATCCCATTACTTCAGGACTACACGTCAATAAATATCTATTGGTTTGGAACATATGGAACATTCTTCAATAAGACATATCTCATACATAAATTTCTTGTTGGGAGCAGTATTGGTGCTGTGTTGATGTTCATATCTCCTGCCATAAGCCTTCGTGTGTCCAAGATAAAACAAAGAAGGTTGTTTCCCTATCAAGGCATAGTGATTACCTTTGTCTTATTGTTCCTTGCGTCACTGATTATGCAGTTTATTCTATGAATAATGTAATGATTGTATTATCCATGATGTGTGGTTTGTTTGTGTTCCTCCTCGTGATAAAAAAATATACTGCGTGGCAATTTTGTGTGCTCTGTGCAAGTGTGAGTATGACATGGATGGTGTTGTTGGTATTGTATTGGTGCAAATTGTTTACAGATCCTGTACTTATCGCGGTACTTATGGGACAAAGCGTCGTTGGTATATATTATGTACTTGAAAAAAGGGTTCCCGAGTCGCTGTTGCTTTTTCGGTTTCCTTTTTTCTTGACAGCTACTGCAGTGGTATTTGCCATGGTGGGGTATGTATCTACCATGATGTGGCCTGTTCTCCTCCTGTTATTGTTGTGGAGTGTAACATTTGTTCTCTACGCATATACCAGCAATCCAAAAGTGAAACGAATTGTTTCAGAGCTGACGGCATGTTGTAAAAATTGGTAACATATTGAAATATAAGATATGAAAAACAAATCAAACAATACTATTATCATCAGTGTTGGTATTGTCATTCTTGTCGTCGTGGTCTTCCTTGTGTTACAACGTGTGCAGACTGAAATACCTGGTGTTGAAAAAATTGTTACCATGGGAAATAGGCATATTGATACGATTGATGCAGAACACGAACCATACAATTCCAATCCTCCTACGTCTGGACCCCATGTTGGAAGTATTGCACCGTGGGGAGTGAGTAGCGAAATTATTCCAGATGAACAGCAAATACACAATCTTGAAGATGGAGGGGTTGTGGTGCAATATAATCCAGATGTACTCCCAAAAACAGAATGGAATGTGCTAGAAGACGCAGTTATGAGTGCGGGAAGAACACACGTCATCATTGCACCAAGATATGATATGGAATATGTAATAGCACTGACGGCATGGAATAAATTGCTTCCTCTTGATATAGTAGATATAGAAAAGGTACAGCAATTTATTAAAGCCTACGAAGGTATTGATCATCATCTATAAATAGTTTCCTATGAAAAAAGAACAATACCCAATTGTCGGTATGCACTGCGCATCCTGCAAACAACTTATTGAAAAAATGGTCAAAAAGCTTCCTGGTGTAGAGATGATCAATGTGAATTATGCTAGTGAAGTCATGACGATATCATACGATGAAAAAATAGTATCACTTGATGATATCGCAAAGGCTGTACAAAGTGCAGGGGGATATGAACTCGTGTCTGACGATACAGAAACTGTCCTTGCCTCACCACCAGAAGCAGAAAAAATGCATGCAATGAAGGGGATGAACATGGATCATAAGAGTCATGCATCGGCATTGAAAAAAGAAGAGTATCAAAAATTAAAAAGAACTGTCATGTGGGTTGGTATGGGTGTCATACCCTTTCTTGCACTCATGGTCTTTATGCTTGTTCGTACTGCGAATGGTCAAGGAATGATGGCTTTGCCATTCGGCGATATTTCGTTTAGTGGCACATCGTATAGACTTCATACCTTGTATTTGTTGCAATTCTTTTTGGCAACACCAATCTTGTTTCTTGGGGGAAGACAATTTTTTGTCAGTGCATGGCGCGCACTCAAGGTTCGAAGTTCAAATATGGATACGTTGATTGCTCTTGGTACAACCACTGCATGGATATTTTCTACTTTGGTAACATTTGCACCGAGTATTTTTGGTGATGTTGCCAGTGATGTCTTTTTTGAGGCAGAAGTCTTCATTGTATTCTTCATCCTCATTGGGAGATTGCTGGAAGCGCGCGCAAAGGCAAAGACAAGTGATGCAGTAAAAGCACTGTTTGAACTTCAAGCAAAGGAAGCTATGGTGATTCGAGATGGAAAGGAAGTAAAAATTCCTGTGGCTGACGTAAAAAAAGGTGACACTATTATTGTTCGCCCTGGAGAAAAAATACCCGTTGATGGTGTTATCAGTTCTGGTGCTAGTACGATCGATGAATCAATGGTGACCGGTGAATCTCTTCCTGCAGAAAAAAATGTAGGTGATGCCGTTATAGGTGCAACGATCAATAAGACGAGTACGTTTCAATTCACTGCAGAACGTGTTGGTGGTGAAACCATGCTCTCTCAAATTATTCAGATGGTAGAACAAGCGCAGGGGACTACGGCACCAATTCAAAAACTTGCAGACAAAGTATCGAGTATATTTGTTCCGCTTGTGATTAGTATTGCGATAATTGCGGCGTTGTTTTGGTTCTTCGTTGCTCCACGGATAGGCTTTGTTCCGCAAAATATGAGTGTGTTACAGCTTGCTGTCTATATTGCAACAACAATTCTTATCATTGCGTGCCCTTGTGCACTTGGACTTGCTACACCAACGGCTGTGATGGTTGGTACAGGAAAAGCAGCAAGTAAAGGGATACTCATAAAAGATGCCGAGGCACTTGAAAAAGCACATAGTATTCATACTATTGTGTTTGACAAAACTGGGACGCTCACAAAAGGAACACCATCTGTCACAGATGTATTGTTTGCTGATGGACAGAGTGAACAAGATGTATTGTCGTATGCGCATGCAGTAGAACATCTTTCTGAGCACCCTCTTTCCGATGCCATTGCAAATTTTGCACAAGAAAAAATTGGTACACAAAAAACTACTCTTGTTGTAGATACATTCAAAGCAAGAGAGGGACGTGGTGTGTCTGGAAATATTAATACAAAAATTATATTACTGGGCAATAAACGGTTGATGGATGAAGAACACATATCACTTGATGCAACATTACTTACGAAAGCGAATGCGCTGATAGAAGAAGGGAAAACGACCATTTTCATGTCGGTTGAGGGTGTCCATGTTGCTGTGTTTGCGCTCGCAGATACGATCAAAGATGAAGCAAAAAAAGCTATTTCTGCATTACACACAATGGGAATACGAGTGGCTATGCTCACAGGAGATAACCAACGTACTGCAGAGGCTATTGGAAAACAGCTTGGGATCGATATGGTGATTGCAGAAGTCTTGCCAGCTGAGAAAGCACAAAAAATACAATCACTACAGGCAGAACAAGCGGGAAGAATTATTGCTATGGTAGGGGATGGTATCAATGATGCGCCTGCCTTGGCGCAGGCAGACATTGGCATTGCTATGGGAACAGGGACAGATGTTGCTATAGAAGCAGGGGATATCGTACTGGTACATGGGACGCTCGACAAAGTCATTGAAACTATTCATGTATCAAAGATGACCCTTCGTGTAGTGAAACAAAATTTGTTTTGGGCATTTGGATATAACCTTATTGCGATTCCTGTTGCGGCAGGACTTCTCTATCCTGCGTTTGGCATATTGTTGTCACCGATTATTGCGAGTGCTGCCATGGCTTTTAGTTCCGTCTCTGTGGTGATGAATAGTCTGAGATTAAAAATGATAAAGAAATAATGTATGCAAGAAAAAATATATTATATTGCAGGCATGCACTGTGCATCCTGTGAACTCTTGATAGAAAAAAGAGTATTGAAGGAAAAGGGAGTAAAGGCTGCGGATGCATCACTTGGCAATGGAACGTTGCGCGTAGAGTGTGATGGTAGAATGCCACGAACAAATGAATTGAATACCTGGTTTCAGTCTGATGGATATACGTTTTCAGAAACAAAACAGGTAGAAAAAAAAGAACCGTGGTTGTACGTGGTAGAAGGGAAGGGCATTCAAATGGATATGCATATTCTGAAAAAAAAGATTGTCATTCTTGCTCAAGTGGCCGCTGTATTTTTTGTATTATATCTTATCGAACGATCTGGTATTGCGCAATATGTGAGTTTGAGTGAACAGTCATCACTTGGAGTATTCTTTCTGTTTGGACTTGTCGCTGGTGCATCGAGTTGTGCAGCACTTGTGGGTGGTATTCTTCTTTCACTCTCAAAAAATTGGAATGATAGATACGGATATGATGCCAGTATGGGAAAAAAGATGGTTCCACATTTTTATTTTCATGGTGGTCGACTGTTTGCCTATACCCTCTTTGGCGGAGTACTCGGTTCAATAGGGAAAGCGGTTGGGCTTGGAAATGTGACTATCTTTGCAACAATCACTATCTTGGTCTCAGGTGTTATGCTTCTTATTGGTCTTCAGATGGCTGGTGTGAAATGGGCGGAACGATGTCAGATACGCATGCCAAAGTTTATCACTCGACGTATTGCAGGCACACAGCAAACAGCAGGAAATCAACTCCCTTTTGCTATTGGGGCTGGAACAGTACTTCTGCCTTGTGGATTTACACTCATTGCACAAGGTATTGCTCTTACCTCTGGAAGTGCTGTGCAAGGAGCGATGATGCTTGGCATGTTTGTGTTTGGAACTATGATTCCGCTTTTGTTTATTGGTATGGCAACGGTGAAAGGATCTAAAAATCCAAAGCGTGGGAGGATCTTTTCATTTTATGCAGGAATTGTCCTTGTTATTTTTGCAGCCTATAATATCAATGGACAATTCAATGTTCTTGGTATACCTAGTGTGAGTGACGTCTTCGCAAAAGCGTCGGTGACAGATCGTACAAATATAAAAGTAGTTCGAAATCCACAAGGAGTACAAGTTGTCACGATGATTGCAAAGGGATTCGAGTATACATTTACGAGTCCTTCAACTATTCAGGCAGGTGTACCGACAACACTACTTGTTGACAATCAGGGGATGCAAGGATGTGGTATTTCGTTGTCAGCACGGGGACTTATCAATGGATTTGTACAATTACAACCAGGGCAAAATACCATTGATCTGGGATCTCCCAAAAAAGGTACCTATAAAATAACCTGTGCTATGGGGATGGTCGCTCCTATAACACTTCATATTCAGTAATAACAGAAACTATATGACCACGCTGACGGTACAAGGCATGCATTGTGATGCATGCAAAAAACTTATTATGATGGAACTCGAAGATGCTGGGCTTGGTGATAGTGTCGTCGACATCACACTCAAGCCAGAGAATATTGGAGAGTTGCAACTTGCAGAAACTGTGACTTCAAATGATGAAGAAAAAATAATTTCTATCATCAATACAATGGAAACATATTCTATTGTGTAGCATTCTGATGAGAAGAAAAAAACATCGGTATATACCGATGTTTTTTTTAGAGTGTTGTGCCATTTGAATACATCTCTGCTTCGTTTATGGTGATAATATTTTGCCAGTGGTAGTGAAGTGAGGCAAACGTATCTTCCGTAGAGATCCATCGTTTGACTTGGAGTGTACTATCTTGCGGATCTTTCTCAATCACATATACGCGAGGGGAGTAGTCATATTTGATGAGTGTCCCGTTTGGTCGGAGGTGATTTCGTGTAATGTCTTCACCGCGTGTGAATCGTGCAAGTATGGATGCCCCGACATGTTCAATGTTGTTCCAGGCATATCCAAGTGTATTGAAGACTGTTTCAGATACTATCCAGTGAAGGGAATTTCCTGAGAAGATATATACGTTTGGATCAGTTGTGGCCTTGAGAATGCTATCGACAAGCGGGGTGTAGAACTGCCCATGTGGCATATATCCCGCAGGGTCAGTTGCGACAGCACTCAACACATTTGCGTTGACCACTGTTACATTGTCCCAAGAAAGGAAATATTCAAAGTAGCGTGCGGCTGTTTGGAATGGGCGTTTTGTACAAGCATCTGTGACGTAGTAGACTGCTGAAGAACGTGGGCTCTTGTATGGTTTTCCGTCTTTGAGAATACATGTGTTTGATGAAGTATCTGTTGGTTGCTGTGTGGTGTCGTTGATTATTTCTTTTGAGGTATATGTAATTTGTTTTGAGAGTACGGTAATGCCACCTGCTGATGAACGTAATTTTGCATAGACCGTATATGTTCCATAGGCGTTTGATAAGCTTATATTGTATGTTTGGGTTGCAGGCATATATGTGGCATCTGCAAACGTTGCATCTGTTGAGAGTGCAATGAGAGACGCCGTATTTTGGTCAAATGTCACTGCGATTGTTTGTGTATTCGTGTTTGCACTATCGTTATTGATATGCATTGATGATGCTGTAATGGTATGTCCATCTGTTGTTTGTGGGGCATTTTTTGTAATCACAGATGCCCCGCCACTACTACCAGAACTACCTGATGACGGTGGAGTATATGACGCAAGAGTAAAATCAACACTGGTTGATCCGACACTATCATAGGTGATCTGGAGATCATCATTGCCATCTCCATCTGAGTCAATAGTATCTGATTCTCCAGTAGAACCACTCACCACCACTGGAGTCGTTTGAATCGTGAGTGTCGCAACACCATCTGCGATACTATCAACTGTCGCAGTATGTGTATCTCCACCTTCTGCGAGTTGGAACGTGGATGATGATCCGATAGGAAGTGTCATCGTTATTGAAGAACTTATGGCATCTGTCGATGCTACTGATGATGTTGTATACGATGTATATGTTGCGCTATCACTCAAATATTGTGAGCTCACTGCAAATTGGTATGACGTATTTGCTGCCAATCCTGTTGCGTATGCTGATGTTTGTGTTGTGGTAGTGACTACTTCTGCATCAGTGACGTTATAGACTTCATATACTGTTGTCGAAGGATTGCTATGTGCTCCCCATGAAATCAACATACTGGTCTGCCCGTTTGAAGAGAGTGTTGTTGACAGGGGAGTCGCTGGATTCGTGTAGATTGCAGAACTCGTGACATAGTTTGATGCCACTGTATAATTTTCTGAACGTAGTCGGAATGTATACGCGGTATTTGGCATGAGCGCTGATGTTGTTTTGCTCGTACTATCTATTGCCAGGCTAGATGTGACACCTGGGAAGGTACTGGATGTATAGTCAAGCAAAAATCCTGTTTCGTTATTACTTGCATCAGTCCACGTCATGGCAATGGTCGTACTCGTAATGGTAGAAGTTGCAAAACTAGTCGGTGCACTCGGGGTTGCATGATTGTCAGTGATCGTTGACGTCACGGAAGAGAAGCTTCCATCTTGAGAATAGACGTCACCTGTTTGTGTTTGGAACGAATATACAGTGAGCGCATCAAGACCTGTATATGTATAATTTGTATTGGTGGTGGTCACTGTCTCGTATCCAGTGACTGTTGAAGAAACAGTATAATACGATGCGCCAGTCACCGCGGACCATGATACTTGAATTGTCGATGTTGAATTTGTAAAAGATGTAATCGTCGGTCCTGCAAGTGCTGCAGGTGTGTCTGTAATCGTTGATGTGACAGAAGAGAAGCTCCCATCTTGAGTATATGCATCACGTGTTTGTGTTTGGAAATAATATGTTGTCGCAGGATCAAGATCTGTGTAGGTGTAATTCGTGTTTGTTGTTGTAACAGAGGTGAATCCTGGTACGGTAGACGATACTGTGTAGTACGTTGCCCCAGTCACAGTTGTCCACGAGATTTGGATACTTGTAGTGGTATTACTAAATCCACTGACTGTCGGCGGTGCAAGCGCGGCTGGTGTGTCTGTGATTGTTGATGTAACAGAAGAAAAGCTACTACTCAAGTTTATATCATTTGTGCTTTTTATTTGAAAATAATAGGTTGTTGCTGGATCAAGTCCTGTATAACTGAGATTTGTATTTGTTGTTGTGACAGAGGTGTAGCCTGGTACTGTAGAAGATACGGTGTAATACGTGGCGTCTGATATAGAGCCCCAATTTATTTGAATGCTTGTTGTTGTGTTTGAAAAGCTACTTATGGTTGGCGTATTAGGTGGTCCGATCATGGTGAGAGTAATTGTTTCATTTTTTGTGTCAAGAGTAAACGACGTAGATGTCGCTGCATACGTACTGCTTGCACTAACACTCACAGCGTATGGATTGAACCCACCGTTGTTTGACGCTATCGAGGAAGATGTCATGGTAAATGCCGAAAGATATCCTGAATACGCAGTGTATCCTGTATCCGTCGTTGTGGCGCTATATGTTTGGCTTATATCGTCAGAGGTAAACGTAAGTCCTACACCACTAAGAGGTGCAAAGCTCGTATTTTGTATGAGTGCACGCGTTTTGAATTGGACATTGATATTTCCTGTGCCAGTGATCGTACTGGATGCTCGTGTGAAGCCAACATTTTTTAATGTATTGTCGTTCGTGGAATCACTATAGATATCATATTGGGTAGAGTTCGTGATGGCGCTATCTGAAATCACTGTAGTTGCTGCTGTTCCTTCGAGTGATATTCCGTAGAGATTGTTTGTCGATGTAACATTGGTAATCGTTGTGTTCGCGGTATCAATGAGTTGAATACCAGCAATAGGACTACTCACCTGTGCGAGGGCAGGTGGGTTTGTATAACCAGAAGTAACTGTAATACTTGCACTTGCAAACGTGGCACTGTCATATGTATAAGCTCCGCCTGATTGTGCAAAGGCATTCTGTACCCATGCTGCTGGTACAATACAATCTGTGAGGGTCTCAAAGGCAGTCTGATTAGCCGCAACACTACTCGGTACAATCATTGTTACAGGAGAGCCAAACACTGTGGTGAGTGCAATATGATAGTCATCTGTTCCCATGCCAAGGTATGATGTTACGTCATTCCCATTACTTGGTGGCATAAAGGTGACAAGATTATTAATATTACAATCTGTTTCTACTAAAATAGCGTATCCATCAGAAGGGAATTCTAGTGCGAGTGTTTGATTGTATGATGTTCCACCATAATCAAAACTTAATCCTGTCCATGTGTATGATGATGCTGCGCTCGTTGCATCTTGTACCACCACATCTTGTATAGTCATGCTAGCGAGACCTGTGAGTTTGATAGGGCTTGCGGATGCATTTGAAATAATAGTACTCGCGCCAGCTCCGTCTATGGTCACTGATCCTGTACGTCTGCTGGTCGTTGTCATGGCAAAATTGTTATAGGTACCGGCTGCGAGTGTCCATGTATCGTTGGTTGCTGCTGTTGCCGCAATGACATTTGTAGATGTTGCGTGGCATGTGGAATAGTCAATAGTACAGTCGTCGTCTACTGTAAACGATGACCCACGTGCTACGCTATAGTTACCTATGTCAGTCGTTCCATTTACATCGAGGTACAAACTAAATGGAGCAAGTTCGGTATCATTGCTACTACTTGCATCACTGAGTTTGAAATATGGATTGCTTGTCAGTGCATTACTGCCGACAGTCGGGCTGAAGCCATCGCTGGTATTGTCCTGAATCTGCGTACCAACAGAATAATATCCGTTATAGTCATTTGTAAGGGTAAACGTCGCGCCGACATTATTTTTAGTTGTCTGAAATCCGTTTCCAAGACTTGCTGTACTCGACGCATTATAAAAAATATTATAATTTGCAGTGATGGTAATATCTCCAGATAAACCTCCTGCTTCATCATAAAAATTGATTCCAGTATGACTCCCTTGGTATAGCCAGATAGTATTGTGTTCTATTATTGCATCTATATTTTTCCCATTTGCTGTATTGATGACACGGATGCCATCATTTGCTTGATTGGCAATGCCGAGGGATGACTCTAAAATAATATCATTGTCTGATACAGTGCTACTCACTGCATCGTTCAAATACACAGCTCCGTTTGGGAATTGTACAGATGGGGATATCTCGTAGTTCAACGTATTATGTTGAATGAGAGTGCTTGTGACTGTATCAAAATAAAGAAGATTTTTGATACCACTATAATAAGACTGTATGGTGTTTGAGGTCATGGTTATGTTTGTGGTATTTGAAAAATTCACAATTGCCGTATCTCCAACTGGATTGTATGTTTGTATGGTATTGCCACTCACAGTAATATCACTCGTTCCAGCACCGCTCCCTAGTATATACTGGAGTCCAGTGTTATTGCTGATAGTGATATGAGTGGAAGCCGATGTCATAGATACTGTGCTCGTAGTGGACGTGCCAAACGTATTTCCACTTATCGAGACATTTGTGACACCAGCTATATATAAAAGGACATTATTCAATGCACAATTTTGAATTGTTGAACTGGTTGTAGGTCCGATTATCTGTTGACTCCCTGCATCTGACCCAATGATGGCACCGCTGTTTTGACAATCGACAGTCATGTTCGTTTTTGATCCGAAGTTTAATGGGAAGCTATCAGTAGAAGAAGCATACGTCGCACCAACCGTGATGAAAGCACCAGAGAGGACGTTTTTGTCGCTAAACGCAGAGTTTAATGTTAGAAAATCACATCCACTAGCACACACTGTCCACGGATCTCCTGAAGTTCCTGTTCCTGCTTGTGCGACATCAATACTCGTATCATAGAGCTGTGGAATCAAAACCGCAAAAAAAGCGATCCCTAAAATGGTCACTGTCATCCAGATGTTGGAAGTATTTTTTTTGAAAGTGAAAAAAATGAATGTATTCGCACAAAGAAGTTTGTTTATACTACTACGTATATCCCCGAGTAAGCGTATATGAAATGTCTAGTCAGTATATCATGTTTACTACTTTTTGAACAAAAGCACTCCTGATTATCTAAACAATGTATAAGTTGTATTTGAACAAGAAGACATTTTAGGGTAGAGTACCAATATTCGTAGCTTTAGATATTGGATTATGTTATATATATGACACGTACATCACGTATTTTTTGGAGTTTTTTTTTATTTTTATTGTTTTGCATAGGCTTTGCTTTTTTGGTCTATGGGTATGAGTGGTATCAAGAATCACGAGAAGTGAGGGAAGAGCATGCAAGACAACAAGCTGCTATTGATGCAGTCCTTGCTGTTCGTCAGGCTGATGACCTTACTGAAACAGGAGACCCTTTTGGTGAAGACGGTATTGTGCATGTACTTTTCATCGGGCTCGATAGTCGGACAGGACAGGAATTTGGACATTGTGATGCCATCCAATTCATTGAAATTGATAAGAAGAATGACAGCATCAGTATTATTGCGGTCCCGCGCGGCACCTATGCACCTCTTCCTTTTGGAAAAGGGGTGACATCAACAGATTATTATGTGTCAAATTCATGTGCGCTTGGTGGCCTTGAATATGGTATCAAGAATATTGAACGCATTCTTGGTAAAAAGGCTGACTATCTGGTGATGGTTGGTTTTTCAGAGACGTTTGGTATTTTGCGTCAGGCAGATCTCCCCACGACAGAGACATTGCAATGGCTTCGTAATCGTCAGGGTTATGCTATTGGGGAGCCACAACGTGCACGCAATCACTCTACATTTATAAAGCAGATGATGGTAAAATTTGTACCAGAGAATCCTTCTGCTATTGATACGCCATTTCACTACATTATATACAAAATGGTGCGCACAGATTTGACATTTGGTGAGGCAGAAGAAATTGTAAAAGTCCTCTCTGCGATGGATATTCAGAAGCATCCAGAAAAAATTTCTCTTTCTATGAAACCGGCGTATACGGTGCAAGATATTCCCTATGATCCTGATACGATTTCTGATCATTTGTCGTCCACGCTCGGTAAGATTTCCCAATGGCTTCCAAAAGTAGATTATTCTGGACAAACAGAGGAAGAAATTCAGCAAAAACTGTTAGCAACCATAAAGGAACATGATGGAGACGAAGAATTTTTGAAATGGGCATTTGAAAATGATCTGTGGCTCCAGATAGAAGATGATACGACCCGAGAGCAGATGCGATGGAATATGATGAACACGTATTTTACTCTGATAACAGCAGAAGAACGACAAAATTTGCTTGCAGATTATGTACTTGAAATGGAGCAATTGAGCAAGACCGAATGGGAAGAGAAGGGGAAAGTGTTGCTGTTGACGTGGATAGATGATGCGAAGAATTAGCTGGTTTTATTACCTAAACGTAAACGCAAATGCCTAGATGCCTTTGTGCATGTTTATTTCGAGATGATGGTAAGAAATTATTTTACTTCACTTACAATACAGGCCAGTGTTGGGCTGCTGCTCCATTTTTTGATCAGATTTCCCTTTGCATCGACTTGGACAAAGGTATGTTGGTAGGTTTTGCCGTTTTTTTCTTCAGTACTGTCTCTGTATGGTAGTCTGTTTTTAGGAGCGTGAGACTGTCTGGAATGTTTGTCAGATGTGCATTGATATCGTCATTTGTGACTTAATGGACAAAACGGTCGGCTAGAATTTAGGTTTTCCTTTCAAAATTTCATCAATAAGTTTTACTTTTTTTTTGCGAATAAGACCTCTGTGAACATTGAGTAATTCTTTCACATAGGTAAAGAATCCTTCGAGTTGGTTGGTAGTATTTGGGATATGGAGTTCAGGATATTTTTGGTAGGTAAATAAATATGGAAGATTTGTATTGAGGCTTTTGTATGCAGAACGAACTTTTTTGTGTGTATATGACCACCGTTCGGTCAAAGGATGTG
>Ga0210005_1001666_pt1 | contig 13805 bp, 8 predicted proteins | sample CryGey02umfilter_3_FD_183961 | JGI IMG/M metagenome (GOLD analysis project Ga0210005, IMG submission 183961) | Groundwater microbial communities from aquifer in Utah, USA - Crystal Geyser 4/9/14 0.2 um filter (SPAdes) (version 3) | ecosystem: Environmental > Aquatic > Deep subsurface >... | reverse complement strand
TTTTGTATGAAACCTATCATTGTCGCCAATTGGAAAATGCAATTTACACCCAAAGAAGCGGAGAAAACAACAACAGAAATTTTGGAGCTTTTAGCAAAAGAGAAAATAGATCCGCGAGAGATAGAAATTATTTTAATTCCTTCTTTCACCGCCCTGAGAGGCGTCGCTCAATTGATAAAAAAAACCGGGATTAAACTTGGAGCTCAAGATTGTTTTTGGGAAGAGAGGGGAACTTTTACCGGCGAGGTCTCTCCTCTCGAACTTAAAGAATTAGGAGTAGATTATGTAATTTTGGGTCATTCAGAAAGAAGAGAAAATTTGAAAGAGACAAATGAAATGATTCATAAGAAAATAAGGGCAGCATTAAACGTGAAATTGATACCCATTCTTTGCGTTGGTGAAACCTTTGACGAAAGGCAAAAAGGGATAAAAGATTATACGATCATGAATCAAGTCACTTGTGCTTTTGAGGGAACAAGAATAAAAAGTGGAGACAGATTAATTATCGCCTATGAGCCAGTTTGGGTTATAGGTTCTGGTCAAGCTGTGGCGCCAGAAGAGGCTCGTTATACCAATCAAGTTATTAAACAAAGAATGATTGATCTTATTGGTTTTTCTCTAACCAAAGAGGCAGCCTTTTTTATTTATGGCGGGAGTGTTGACGGAAATAATATTAAAAATTTTATGCAGTGTGGAATTGACGGAATTTTGTGTGGTGCTGGAGTTTTGGTAGGTGGCGCTAGTTTAAAAGCAGATCAATTTGTAAGTTTAATTAAAAAAATAATATGAACTATAAAATAAAATTAGACAAAGAAAAATGCATTGGTTGTGGTAGTTGCGCCGCGGTTTGCCCTGAGGTTTTTAAGGTGGGCGATGATGGAAAAGCAGAGGTATTAGTAGAGAAAGTAGAGAAATTGGGTTGTGCTAAAACAGCGGAAGAAACCTGTCCGGCAGAAGCAATTAGTGTAGAACCGGAAAAATAGAGAACTAAATAATTTTTTGCATGTTGATCCATATCAGTGAAATTATAAAAGAGGGGAGAGAAAAAAAGTTTGCCTTAGGCGCTTTTAACACTTTTAATTTAGAGTCAACTTTGGGTATAGCCGGAGCGGCTGAAGAAAAAAAAGCAGCGGCGATTTTGCAAGTATCTGAAGCGACTATTAGCTACGCTGGGCTTAAAGCCATTACCCATATCGTCAAAACAGTGGCGAAAAATCAAGCAAGAAAAGCGAGGATCGCTCTGCACCTAGATCACGGGAAAAAATTTTTATCGGTGGTTGAATGTATTAAAGCGGGGTTTTCTTCAGTTATGATGGACGCGGCTGACTTACCTTTTGACGAAAACGTTGCCCTAACAAAGAAAGCGGTTGATTATGCTCATAAACATAAAGTTTGGGCTCAAGGTGAATTAGGAAAAATTGTTAAAGAACCCCTTGAAATAGAAGAATTGAGAAGGAACCCTGAAAAGTTCCTGACTGATCCGGATTTAGCTCGTGAGTTTGTAAGAAAAACAAACGTTGATACTTTAGCGGTTTCGATTGGCAATGTCCATGGATTTTATAAAATGAAGAATGGCGCTCCTCATCTTTTTTTAAACCATTTAAAAGAGATCAGGGAGAAGGTAAATGTTCCTTTGGTTTTACATGGCGCTTCAGGTATCTCAGTTGAGGAAACCAAAAAAGCAAGAGAATTAGGCGTCCAGATAGTTAATATTGACACAGAAATCAGGATGACCTTTAGAGAAAGTCTTTCTAGGTCATTAGCTGAAGCAGGGGCAAATGGAGAATTTGATCCGAGGAAAATTTTGGAACCTTCGATAAAAGCAATTAAAGAGTTGGTTAAAAGAAAAATCGGAGATTTTGGGCAGTAAAAGGCTTTGTATAAATTTTGGAGCCGTAAGACGAACAAAATTTATTTACAAAACTTTTACCAAGCACATAGCCCTTTTATAAAAACGTGTAGTTAAAATAAATAAGCGCTTCTTTATTAATGGTGGACAACGAAAATTCGAACTATGTGCTCGGTGCTCAAAAAATTAGTAAAATTTTATTCACTCCGTTCTAAAATTTTAGATTTTTTGGCATATGTTTTTAACTATTATTGAAATAATTCTTTGGCTTATCTTGATTTCCTCTTCAGGAATAATTATTTTTGTTTTAATTAGCAAATTTTCTTTAGTTGCCAATCTAGATTTAGAAAAAATTCCCAAAGAAAAAACAATCAAAACAAAAAAGCAAATATTACAAAAACGACTCTATAAAACTATTAATGAACAAATTTTTTCTTTAAAAAATAAATTAATTGCTTTGAAGAATAAATTAAAAAAAAGACAATAAACGAATTGATAAAATGAATAGATTAAATAAAAATTTTTTGACGAAATTATACAATAAAGGTTTTTCTATTCAAGAAATCGCCGATAAATTAAAAATAAACTATCATACGTTTAAATATTATTTTGGAAAATATAAAATACCGAGAAGATCGTGGAGCGAAGCGACTTATGTTAAGCGAAATCCGAATGGTGATCCTTTTACTAAAACAATAGTAACACCATCACGAGGCAAAGGAACGTATAAAAAGAAATGTAAATATGGGGTTTTAACGGCTTCTTGTCATAATACAAAATTGAAAAAAGCACTTGATGAAATGTTAAGAAAATACTGGAGCAAATCAGCCTTCGGTTTGGAGGGTCTCTGAGACGAAGAGTTTCCGATCTGGAGTGGCAGAGTTTATAAAATTTGCCAGAGTAGTTCAGTGGTAGAACGTCTCCTTGGTAAGGAGAAAGTCGGGAGTTCGATTCCCCCCTCTGGCTTTGGGTGGGTAGCAAAGTAGACAAATGCAGTGGACTGTAAATCCGCTGGCTTCGGCCTTCGTAGGTGCAAATCCTACCCCACCCATTTTTATCTCCCTGTAGCTCAATGGACAGAGCGCAGGTTTCCGGAGCCTGAAATACAGGTTCGATTCCTGTCAGGGGGAGATGCTTATGCTTAAAGAAAAAATAAAAAAATTATTTCCTAGAACATATTCTTTCTACCGCCAGGTTTTAGCAAATTTGGCAGCTTTTTTTTATGGTTGGCCAGGAGAAAAATTAATTGTGATTGGCATCACTGGGACGGCCGGCAAATCAACTGCGGTTAATTTAATTGCCAAAATTTTAGATGACGAAGGCTTCCGAGTTGGTTTGATTAGCGGTCTTAATTTCAAAATTAATAAAAAAGAATGGCCAAATACCACCAGGATGACTATGCCTGGTCCTTTTTATTTACAAAAATTGCTCCACCAAATGGTTGAAGAAAATTGTCAGTATGCAGTGATTGAAACCACTTCTCAAGGATTGGTTCATCAGCGTCATCTGGGCATTAATTATGATTTGACTGTTTTTTTGAATCTCTTGCCCGAGCATCTTGAATCCCACGGCTCTTTTGAAAAATATAAACAAGCGAAAGGATTTTTATTCGAGGCCCTTTCTAAGAAGAAGAAAATTATTAATGGTCGAGAAATCAAAAAAATAAAAATTATAAATTTAGACGATAAAGAGTCAAGTTATTTTTTAAATTTCAAATCAGACTTAACTTATGGTTATACAGTTAAAGGCTTTGATTCAATAAAGAAAGACGTGGCAGAAAAGTGTGATAAAATTATTTCTCCAACGAAATTTGAAATTAAAGAAGACGGTTCAGAATTTATTTTGGAAGGGATAAAGTTCAAAACTAATTTACTAAGCGGATTTAATCTCTATAACTCTCTATCAGCTATTGCAGTTTGTCTGGCTTATGGTTTAAATTTAGAAAAAATAAGAAAGTCCCTCTTAGAGGTAGACAAAATTCCTGGCCGGTTGGAAATTATTACCCATCAGCCATTCAAAGTAGTGATTGATTATGCGCACACACCTGACGAACTTTTAGGAATTTATGAATTCTTTAGAAGATTTAAACCAGATTCAAGAATAATCGCCGTTTTTGGTTCTTGCGGAGGGGGACGCGATAAATGGAAAAGAGAAGTTTTAGGAGAAATTGCTTCAAGGTTTGCTGACGAGATTATTTTAACCAACGAGGATCCTTATGATGAAGATCCTCAAGAGATTATTGAACAAATTGCTCAAGGGATTTCCGCCTCCGCCAGCTGGCGGGGCGGATCCGCCGAAGGCGGAAAAAATAGAAATCATCTTTATAAGATTCTTGACAGAAGAGAAGCGATTAAAAAAGCCTTGAGTTTAGCGAGAATTGGGGATATAGTTTTAATTACTGGAAAAGGGGCGGAGAAATCTATGGTGGTGAAAGGAGGGAAGAAAATTCTTTGGAGCGATAAAGGGGTGGTGGAAAAAGAGTTGGGGATAACCTGTGGAAAACTTTATAACCCAACAATTGACAAAAACTAGATAATTGTTATATTTCTTTATACAATATACAATATATTAATAAGCATAATGACTTCAGACAAATTAGCGTTCCGTCAAACGGCGGATATTAAAAATTAAGATTTAAAAAATCATCCTTCTGATGGGAATCAGGAGGTTTTTTTAAGTTTTTTTATTCTTTATGATCTCAGAAGAAAGAAAATATTTTATTTCTTATCGACACGATCTAGCCACGTCAGACCTTCTAGAGATTCAAAAAAATTCTTACGACCTTTTTCTGAAGAAAGACCTGCCAAAACTCCTTAAGGAAATGTTAACGCTTGAAGATTCTGGCGGTCTAAGGCTAGATCTTCAGTTTGTAAAGTGTTTCCTAGAAGAACCAAAATTTGACGAAGAAACTTGTAAAAAAAGAAACCTGACTTATGAAGCTCCTTTAAGAGTTGAATTGCGTTTGATCAACAAACAGATTGGTAAAAAGAAATCTCAAGTTGTTTATCTCGGTGATATTCCTCTAATGACAAAAAGAGGAACTTTTATTGTTAATGGTATTGAGAGAGTGGTTGTCCAACAACTAACACGCTCTTCGGGCGTGTTTTTTACTGCCAGTTTAATTAAAAAAACCGGCAGAAAACTTTATGGCGCAAAAGTAATTCCAGAGCGCGGCGTTTGGCTTGAATTTGAAACAGATCTTGACAGGGCTATTTTTGTTAGGATTGATCGAGGAAGAAAAATAATAGTCACAGCTCTCCTAAGAATTTTTGGTTTAGAGACCAATGAAGAAATTAGAAAGTTTTTTAGAGATAAGGAGATAGAAGCTACTTTAGAAAAAGATCCTTGTCAAAACGAAGAAGACGGCGTAAAAGAAATCTATCGGAAAATTAGAGCAGGTGAATTAGCTACAACTGAAAACGCGAGGACATTGATTCATTCAATGTTTTTAAAATCAAATAGATACGACCTGGGCATACCTGGTCGTTTTAAAATTAATCAGCGGCTTGGCTTTGAACAAAATTCAACAAGTCAATTTCTTCGCCAAGAAGACTTGATCGCAATTTTAAAAGAAATTTTTAGGCTAGATACGTCTCAAGAAGAGCCAGATGATATTGATCATTTAAGTAATAGAAGAATTAGAGCCGTTGGAGAATTGGTCAGAGAGAGACTAAGGGTTGGTCTAATGAGATTGCAGAGAATTATCAGGGATAAAATGAGCATTTTAAAGGATGAAGATTTTAATTTGGGACAACTTATTTCTACCCGGCCTATTGTGGGCATTCTTCGCGAATTTTTTTTGACCGGTCAACTCTCCCAATTCATGGATCAGGTCAATCCTTTGGCCGAGCTTGAGCATAAGCGACGCTTTACTCTAACCGGTCCAGGTGGTTTAAGCGGAGAAAGGGCTGGCTTTGAAGTTCGAGATGTTCATAGTAGTTTCTATGGTCGAATTTGTCCTATTTCTACTTCCGAAGGTCAGAATGCCGGACTGGTTGGCTATCTCTCTTCTTATGCCAGACTGAATGAAATGGGTTTTATTGAAACACCATATTTTAAAGTGAAAAACAAGAAAATCACAGAAGAGATTGTTTATTTCAACGCCAAAGAAGAAGAGAAGCATATTATTGCTCCTTTTACTACAGAATGTGATTCTAAAAACAGAATTTTAGAAGAAAGAGTGGAAGTCAGGATAAAAGGTGAACCAGGATTGGCGCATCCAGAAGAAATAGAATTTATTGACGTTGGAGCAAACCAAATTTTAAGCGTGGCCACTTCCTTAGTGCCATTTTTGGAACATGATGACGGCGCAAGAGCAATGATGGGCGCGAATATGCAGCGTCAATCGGTTCCTTTAATCAAGCCGGAGGCGCCTTTAGTCGGTACCGGGCTTGAAACTGTGGTGGCGAAAAATTCTGGCTATATTATTTTAGCTGATGAAGATGGCGAAATTGAAGAAGTGGATGCTGATCATATTGTGCTCAAAACTAAAGATAATCAGAGAATTACTTATCCTCTTCTTAAGTTTGCTCGTTCAAATTTTGATACCTGTTTTAATCAGCACCCGATTGTTGATAAAAGGCAAAAGGTGAAGCGAAACCAGGCGTTAAGCGATGGTCCAGCCATAGAAAAAGACGAATTGTCTCTTGGTCGTAATCTTCTTGTCGCTTTTATGCCTTGGGGCGGCTATAATTATCAAGACGCAATTTTAATTTCATCGAGGTTAGTCAAAGAAGACGTTTTAACCTCGATTTTTGTTAAAGAACATGTTATTGATGTGAGAGAAATAAGATTTGGGTCGGAAATGACTACTAGAGACATTCCTAATATCTCCCAAGAGAAATTATCTCATCTTGATGAAGACGGGATTATTATTGTTGGTTCAGAAGTTGACTCCGGCGATATCTTAGTCGGTAAAATTACTCCAAAAGGCGAAATTCAACTTTCTCCGGAAGAAAAATTACTTCAGGCTATTTTTGGCGAGAAAGCAAAAGATGTTTATGATTCTTCTTTGTATCTTGAACATGGTGAACATGGGAAAGTAATCGGAGCGAAGATTTTTTCTCGCGACCAGGGCGACAAACTATCAGCCGGCGTAATTAAATCGATTCATATTTTAGTGGCTGATTTAAGGAAAATTCAGGCTGGCGATAAATTGACTGGCCGACACGGAAATAAAGGAGTTGTTTCCAAGGTTTTACCCGAAGAGGAGATGCCCTATCTTGAGGATGGAACGCCTATTGATATTGTTTTAAATCCTTTGGGCGTAGTTTCAAGAATGAATCTGGGGCAAATACTTGAAACTCACCTTGGCCTAACAGCTAAGAAATTAGGTTATAAGGCGGCGATTCCTTCTCTGAATGGTCCGGGAGAAGAAACAATTAAAGAGGAATTAAAAAAAGCTGGTTTTCCGTCAAGCGGGAAAGTAAAACTTTTTGATGGTCGAACAGGCAAACCTTTTGAAAGAGAAGTGATGGTGGGTTATATTTACATCATGAAGCTCATTCATATGGTGGAAGATAAAATTCATCAACGCTCTATCGGTCCATATTCTCTAATTACTCAACAACCGCTTGGCGGTCGAGCTCAATCTGGCGGGCAAAGATTTGGTGAGATGGAGGTCTGGGCTTTAGAGGGTTACGGAGCAGCTTATACTCTACAGGAGATGCTAACCATAAAATCAGACGACGTTGAGGGTAGAGCTAGGGCTTATGAAGCAATTATCAGAGGCGAACCAATTGAAAAAATTTCTATCCCCGAATCATTTAATGTTTTATGTCGTGAACTGGCCGGTTTATGCTTGAAAGTGGAAATGATAAAGAAAAAATAAAAAATAAAAGATACATATTTAATATTTTTTCATGTCTACACCATCAACTACACAAACTATATTTCTAGAAAGAGAGTCAAAGAAAAAAACTTTGGAATTTGATGCCGTGAAAATAAAATTAGCTTCAGCCGAAGAGATCATTTCTTGGTCTCATGGCGAGGTAACCAAACCAGAGACTATTAACTATCGTTCTCAAAAACCAGAGAGGGACGGTCTTTTTTGTCAAAAGATTTTTGGTCCGGTAAAGGATTGGGAATGTGCTTGCGGCAAATATAAAGGAATACGTTATCGCGGCATTGTTTGTGATCGTTGCGGGGTAGAGGTAACAAGGTCATTTGTTAGGAGAGAAAGGATGGGCCATGTCAAATTAGCCGTGCCGGTTGTTCATATCTGGTTTTTGCACAGTGTTCCCTCAAAAATTGGCGCTCTACTTAATCTCTCAATTAAATCTTTAGAAAAAGTTGTTTATTTTGCTAATTTCATTATTACTTCTGTTAATGAAAATTTAAGAGAAGAGGCCCTTAATAAATTAGAAGCAGAATTGAAGGAGAAGAAAAGGGGACTTAAAGGTTCCGAATCTCTTGATCTTCTTAAAGAGTATAATTTAGTTAAAAAAGAAATTTCAGGCCTTGTTATGTCGCGCTTGTTATCAGATGAGGAATATAAAGATTTGTCTTTCAAATATGGTCATATTTTTGAAGCGCAAATTGGAGCTGAGGCAGTTTTAAATTTGTTAAATAATTTAGACCTTAAAGAGTACTTAAAAATTTTAGAAAAACAAAAAAGAAAAACAGCAAACTACGCGATTAAAAAAAAGATTATTGAAAAAATCAGGTTAGCTCAAAATTTTATAGAAAATAAAATTAGACCATCAGATATGGTCTTACAGGTTTTGCCGGTTGTTCCACCAGATCTAAGGCCGCTAGTTGAACTTGATGGCGGTCGTTTTGCTAGCTCAGATCTTAATGACCTATATCGTCGAGTTATCAATCGAAACAATCGTTTAAAAAAACTTTTTGAGCTAGAAGCGCCTGAGGTAATTATCAGAAATGAGAAGAGGATGCTGCAAGAAGCAACTGATGCTCTACTTGATAACTCTATGCGGCCAGGTAAAACGACAACTATGCAAGCTGGCCAAAAAAGACCCCTTAAATCTTTGGGCGATATCCTGCGAGGCAAAGAGGGCAGATTCAGACGCAATCTTTTAGGTAAAAGAGTTGATTACTCGGGCCGTTCAGTGATTGTCGTCGGGCCGAACCTTAAACTTCATCAATGCGGCTTACCGAAAATACTTGCCCTTGAGATATTTAAACCGTTTGTCGCTTCTTTACTTATAAAGCGGGGCGTTGTTCATAATGTCAGGTCAGCTAATCGCAAGATAGATGATGGCGATGAAGAAGTTTGGGCGACCTTAGAGGAAGCGGTTAAAGGATCCCGGGTTTTGCTTAATCGAGCGCCAACCCTGCATCGGCTAAGCGTTCAAGCCTTTCAACCAATTCTTGTCGATGATAAAACAATTCAAGTTCATCCTTTAATTTGTGACGCTTTCAATGCTGACTTCGATGGTGATCAGATGGGCGTTTATCTGCCGATTTCACAAAAAGCTAAAGAAGAAGCAAAAGAAATAATCGCCTCAACCAAAAATTTACTCAAACCGGCAACCGGACAACCAGTCGTTCTGCCCACCCAGGATATTATTTTAGGCGTCAACAATTTAACTTCAATTCCTCATGAGCGCGAAAAAGAAAATCTTAGAGGCTTTTCTTCAAAAGAAGAGGCAATTAATGCTTATGAATTAGGTAAAATTTCTTTACAGGAGGAGGTAAAAGTAAAAGTTCAAGATGGAATTTATAAATGTAGTGTCGGCCGACTTATTTTTGGCGAAATTTTTCCTTTAGATTTTTATAAATTAGACAAAGTGGTTGATAAACGCTCTTTAAACGATTTGGTTGTTAAATATTTAAGAGCATATGGCGAGGAGAAAACAGTAGAGCTGCTTGATAAACTTAAAGATGTTTCTTTTGAATATCTAACTTATTCAGGAATTACCTGGTCAATGGAAGAATTGCCTCCGTTTCCAGAGAAAAAAGAAATATTGAAGAAAGCGGAGCGAGAAGTTGAAAAAACAAATGAATCTTACGAAGGCGGTCTTTTGACAGAAAGGGAGAAATACTTGAAAAATATTGAGACTTGGTCCAAATCAATAAATGAAGTAAGCGCTCTCGTCCAGCAAAAGATTGATCCTCATTCATCTCCCTTTTTGATGGTAAATTCGGGCGCGAGGGGTAGTTGGACGCAATTGAATCAGATGATTGGGATGAAGGGGCTAGTAGCTTCACCAGCTGGCAAGATTATAGAATTGGCTGTTCGTTCTTCATATAAAGAAGGACTCGATGTTTTGGAATATTTTATTTCTACCCACGGGACAAGAAAAGGTATAGTTGACACAGCTTTACGCACTTCTTCCGCCGGCTATCTGACGAGACGCTTAGTTGATGCTGCTCAGGAAGTTTTAGTGACAGAACCTGATTGTAGAGTCGAAAAAGGAATAATGCTTACAAAGGAGGAGAATAAAATTTTAAGATTATCTTGGCGGGACAGGATTTTTGGCCGAACCGCCTTAGCCGACATTAAGAATCCAAAAACTGGAAAGGTAATTGTCAAGAAGGGAGAGATTGTTGATTATGAGAAACTTGAAGAAATAGAAAAAGTTAATCCCCCAAAAATTTATTTACGTTCTGTTTTGCGCTGCAAGGCAAAACAAGGCGTTTGTTCTAAATGTTATGGTTATGACTTAGGTTTTAGTAAACCGATTAAAGAGGGAGTAGCCGTAGGCATAGTGGCGGCCCAGAGTATAGGCGAACCAGGGACCCAGCTTACTTTGCGAACTTTTCATATTGGTGGCGCGGCTGGCAAAGATATTACCCAAGGTTTGCCTCGGGCTGAAGAAATTTTTGAGCTCAGGCCGCCCAAAGTAAAAGCTTTAATGGCTTTGCATAAGGGGAAGGCCTCTATTGAGAGCGTTTCTGGCGTGGCCGGCAAAGGACAAAAAATTATTAAAATAAAATATCAGGGACAACAAAAAGAAAAACATATTCTCGATCCAGAAATTGATTGGCAGGTAGAAGTAAAAGAAGGAGACCTAGTTAGAGAAAAGACAATTTTAGCTGAATCGGAAAAGAAGAAAATTTTTTCTCAACATAAAGGCAAAATTAGCTTTGAAGAGGGTGTGCTCCAAGTTATTTATGAAGAAGCAGGAGTGGAAGAATATATCGTTCCTAAAACAGAATCAATCTACGTTAAGGAAGGAGAAGAGGTAGAGTATGGCCAGCAGTTAACCAGCGGCTCTTTGGATCTGAGAGAACTCTACGAATTGAGAGGAAGAGAGGCAGTAGAAAAATATATGTTGGCGGAATTACAAAATGTTTATTATTCTCAAGGAGTAAAATTAGATAGTCGACATTTCGAAGTAATTATTAGACAAATGTTTTCTCGATTTTTAATTACTGATAGCGGAGAGACAAATCTTTCAGCCGGAATGATCATTTCGCGAGAATATAAAAGAGTTTGCGATGAGCTGGCAAGAGGGCAGGGCAAAAAACCTTCAGAAGGAAAAGAATTATTTTTAGGGATTACCAAAGCTGCTCTTTCTTGCGATTCATGGTTGTCCGCTGCTTCTTTCCAAGAGACATCACGTATCTTAATAAACGCTGCCATCGGCGGAACAGTTGATTATCTTTATGGGTTGAAAGAAAATGTAATTATTGGTAAACTAATACCAGCTGGGACGGGATTTAAGAAAGCCAAAAAATAAAATATAAAAAAATGAAAACAAGCGATAATCGCGACTTACCCGAGGAAATAAAAGGCTGGATTTTAGGCATCGCCTTTTTTGCTTTAGGAATTATTTTAATTTTGAGTTTCTGGAACTTATCAGGTAAGGTTGGCGAAATTTTGTTCTCTTTTTTTCGTTTGCTTTTCGGTTGGTTGTCTTTTGTTAGTTTCCTGCCCTTTTTTTATTTAGGTTGGCTATTGATAGAATCTCGTAAAGAAAAGATCCCCCCTTATAAATACTGGGCTTTAGTCATTCTTGTTCTTTCCCTGACCAGCATCCTTCATCTGCCTTTTGTTGATAATGAGGTAGTTCTTGAGCAAGGCCGCGGCGGCGGATATGTTGGTTATGCTCTAAGTTTCATTTTGAAAGAATTTTTTGGTTTTTGGGCTAGCCTCGTCATTTTTCTTTCTTTATTGGCTATTTCTTTAATTCTTCTTTTTGACTTATTCTCTAAAAAAGGCAAGCCGACCTTTGGCGAAAAGGGCGAAGAAGAATTAGAAAAATTTAAAACCAGAGAAAAGTCAGAAGAAGAGAATCCGGCAAAACCTGAAAAAATAAAATTAGAAAAAGGAATTTTATTTTTTAGAAAGAAAAAAACTTTATTCAAATCAAAATCAATTAAATCTTTCGGCAAAGAAAAATTTCCTCTTGATTTATTAGATAAAGGATTGATGGAGCCGCAGAGCGGTGATATTAAGAATAATAAATTGATCATTCACAAAACTTTGGAGAGTTTTTCTATCCCGGTAGAAATGGGGGAAGTTAAGGTTGGACCGACGGTTACCCAATATACTCTCAAACCATTTCAGGGGATAAAATTATCTCAAATTACTACTCTTTCAAATGACCTGTCCCTTGCCTTAGCTGCGCATCCGATTAGAATTGAAGCGCCTATTCCCGGAGAGTCCTTAGTTGGCGTTGAAGTGCCGAATAAAAAAAGGGCGATTGTTCGTTTAAGGGAAATTTTAGAAAGTGAAAAATTTAAAACCCAATCTTCAAATTTAACTATTCCTTTTGGATTTGCTGTCTCCGGAGAAGTTTTTTTAGCTGATTTAGGCAGAATGCCTCATCTTTTGGTGGCTGGCGCGACTGGTTCAGGAAAAACTATTTTTTTAAACTCTCTCATTTTAAGTTTAATTTATCAAAACTCACCAATAGATTTACGTTTTATTTTAATTGACCCAAAAAGAGTAGAGTTAAGTTTGTATGAAGACCTGCCTCATCTTTTAGCGCCAGTGGTGACCTCGGTAGAGAAAACAATTAATGTTTTGAAATGGTCTATTCTTGAGATGACCAAACGGTTTGACCTATTTTTAGAGAAGAAAAAAAGAGACATCTTAAGTTATAATCAGGACGCAGAAGAGAAACTCCCTTACATCGTGATTGTTATTGATGAATTAGCTGATTTAATGGTAGCGTCTCCTCAAGAAATAGAGACTTGCATTATTCGTTTAGCGCAAATGGCCAGAGCGACTGGGATTCATCTGGTGATGGCGACTCAAAGACCATCAGTTGACATCATCACTGGTTTAATTAAAGCTAATATTACTAATCGGATTGCTTTTTCTGTCGCTTCGGCTGTTGATTCGCGAACTATTCTTGATTTTTCCGGCGCAGAGAAACTTTTAGGGATGGGCGACATGCTCTTTATCTCTCCTGAAATTTCTCGACCAAAAAGATTGCAAGGGCCACTCATTTCAGAAAAAGAAATTAAGCGGGTGGTTAATTATTTAAAAAATATTTTCCCTCTTGATTACGAAGAGGAGGTGACCGAGCCGCCAAAAGAAGAAATCAAAGGTTTAGAGTTTGAGATGGGAGGAGACGAACTCCTGCCTCAGGCTGAAGAAATAGTGACGCGAGCAAGAAAGGCCTCTGCTTCTTTGCTTCAAAGAAGGATGAGGGTTGGTTATGCCAGGGCGGCCAGACTGCTTGATCTTCTTGAAGAAAAAGGGGTCATTGGCCCAGCTGACGGAGCAAAACCAAGAAGAGTCTATGAAACCGGAGAAAACTTAGAGCTGAAAGAGGATGAAAATCAATAATTTAACTCTTGACTTTATTTTAAATTTATTTAACATCTATTTATATGTCTAAAACAACTAAAAGTATTGACGATGGAGGCAAGACGGAGCGGCAAAAAGCAGCGGAAGCGGCCATTGATCAAATCAAGACGAAGTTTGGCGAGGGCTCAATTATGAAATTAGGTGAGGCGCACAAGATGAAAGTTGAAGTTTTGCCAACCGGCTGTTTTTCTTTAGATTTAGCCTTAGGAGTTGGAGGACTTCCTAAAGGAA
>Ga0210005_1001658_pt1 | contig 13831 bp, 10 predicted proteins | sample CryGey02umfilter_3_FD_183961 | JGI IMG/M metagenome (GOLD analysis project Ga0210005, IMG submission 183961) | Groundwater microbial communities from aquifer in Utah, USA - Crystal Geyser 4/9/14 0.2 um filter (SPAdes) (version 3) | ecosystem: Environmental > Aquatic > Deep subsurface >... | reverse complement strand
AGAGAAAAATCTTTCCAGAATTCAAATTGTTTTTTACCTTCACCCTCCTCCGGTTTAATATAGTACTGAAGTTCCATCTGTTCAAACTCACGCAATCTGAAAAGAAAATCTCTCGGGGTTATTTCATTGCGAAAAGCTTTTCCAATTTGTCCAATACCAAACGGCAACTTGGGATGCATTGAATCAATCACATTTTTGAAGTTTACATGCACTCCTTGCGTTATTTCACCACGAAGGTAAACCTTGGTAGCGGTAGACTCCGAAGCTCCCAATTTTGTTTCAACCAGAAGATTAAATACTTTGGGTTCTGACCAACTAACTTTTTCTTTTTTCTTTGAATGAATCGCTTCGTGTTCTGTTATGGTTTCTGCCTGATCAGCTCGCATACGTTCATGACAGAGATCGCACTCTATAAGCGGGTCGGTGAAAAGTTCGGTATGACCGCTTGCTTCCCACACCCGTTCAGGCATAAGAATAGAAGCGCTCATACCATATATATCCTCTCTTTCAACGATGAATTTATTCCAAAAATACTGTTTAATGTTGTGACGAAGTTCAACGCCCAAAGGACCGTAGTCATAAATGCCGGACAGTCCGCCATAAATTTCAGACCCCGGATATATAAATCCCCGGCGTTTGCACAAGCTTACTATTTGTTCTAAATTTGCCATATTGAGTTTACCTAATCACAATATCATCTCCTTCTTTAAATGTCGGGTCTGTGTTGATGAGGGTGGTTATAAATCCGCGAGTTGAAGAAACGGTCTTCCCTGTAAAATCATCGTTACCGCTGGTAGTGGAAGGTCCTAAAATTATTGGAGCAGACCCGACATGACTTAAACTTGGTTCTAATCCGAGTTGAAAAGCGACCTCTCTTGTCGGAGAATAGAGACCTGTGCCGGCTTTTACATTCCCCAATTTCCACACCACTTCACGGGAAGTCGGGTCAAAACTTACACCCTCCGATATCGGACTAACATTACCAAGCCAACTAACATAAGATGGCAGGGTTGCTTTGATTGTGGCGTTGGAAATATCGTTTACGGAGTTTGTGGCACTCCAAACAATCGTATAAGTTGTCGTCTGGTCCGCTTTGGGCGGTATGGGACCGAAATTGCCAAAAGGCCCTATTGAATAGACGGCGCGAGACGCGGTTGAAAGGTTTGAGCTGATTTTTACGGTACGATTTGAAACCGATACAATTTTTTGCGGTATGTTATTTTCTAAAACCTGTTCTCCCGTCATAGATATTTCAATATTTATTTGTGGATTGGTAACACCTTGAGCAAAGGCCGGCAAAGAAGAAAGGGAAAAACTCACCACCCCTTTCTGTCCGGGATCAATTTTAGAAAATTCTGATGTATTGCCTTTGTCCCAAACAATTGTGTTGTCAGAAGACCTGTAAAACCCGGAGGATGGAATACGGATGGCTGTGCGGTCAAAAGCGGAACCGGAAAGTTTTACTGTGATTTGATTGTTCAATATTGGAAAGGAAAGATTGTTTGTCCAAACAATACTAACGGGAATTTCTTCTCCAACCCGACTTATATGAACATCCGATTGGTCACCCGCCAAAGCCACTGCCAAATCAAGAAAAGATTTTTTTACTCTAACGGTTCCAGCCAGATTGGAAAAAACAGCTCCTATTTCGCCCTTATTTTCGTCACTTTCCGCTCCAAGAGTAAACTGAAATGTTCTTTCTTCATTATCTTGTCCCTCCAAAATACCGTTAATTTTTATTGTGCGCTTATCTCCACTAACCAAATCACCGATGCTCCAAACATTGTTCTGTGATAATGTTTTGGGATTTGATGAAACAAAAGTAAAACCGAAAGGATAATTGGCTTTAAGAATAAGATTTTGTTGCAGTTCCCCGGTATTAGAGTCTATGGACAAGTCAAAACTTATCGGCTGACCGGAGGAGACTTCTTGGGGGTAAATTGCGGAAACAATAACTGGAGCGGATTTTATGGCCAATTCAAAATTTTTTTCTTTATAGAAAATTGCGCTTGAATTTTTTACCCTATATTCTAAAGTCATTTTTATATCCTTAATGCTGTCTTTTTCACCAAACAATACGGATTTTACCAACTTCCTTACTTCTCTATTTGACGGAATTCCACCCAGTATTTCTCTTTGTCTTAAAAGTGGCTCGTTTATATTACCGGCGACACGACTTCCTTCCGGATACTCTATTAGAAGAGTAACTGATTCAAGGTCAACATTGTTCTTGTTTTTTATAATAATTTCTAATGGCAATTCTTCCCCGCCAGCCACGGAAGTTGGTCCAAAAACTTGAATATCTATATTGCCCGTAGAAACCTTGTTGCCACCAAAGAAAAATATTGCTCCCGCGATAATAAGCGCCAGAACAAAAAAAACTATTGAACCTATTAGTATTTTTTTGAAAAACTTGCTTTCTTCATGGCCAACTCTTCGCTCGCGAATTAAATCCTGAATATTATCCTTATCGGACTCCCAACCTTCCCGTACATCATGCTCCGTGTTAACAAAATCCGTTCTTCCGACGGTATTCGGATTTTTGTAGTTTCTTGAATTGAGTTTTCTTTGGAGTTTTTCCAGGTTATCTTGCTCTCTATACATAAAAAAATTATATCATTAAATACTTTTTAAGCCGATTTTCTCAAGAGCTGGCATGTAATGCCTTATTAATAACTTTTATCAACTCCTTCTTGTGGGGAACAAAACTTTCCACTAAATCAGCGTCCAATTTAACGCCCCCCCCTACTCCCGCCGGTAATGAAGAACGTCCCACAAAACCAAGATTATGAAGTATTCTTACGACAAGTATGCTCTCAAAAACCGGAAGTTTGTCCTCTTTTATCTCCTCATCAACCAAGGCATAAAGGCCAGAGCTTACGATATCAAAAAGTTCGCTATTTTTTTCTTCACCTGAAAGCAAGGTGCGTAAAAGCACCATAATATTTGCGCAAATTATTTGTTTTTCTTTATTGCCCCTTAAAAGGTTAAAAAAATTTTGATGGAGTTGGGCGTTGGTTATCTTCCATTGATTTTTTCCTCTTATAAATGAGATACTGCTTAGAGAGTAGTTACTCATATGTGGCCGTAATTTGGAAGCAGATAATCGAATGCTCTTGGCTGTTGCCCAAACAAAACCCAATTCTCTGGTAAATACACAAAACGATTTGTCAGACTCGCCAGACGGAAAGCCACCCATTATCAACCCCTTGGTTGTGTACAATTCATAAGACATTAAATAATTTTAACCTCAAACCATGAGCCGTCCTTTTCCGCCGAAAGTATTTCGTGTTTAATTTCATTTAGATTTGTCATTTTTTTTATTTCTTCAGTGTGGTTTTTGATGAGGTGTGAATATTCCTCGGTTGTATTTATAATACCTGACGCCACGACTCCCGGGGTTAAGTTGCTCTCCCTTCTCTTCTCTTGAATTAATCGTACCAACTCACGAATATCACCTTCTTCTTTTAGTTCTTTGGAAATCTTAGTATCAATAATTGCCCCTTCTTCTTGCTCTGGCACGAATTTCAAGTTTTTCACATTTACTTCACTTAAGACGAGTTCTATATGATTATCAAGCCCCTCAAGCTTTTTATCTTTGATAAAAAGAGTTTGTAGAGGTTGTTTCACCTTTATTCCGGCTTTTGCGCGAGCTTCAAGACCAATACTTACAACCTTGCGGGTTATCTCCATTTCATTTAATATTTTTTCTTCACCCTCTGTTTGCTCCGAAACTTCCGGCCAATTTTCCAAATGAACACTCTCCTTTAAAGAATTTGAGGAAATGTCTTTGTAAATTCCTTCCGCCCAAAATGGAGCGAAGGGCGCTACGATTTTGGAAAATTGCAAAATGACAAACCCTAGAGTGGCCAAAGCATTTTCTTTAACGCTTACATCCTCTGACTTGAACCTGTCTCTTGAGCGTCTTAAATACCACTGTGATAACTCCGCTACAAATTCTCTTATTTCTCTCGCGGCTTCAAGAACTTTGTATGTTTCCATTTTTTGCGTTACCACCCTTGTGGTGCGGTCAAGTTTCGCCATAATCCACTCGTCCAAAACGTGGTTGCTTTTTGGTTTTTCGTTGTCTATTTTAGTGGTTTTGTAAAGTTTGTAAAAATTAACAACATTATTAAAGAGATTAAAAACTTTTTTAACAATCTCATCTACCGTTTTTTCATCAAAATTTTTAGGTTCCCCGGGTTGGTTGACTGAATACATCCAGAACCGAAGAGGGTCAACCCCGTATTTATCAATCATCTCCCAAGGATTTACAACATTACCCCTTGATTTAGACATTTTTTGCCCCTTGTTATCCAAAATATGACCTAAAGAGATGGCGTTTCTGTACGCCAAACCTTTGCCCATAAGTATTCCAATGGCATGAAGCGTATAAAACCATCCCCTAGTTTGGTCTACCCCTTCAGATATAAAATCCGCTGGATAAAAAATTTCTTTTGAGACACTGTTTAGTTTTGAATCTTGCGCAAATGGCATTGAACCGGAATCAAACCAAACATCAATAACTTCCGGCACTCTTTTCATCCTATTGCCACTTTTGGAGACAAGTTCAATCTCGTCTATATAAGGTTTGTGCAAATCAAGCACATATTCTTCGTCGTGGGGTATGGGAGTAAAATCCAGTAAAAGCAATGCTCCGGTAAAATGCGGGCCACCCCTGTATATTTCATAAGAGCGATCGTCATCCGCGCCCTCTACAACAGCAGGCAGAACTTCAATCCCTACGCCGTGGGTAATAATCAAAATATTTTCATTTTTATATTTTGACTCTATGTCGTAAAGAAAATTCCCAAAACGGATTTTTGCGTCAAGATGGCTCTCGCCTTTTTCCAACACGATGCGATAAGGTTTTGTTCCTTTTTGAGATTCTATCCATCGATTTTTTTCCGTCCAGGTTTTACCCTCAAAAACTCCTGGATTAAGTTCCCCCAGGCGTTCGTCAAAAACAACACCTTCCTTAGATAGCCCCAATGCGCTTGCTATTATACCCGCTGTTTCCCGTGTGCGAATAAATGGTGAGGAAAAAATCTTCGTAATACTCTCTTTACGCAATTTCTCCGCAATGTCGAGTGATTCTTCCTTCCCCTTATCGGTCAAGTGAACGTTTTTTTCATCTGAATAGCTAATCTTGTCGGATAAATTGTGTTCCGCTTCTCCGTGTCGCGCCACAAAATATTTATTACCGGATTTTTTTATTTTTTTCTTAATATCTTCCACGGAACCCATAACCTCCATTTCACTGCCGTCTTCGGAAATCCAAAGAGGCAAGGGCGTGCCCCAAAATCTTTCTCTTGAAAACGCCCAGTCCTTAACATCTCTAAGCCACTCTCCAAATCTTCCTTCTTTAATATAGTCCGGCTCCCAATTTATTTTTTTATTTTCAGAAAGGAGAGTGTTTCTCAATTTTGACATAGCCACATACCACGAATCGCGAGCGTAATATATGAGAGGGGTGTCGCATCTCCAACAAAAGGGGTAAGAATGTTCATACTTCTCTTTTTTCAAAAGTAATCCTCGTGCCGAGAGGTCTTTCACTATCTCAATAGCTGTTTCTTCATCTTTCACAAATTTACCGGCAAATATTCCGCTATGCGCGGTAAAGTGCCCTGTCTCATCCACCAAATGAAACTTTGGAAGGTTAACCTTATTCCCCAATTCAAAATCATCTTGTCCATACATTACGGCAGTATGAACAATCCCCGTTCCCTCTTCCGTCGTTACAAAATCCGCCGGATAAATTTTGAAAGCGTTTTCAAGTTTGCCGCGTTCACCAGCCGAAATATTTTCATTTAGGTATCCATAGAGTGGCTCGTATTTTTTCCCCACTAAATCAGACCCTCTTCCTTCCATTAAAACTTTGGCGTGTGGGTCTATGTGCATTAATCTATCTTTTGCAAGCCAAATTTCTTCACCCTCAATATCGGCCAAAATATAATCAATCTCATTTCCCACCGCCAAAGCGACATTACCAAGAAGCGTCCAGGGAGTGGTTGTCCAAGCCAAAAGATAGGTGTTGTCCTCTCCAACAACCTTAAACTTCACATAAACTGATAAATCTTTTATATTCTGATACCCTTGGGCCAATTCGTGGGATGAAAGGGCTGTTCCGCATCTGGGGCACCAAGGTAGCACCTTGTAGTCTTTGTATAAAAGACCGTCATCTGCGATTTTTTTTACAATGCCCCACAGTTTCTCCATATATGCCGAAGAATATGTGACATAAGGGTCATTCAAATCAAGCCAAAAACCAATCCTTTCGGTAAACTTCTGCCACTCATCAATGTATGTCCAAGCATTTTCTCTGCATTTCTTGTTAAATTTCGCAATACCGTATTCTTCAATCTCTTTTTTTGATTTTAATCCGAGTTGTTTTTCCACCTCAATTTCAACAGGAAGTCCGTGGGTATCCCATCCGGCCTTTCTTCTAACATGGAAACCTAGCATTGTTTTGTAGCGCGGAATAGCATCCTTGAACGCTCGTGATTCAAGATGGTGAATTCCTGGTTTGCCATTCGCCGTTGGCGGTCCTTCATAGAAAACAAACTCTCCAGAGGGAGATTCCCGTGCCAAGCTTTTTTCAAAAATATTATTTTCTTTCCAATATTTAAGAATTTCTTCCTCCTTTTGAGCTATGGGGCTTTTATTTTCCTCAAGATTTTCTTTATTTTGAGCCATATATAAGGAAATCTTATCACTTTTTTAATCTTTGGAAAAGAGATTGTCCCACGACATGATGTTACATTTTATAAGGCGCGACTATACCCAAGATTTTTAGTCCGTTTCTAAGAACAATTTGAACAGATTTTGTTATTGCTATTCTTTCGGTAGAAACACCCCCATCTTTTGGATTGATTATCTGATTATGAGCGTAAAAATTGTTAAAAGCGGATGCAATCTCCAAAAGATAGGAGACCAACAGATTGGGAGAATGCTCCGTATTTGCTCGCTCAACAACTTCTGGAAACCTGTAAAGCAATCTGGTTACATTGCTTTGTTCTTCTAGGGTGTTGTTTTTTCTTTCTTTTTTAAACTCTTTAATCAAATTAAAATTTAAATTGTATTGCTCAATAACCGAACTCGCTCTGGCGTGCGTATATTGCAAATAGGGACCAGAATCTCCTTCAAATGATAGAGACTTTTCCAAGTCAAAAACAATATCCTTGCCGGGAGATTGTTTAAGTATTGAATATTTTATTGCTCCTACCGCAATACTCTTTGCCAAGCCGTCCACATTTTCTATTTTTTTGTTGCTTTGAGATATTTTGTCCTTAACTTTTTTGGCAACCTCATCAATAAGCCATTCCGCCGTGACAATACTGCCGCCCCTAGAAGACATTTTCCCGGTCGGCAAACGCATTACTCCGTGTGAAACATGCTTGGTCTTTTTTTTGAGTTCTGGATATATATATTCCATAGCCTTCAGCACGACATTAAAATAATCATTGACCTCATTCGCTGTTATCACTATTGAAATATCGTACGAATATCTGTCGTATTTAATTTTCGCCAAAGCGAGCTCTTTGGCTTCATATGTTGGTATGCCGTGTGAGTTTATAAAAACCCTGGTGTGGAGAGAGGGGGTTAGTTTTTCCGCACGAAATATTGTCGCTCCCTCGCTTTTCTCAAACACTCCTTCCGTATTTTTCTCCACAAGCCTCTTGCCTTCTGAAGCGACATCACTTTCAAAAAAATAGAAGTCAAATTTGGTACCTAAAATTTTGTAGATTTTATCAAAATCAGCAAGTGTCAACTTTTTACCCAAATCATACGCGCCTTGAATTTCCTTGTAACCGCCAGAGTATATTTTTTTATTTATTTCCTCCGTAAACTTCTTAAAACCTTCATCCTTTTCAAATAATTTTGCACCCTCTGTATAAGACTTGCCAACGTCTTGAGCATTATTCCAAGACACGTTTTCTTTCAATTTAAACGCTATGGCGTTAGCTACATGTATTCCAACATCTCCTTGATAATTTACTCTTTTTACTTCTGCCCCACTCCACTCTATTAACCCGGCTATTGCCTCACCCACGGTATTGCTCATCAAGTGACCGATATGAAATTCCTTAAAAGGATTTGGGTCGGTATACTCCACCATTATTTTTTTGCCTGCGAGTTTATCGTCTCTGCCAAACTTTTCGTCGTCTTGAAGAATTTGGTCTAACGAGTCTTTCAAAAATTCTTTTGAAAGGAAAAAATTTATAAACCCCGCCCCCGCAACTTCAACTTTCTCTAAAAAGTCGTTTTTTGTTTCTATTATCGCTAACGACAGTTTCTCTCCAATTTCTTTTGAGTTTTTATTTAACTCTTTACCTAAAATTAGAGCCACATTCGTAGAATAATCTCCGTGAGAAATTTCATTGGGATGCTCAACAACAAAATCCGTAATTGGCAACTTTAAGTCGGACAGCGCTGTATTTATAAGATTTTTTATTTTTTCCATTGTTTGTATTATCATATCATTTTGCACCAAATAGAAGACCCCGCCGTCAAAGCGAGGTCTTGGTGGTTCTTACACTCCTTCTTCCGTCAACTTGAGAACAACATCAAGCGCGGATTTGAACACTTCGTCAGGGGAAAGGGAGGCATCAATGATTGTGTGATCCCTCTCTCTTGCTACAAAATGTTTGTACCCGCTTCGTACTGTGTGGTGGAACTTTATCTCTTTTTCGTCAAATCTGTTTGTATCTCCAGCTGTTTGCCGTCTCTTCAATCCAATTTCCGGGTCAAGATCTAATAGAATATAGTGAGGGCAAAGCCAGTCCTCATCCCCGATAGGTTTGAGGTATCTTCGTTGCACCACCCGAAAAAGTTCTTCAAACTCACGCAGGCCGTGTGCGTATATCTGATAGACAAAAGTTGACGCGTCTAGTCTATCAGTAACCACGTGCCTGCCACGAGCCAAAGCTGGTCGAATGACTTTGTTGAAAAGCTCCAACCGAGAAACCATAAATAGCATAAACTCGGTTTCTGGTAGCATATCGTATTGGCGAGAGAAAAGAATGTCCCTAATCTCCTCACCAAATTCCGTTCCTCCCGGCTCTCTGCAAAAAAGAAACCGCCCACTACGCATAAGGTCCTTTTTGAGTCTTTTCCACACAGTAGTTTTGCCAGAACCTTCGCCCCCTTCAAGAGCGATGAGCCTCCCGACAGTCATATGGCCTCCGAGTTAAGGACAAGTAAAAGAACTGGTTCGTTTCTGTTTTCTCCCAAAAGAATATATGTCTTTTCACTTAAGTCAACTTAATGAAGGCGGATTTGGCGAATAATCCATTTTGTAGCACTTTAAATCAAAGGGGAATATGTTCGCGCCAATAGTTTCTTAGTGTATCATATATAATATACTAAGGGTTGAGGATTGACGGGAAAAAACAAAAATCGTACTCTGTACGAGGAGTGCGATCTTTTCATAACATTTTCACCACAACGGGAGGAACCGATGAGACAATACCTTGACCTCATGGAAAACATCATGAAAAACGGAGTAGACCGCAAGGGGCGAAACGGCTGGACCAGAGCACTTTTCGCTCACCAGTTGCGCTTTAACCTTGGCGGTGGATTCCCGGCAATGACTACCAAGAAGCTGGCCTTCAAGTCCGTCTTGAGCGAGTTGATTTGGTTTCTTGAAGGTTCCGGGGACAACAACCGGCTCAAGAAATTGATCGGCAGAGAAAACACAATCTGGAGCGAGAATGCCGAGGCTCCATACTGGAAACACCTAGCCCGCTATGATGGGGATTTGGGGCGAATTTACGGAGTGCAGTGGAGAAGCTGGCAAACGCCGGACGGAAGGGAGGTTGACCAGATTGGTCAATTACTTGAGAGGATAAAGACCGACCCCTTTGACCGGCGATTGGTTGTAACTGCCTGGAATCCGGGAGAGTTGAGCAAGATGGCTTTGCCACCTTGCCACATGCTCTTTCAGTTCTTCGCCTACCCGGACGGTCGCCTGTCACTTCATATGGTGCAGAGAAGCTGTGATGTGTTTCTGGGAGTGCCATTCAACATCGCTTCCTACGCCCTGCTTCTCTCCATGGTCGCACAGGTCTCCGGCATGAAGCCGTTTGAGTGCGTCATCACGCTAAACGACGTTCATATCTATCACGAACACTTTGATGCCGTCAAAGTGCAGCTTGCGCGCTCGCCTATGGTTCTTCCTCGGCTTTGGCTAAACCCCGAAGTCAGCGACCTTTTCTCATTCGGGATGAAGGACGTTGAACTTGTGGGTTACGAATCCCACCCGGCAATAAGAGCGAAAATGCTGGCTTAGTCACAGCTAGCTCGTGATCGAGGCGCCGAGATAGAAATGATCCAGCCCCTCGGTTTCGCATTGCGCGAAACCGAGGGCTGTTTTTTTTATTTCTCATCTATATAATATCCTCATGGCATTATCTGATAAGAAAATTATTGAAGAGATGAAGGCGGAAAATATTATTATCTCTCCTTTTAAAAAAGAGAATCTTGGAACATCAAGCTATGATGTATCTTTGGGCGAATATTTCTTTCGCGAACAAAAACCAAAACACTACCATAATATTTACAACATATATGACAAAATTCACACCGACCATGTTTGGGGCACAAAAGCACAAAAAGCTCCTATGGCTAAAGAGGTTTTTCAAAAATTTAAGTTTCGTTTTTCCGGTTTTAAACCAAGAGATAAGGTGATACTTTTGCAACCAGGAGAGACAATATTAGCCCACACGGAAGAGTTTGTGGGAGGCAGAGAACACATAACAACAATGATGAAGGCGAGGTCTTCAATGGGCAGAAACTTTATTGAGATATGCAAATGCGCCGGTTGGGGAGATGTTGGATACATAAACCGTTGGACAATGGAAATAACAAACAACTCTTCCAACTATGCCGTGCCTCTTGTGGTGGGAAGAAGGGTCGCTCAAATAATTTTCTTTGAAACAGGCCCCATACTGAAGCACGATTATTCAAAAATCGGTAAATACCAAAGTAAACCAAGTTTGTCTGTTCTAAAAAAATCTTGGAAACCCACTATGATGTTGCCAAAACTTTACAAAGACAGGGAAATTAAAAACAATTAACCTTTTACCTCCACACCCATTGACCGGGCACTCCCCTCTATTATGCGCATAGCTGCATCTATATCGTTAGCGTTAAGGTCTTCCATTTTCTTTTCCGCTATCTCTTTTATTTGCGCGCGTGAAATTTTGCCAACCTTGCTGGTTACATTTTTACCGGAACCTTTTTCAATGCCGATGGCTTTTAGTATCAAATTTGAAGCCGGAGGAGTTTTTAGTATGAAATCAAAAGACCTATCTTCATAAACGGAGATAACGGCGGGAATCATCTGCCCCGCCATTTCTTTGGTGGCATCATTAAATTTGGTTATAAATTCACCAATATTAATACCCGCTTGGCCCAAAATTGGCCCTACTGGGGGAGCTGGTGTCGCCTTGCCCGCCGGCATTACTATTTTAAGTTTTTTTGTTATCTTTTTTGCCATAATTGATTTTCTATGAGGGACAAAAACCGACCCCTCTGTCTTTTTTGTGTTTAGCTAGACTACTATGTTTATTGTTTAAGTTCAACCCTTTCAGTATTTTTGGATTTGGACGAAATTACCGAGACCCAAACACCTAATGATTTTGCTCTATTTTTTATATTTTTTTAATCTGCAAAAAATCTAATTCAACTGGAGTCTCGCGACCAAACATAGAAACCAAAACTCTTACCTTGCCCCTCTCCCTATCTACCTCCTTTACCTTTCCTTCCAAATCTTTGAATGGACCATCAGTAATCATAACAGCTTCATCTACAGACAAATCCACGTCATGAATTGCTTTATCGGCATTCATTCTTGCGAAAATAGATTCTACTTCCTTCTTATCAATCGGGACCGGATATACCCCAGAACCCACGAAGCCGGTTACCCTTGGGGTGTTGCGCACCACATACCAAGAGTCATCGGTAACAACCATATCTACCAAAACATACCCCGGATAAATTTTTTCTTCTTCTTCCACTCTCTTCCCGTTCTTAATTTTAATATTTTTTTCCGTCGGAACGATAATTTCAAATATTTTGTCTTCCATACCAAGAGACTCAACCCTTTGTTTCAGATTGCGAAGTACAGCATTTTCATACCCGGCATAGGTATGGATAGCGTACCAATTTCTTCCTTCTTGGATTTTTTGCTTTGACATTTTTAATTAAAGAACAATTATGCGATTAATTTTCCGAGCAAGAACGAGAACAGTAAATCAAAAAGACCCAAATATATTGAAACAATTATGGAAACCGCGATAACAACCACCGTAAAAGTGGTGGCTTGTCTTCGGGTGGGCCATGAAACATGCTTCATTTCACCTTGAGTTTCGCGAATATAGTTTATTAGTTTCATTTGATTTATTTTATATGGTATATAACCTGCAACCACCTATATTAAAAAACGCCCTTTTGGCGTTTTTTAATACTACTCCATTACTGACAGATGTCAAACTTATTTTATTTCGTAAGTAATCGTAATATTTGATGTTATTTTGTTCTCTCCGGTGGGGATATTGGGGACTGGGGCGGTCTCCCTCCCGAGCGCGTCTAGTTGTGCTGTGGTTTTGAAAAAGATTGGCTGACCATTGCCTTGTTCTGAAAATCCAACTATCCTGACAAGCTTAACCCCCAGGTCTCTCGCCAGAGTTTTGGCCTTTTCTTTTGCTTCTTCTATTGCCAAACTTCTGGCTTCTTCTTTTAATTTTTCTTCGTCATCAACTGTAAAAGAAAGGGAGCTTAAGTTGGTTATTCCCGCCTCTCCCAAGCTTCCGATGATTTTACCCGCGTCATCAACAGTCCTAACTTTTACCGATATTGTCTGTGTCACTGTATACCCAACCAATACTTCTCTGGTTGGAGAGCAATCAATACCGTTGCACAAAACTCTTGGATATTCATATTTGGGGAAAGCACTGTAATCAAGAGTTTTAATGTCTTTTTCATCAACACCAAACGACTTAATTTTGGATAACGCGGAGTTGATTTTATCCGTCACACTATTTTGTGAATCTTGCACATTTTCCGTTGTTTCGGTCACAGAAAACGAGAAAGTTGCGACATCAGGAATCGCGAAGACTTCGCCTTCGCCAGAAACTGAAATAATATTTTGGGGCACTATGCCTGATCCTATGTATTTATAGTTCCTTATTGAATTTACGGTTTGCGCAAGCAAAAAAACGGAAAGAACCAAGACAAGAGCCGGCACATAACGCCATACTTTTGCTTTTACACTGTTGTTGTCATTATCGTTCATATTTTTATAATTTATATATTAACCTAGTTTGAGACGTATTATACTACCATATCTTTCTAAACTTCTTCGCTTACCGAAATAAGAAGATTTTCAAAAAGAGACGCTACGGTCATTGGCCCCACTCCACCAGGAACGGGGGTTATGGCAAAAACCATCCTTTCTACTTCATCTGAAACAACATCTCCGACAAGTTTTCCTTTCACTCTGCTTAAACCAACGTCAATCACAACCTGTCCAGAAGAAACATAATCTTTGCTTATAAGACTAGGGTGTCCCGTGGCTACAATCAATATATCTGCTCTTTTGGTTTCTTCGGGGAGATTGGTTGTTTGACTATGGCAAACCGTAACAGTCGCCCCCTTGTTAACAAAAGCAATGGCTGTGGGCTTGCCAACAAGATTAGAGCGACCAACTACGCAAATTCTTTTTCCCACAATAGGAATTTTGTAATAATCAAGCAAGGTTAATATTCCTTTGGTGGTTGCTGGGATAAATTTGGAAAAACCTAAATACAGTTTTTTTGTGTTTAAGGAA
>Ga0210005_1001639_pt1 | contig 13968 bp, 10 predicted proteins | sample CryGey02umfilter_3_FD_183961 | JGI IMG/M metagenome (GOLD analysis project Ga0210005, IMG submission 183961) | Groundwater microbial communities from aquifer in Utah, USA - Crystal Geyser 4/9/14 0.2 um filter (SPAdes) (version 3) | ecosystem: Environmental > Aquatic > Deep subsurface >... | reverse complement strand
TGGGCTTCTGCGCCTCAGTGTCGATATTTCCAACCAGACTGCCGCTGGTCAGCCGAAACTATTCAAGATCGTGATTTATGCGGCTTCAACCGCCAAAGAACGCCCCTTCGACTTGTTGCGCACCGCCATGAAGCGTGCTGTCGCCGAGATTCAAACCCGGCCGGAAACAGAAAACACCGCCAGTGCATCCGCACCGGCTATCCAAACCCGGGAGGTTCACTGATGAAAAAGAGGGTACTTTCCCTGGCTTGTTTGGCCATGCTGGCCAGCGCCGCCCAGGCATCCGAAAGCTACAGCGTCAAAGATCTGATGTTGCATGCCCTCAACTCGATTGATGGCAAAGCCTCTGGCATCGTGGAAGGCAAAGAGGCCGACAAAATCCATGAAACCACCGGTTCATACGACCCATTGCGCGGCGAAGTGTCCACGATACGGCGCTACAAGGAGGCTGGCTGCAGCCGCCTCTCACTGAAACTGATTCAGCCCAATACGCCGACGAAGGAAGGCCCTAAAACGGACTTCGCCATGAACTATGAGCTGGATCTGTGCAAGAGCGGTATGCCTCCAAGCAGTACGGCTCACTGACGGTAGATACCTATGCTGAATTTCACGATGGAGCAGTTCATTCTGGTGGCGGTCGGAGTCCTGGTCGCCTATGTGGCGTTCAGAATACTGGCTGGATTGTTGAGAATCGCCGCATTCGTCGCCGTCATCGCAGGTTTGTGGGTTATCGTATTTCAACCGAGCATGTTGAGTGGTTCGCAGATCAACGGCCAGCTCGCTGAACTTTCACCAAAGGCTCAGTTGGCGGTGACCGAGTTCGACCGATGCATCAAACAGGTCGTTGCATCGATCGGCCGTGGCGGTGAATCCGAATGCAAGCAGCGCGCGATGGTGTTCCTGCAGCAGAGCGGTGGTCAGCAATACGCCGCCGAAGCCATGCGGGCCATTGAGGCTTATCTTGAGGGGACGGGCCGGGTGGAAATGTAAGGATTGGAAAAAGAAAAGGCCACCAACACTCCACGGTAAGAGCCGACTCTACTGACCGGATACGGGACGAAGTGCATGTGACCTGATGTGAATTCTTTTCCTTATTGAAGATCCTGTCAATAAGGTTGTAGAGAGGCTGTAGACAGCGTTCGCCACCAGCCGCTCAGGCCGAGGATGTGACGGACAGTAAGTCGGCCTGAGCGGAAATTCAGGATTGAGGTGCGCAACTTCCGCAATGTGCCAAATGGAGCCATTCGACCGCTGAAGTCATCGGGTTGGTCAAGTCTGAAACCTGCCGGTCAGATTTATCTGAAGATTAATGCTATCGACCAAATTTGGTCGATAGCATTAATTTGGAAGCGGCCATTCGTCGAAAAATCCAAAGAGTGGGAAACTGCCGTTCAATGCCCGAAATTCATGTTTTTTACTGAAAGGCGGTTGCGTAGCGATCGCTGTCAGTGGAGTTGCTGCGCATCGCGTTCGTCAGCACTATTCACACCGAGGTGCCATGAGACAACTGATCCCGCACACTCTGCTGCCAGATATGCCGGTACACCAACTGTGCCACTTGTGCTTTGTCGTCTGAAGTGTAGGGCGGCTCTGGCAGCGTTTGGTAGACATGATCTAGGATGAACGTTTCTACCTCGGCCTGCGTTTGCTCTTTCTCGGTCCAGCGGTCTAGTGGTGCAATGACTGCCAGCACGCCTACTAAAAGTTCTTTGCTGGCCTGCTTGATGCGCTCTCGGTCGGCCTTAGAGAGGTCATCACGCCGCACAAGATCAAATAGAGCCAGCTGATCTTCGCTAAGTTGCTCATCAACAGCCCGGTGTTGCTCCGCACTCAGATTATTTGCCAGGTCCACCAGCTTGGCGAAGGTGTCTTCCACGGTGGCACGGTCTTTGTCCTGGTTGTAGGCGGCGATGATCTCCTGATACTTCTTTTCGTAGTTCATGCGCAGTGGGTTGCGGGCCAGCATCTGGGCCAGCTTTTCTTCCACAATCTGGCGAATGTCTTCAATCACCGTGGCTTTGCGTTTAACTTTTTTGGCAAACTCGTCGCGCAGCTTTTCCATGTTGATCTGCGACAGGTCCACGGTCAAACCGTTGGCCTGGTCGCCGCCGGCACCTTGGGACGCAATTGCCTGATTGACGATGCGGTGTAGTATCTTCAACAATTCACTAACATCGGCCGTGTCGCGGCGTTCAGTCAGCTTTTTGTAGATCGCCTCGATATTGTCATGACGCTCAGCAAAGATCAACGCAGAGGGCTCCACCAGCAGTGCCTTGAAGCGGCTGAACACGACGCGGGCCAGAATTTCATACCGGCGTTTGGTCTCGTCGCTGGTGTAAACAGCTTCCACCGCATCGGCCAAGAGTTGGATGCGGGTGAAACCTTTGGTGCCCAGCAGGTTATTGGCTTCAAAGCCCAGACCATGTAAATGGGCTTCAGTGACGGCAATGGCGTCTGCCAGCGCCGCCACTCGTTCTTCGATGGGGGCCACGATCTCGGCCTCGCCGCCGTCCTCGCCCAGGGCATATTGCGCCAGTGCCTCGCGCAGGCTCTTGAGCATGCCGTTGTAGTCCACAATCAAACCAAAGTCTTTGCCCGCATACACCCGGTTAGCGCGGGCAATGGCCTGCATCAGAGTATGCGCGCGCATGGGCTTGTCGATGTAGAGCGTGGACAGACATTCCACGTCGAAACCAGTTAGCCACATGGCGCACACCACCGCAATGCGGAATGGGTGCTTGGGGTTTTTAAAAGCGGTTTCCACATCAACGCGCTGGCCGTCATCAGTCTCAAAACCTAGTTTCATCACTGAACGATGAGGAATGATGTCGAAGCCCCAGCGCTTGAAGTCAGCAACCTCGTTTTGCGCTTCGCTGATGATCAACTCGATGATCGTTTCATCCATCCACGTCGCCTTGGCCAGCAGCCGGTCGCGCTGCGCATGCAGCAACTGGCGGGCTTCATCGTCGGCAGCGGTGGCAATGGCTGCCAGTTTGGCTTGTGCCTCGATTCGCACAGCGGTGGCCTTGGACTTCCACTTCGGCCCAATCAGCTTGAGCATGCGGGCGCAGGTGATCTTGTCAATGCACACCATCATGGCTTTGCCCGCTTCCCAGCGGGTGCTGCAGTGTTCCACGAGGTCGGTGGCGATGCGCTCAAGTCGCTCATCGGCAGTGATTACTTCGTAGTCCTTGCCCAGCAGCTTTTCCAGCAAGGCCGTCTGGTCCGGGTCCAAATCGGCGGCATCGACGGCCGCTGCTATCTTGTCGTTAAGGTCCAGCTTGGCTAGGCCCAGCTTTTCGCCCCGGTTCTCATAGACCAGCTTGACGGTGGCGCCGTCTTCTTCGCTGCGCTTGAAATCGTAGCGCGACACGTAGTCGCCAAAAATGCGTTTGGTAATCTCGTCTTGCTTGAACAGCGGCGTGCCCGTGAAACCGATGAACGCAGCATTGGGTAAGGCCATGCGCATGTTGCGGGCCAGCTTGCCGGACTGAGTGCGGTGCGCCTCGTCCGATACCACAATGATGTCGTCACGGTCACTGTAGGGTGAGTCTGGCGTTACCTCTTGGTTAAACTTGTGAATCAGGCTGAACACATAGCGGTGGTTCTCGGATAGCAATTGCTGAAGCTCGCGCCCAGACCCCGCTCGCGGTGTCTGCTCATCTGCCACACCACAGCCAACAAAGGTCTTGTAAATCTGGCTGTCCAGATCATCCCGGTCGGTCATCAGTACAAAGGTGAAATTGCCCGGAATCGTGCGGCGCACTTTCTCGGCAAAGAAGGCCATCGAATACGATTTGCCGCTGCCCTGCGTGTGCCACACCACGCCTAGGCGACCCAAGTCCGGGTGAGCACGCTCAATGATTTGTAGGTACTGCGGCATCGGCTCTGCAGCGATTGGGTAAGGTGCTAGGGAATCATTGGCCGCCCTGCTAGTTTCAGCGTAAGGCAGTTCAATGGTGCGATGGGTCAGGCGTTTTCCGGTAGGGAATTCGCGCTTTAACGACTCTTGTCGCACTACGGCGGCCACGGCCTGGTTCACGCCCAGCAACTGGTGGTTGCGGGCCACTACCTTGCGCACCGAGCCTGCTTTGCTGGCGTCGAACAATATGAAGTTCTCCAATATATCCAGCAGCCGGTCTTTGGCCAGCATGCCATTGAGCAGCACCTCAGCTGCGACGCTGCCCACGTCTTTCTCATCGAGACGCTTCCACTCGCCAAAATGCTCCCAGGCGCTGGTGATGGAGCCAAAGCGGGCGTTGTCGCCGTTGCTGACAATCAAGAAGGCGTTGTGGTGAAACGCATGGGCGATTACGTTTTCGTCCATGTAATCGTGCAGGTTGCCATCAAAACCGGCGCGGATGTTTTTGTACACCGCCTTCAATTCGATGAACACCAGCGGCAGGCCGTTGACGAAACATACCAGATCGGCCCGGCGGTTGTAGTTGGGGGTGCGCAGGCCGGTCAGCTTGAGTTCACGCACCACCAGAAAGCGATTGTTGGCGGCGTTGCGAAAGTCGATCACAGCCGCCTGCGCATAGGTCAGTTGACCCTTGTCGTTGCGGTAGCTCACTGGCACACCGTCGCGGATCAGCTTATGGAACGCCTGGTTGTGCTGTAAGAGCGAACGAGAAAAGTCGTGGTGAGTCAGCTTGGTGATGGCCTCTTCGATGGCGGGAGGCGGTAACTGCGGATTGAGCTTGACCAAGGCAGAGCGCAAGTCGCGCAGCAGCACGGCGTCGCGCTCAGACGTACGGCCCAGCGTGCCGGTGGGGCCAAAGGTTTCTTGGTTCCAGGCATAGATGCTGTCCCAGCCCAGCGTCGTTTCCAGGTGCCCGGCAAAGGTGGCCTGCACCAGACGGTCTTCGCTGTTGATGTCGGTGTAGGCCATGGATTCTATTGGTTCACTGTTGGCTCAGATTTGGCTCATTTGAGAACCTGAAAATCCAAACAAGACGTTAAAAAACAACAACTTAGCGGAGAATCCGGCAGAGATTTGGCGCAGCATGTCTAAAAACCAGGTTCGATTGAGCGCCATTTGAGCCAAACGAATGTGCGTCATTTTTTATCAGCCCAAGCGGTAACGTGCACCATTGCGCAAGCCCTCCATGACGACAACCGATCGGTCAACCAGCTCGGTCAGTGCGCGCTTCAATTGTGAACGGTTGACTTCTGGGCCAATACGGCCACTGATCTCCCCAATTTTGGAATTTGGGTACCGGCGCAAGTCTTCCCGTATCAGCTCCAGCAAGCGGTGCGGTTCAATGCGCAGCAGCGTGGTCGGCAGAACGAGCTTGGCATCGCGTAACAAAGTCGGATCAACGAAATAGCGTGTGCCCTGTGTGCGCCCAGCCGTCTGCACCAGCCCCAATGGCTGCAGACGCCCCAGCCATACCGACAGGGCATCACCACCTTCGGTTTCCAGCACAGCACCCAGTTCGCGGGCGTTCATGCCCTCAGTCTGTGCCAAAACCCCCAGGGTGATGCGCTCGCGCTGCGTCAGCTGAAAGCGGGCATCGGCCTCGGTCAGCAAGCGCATCACCTCCGGCTTGGCAATGCGCCGCTGAATTGTCACCTTGACCCAGTCTGCGCCCTCTTCGGGCACAGGCGCCGGGCGGCCTTGCGACAGCAGCCGGTCGTAGATCAGATCGAAGCCGCTGCCCTCGCGCTCCATCAGGCCCAGGTCGTGAAACACCCGCGCCAGACCTTCGTTGCGGCGGCGGCTGGCGTGCAGCATGTTGCGCGGTGTCACCCCCAGCGGCAAGCGGCCGGGGTTGACCACCTCCAGCCGCTCCGGGTGCAGGTTGAGGTAAATGTCGCCCTGTTGGGTGTAGGGGCGGTGCACCAGTGCGTTGACCAGCAGCTCGCGCACCACCTTTTCGTCATAGGCGGGTACGCTGCGGCGGTACAGCCCTTCGGCCACCTCGTAGCTCTCGCGGAAATCTGGCACCTCGCGCCACACGGCATCGACCAGTTCCACGGGTGACAGCTCACAGTCGTCCCAGACCCATTTGTTGATTTTCTGCCCGTGCTCGTCGTACTTGATGGCCTGCACCAGCGGCGCAGTGCCCAGGGCGCGGCGGTCTGCCGTGCGGCCCAGCAGCAGTGCGCCCAGACGGGTCAAGGTTTGGCCTTGGGCAAGACCGTAATGCGTCAATAGTGCATCAGCGCCTTTTTCCTTGACCGACGCTTTCACCCGGTCTGACGCGGCAATGCCCTGAACGAAGCCTGCCAGCTTGCTGGCATCCGCAGCGCCACGCGGCACGCCACTGTCCATCGCTTCCCACGGCCTGCCGGGGCGCTCGTTGGCCAGGCGCAACACATCGTCGCCCAACACCGGCTGGCAAGTGTCACCCACACGCAAAAAGTAGCGGCCATCCCTGGTGGAGGCCACGCTGGGGGAGCGGTCAATCACCAGCTCGATGAACTCACCGCCATTGGCCGCCCGTTGCACACTGGGCAGCGCCTGCACATTCACCGTCAACTCGCCCATGCGCTTGCGCAGACGATCCAGCACCTCCGGCGGCACCACCTGACCGGCTGGCGGCAAAGTCTGGCCGTCTTCAATACCAATCAGCAAGCGACCACCCGCACCATTGGCAAAACACACGCAGTCTTTGGCCAGCGCGTCCCAGTCTGCCGACTTGCCGGTGACGGTGCGCAGGGATTTGAGATCGGTGTGCTGGTCTTCGAGACTCATACCGCCAATTCTCCACTCATCAGGCGCGGCAGCAGCAGGTCGCGGGCATTGCGGAGTTTTTGGTTGGTAAAGCTGATGGACTTCAACTGCTTGAGAATTGGCTGAATTACCCCGTCAAAATTGCTCAGCAGGCCAGACGGCGGCAGCGGTACCGGGTACGCCTTCATCTGCTTCCAATCGGCGCGGGGCATTTTGGAACCCTCCTTCATCTGCTGGGCAGTGGTGGCGACAAATTCATCGCTGGACATGGTCATTAGTACCAGCCCATGCAGCGTGTCGTCAGCAGGACGAACAACGATGGAATCTGACGATGCGACACCGTCAACAAACGCAACTCCAACTTTGTGGAAGTAAGGCCGAATCTTGCCGAAAATGATTTCACCGGCTTTGAAGCGGCTTTTGCTGCTGGTCACTTCTTCTACTGTGCCCCACTCATTGAGCGATATGGAGCGCCTGGGGATGTGTTCGAGGCCAATGTAGGGCGTGTCTGACTCCAGGGCTTCGGGCAACACCATGTCTCGAATCTCGCTGCACAGATCACCCAACGTCTTTTGCTCCCACCCCTGCGGCACACCATCCACGATGGGGGTGTGTTCATAACCGGGGAAACGCAGGCGGACGAACCATTCGCGGTAGAGCAACCGGGCGGACTCTTCAAGCAGGGCCATGCGGCGGCGGTTGTTTTCGATCAGGTCGTCGTAGGCGGAGAGGATGTCGGCGATGCGAAGCTGTAGCGAATGTGACGGTGCACGCACCTTAATTTCGTGTAGCACATTGCGGTCAACGCCGGGAACCGCAGCTTTTTCGCTTTGGTAGCCTTTCAGAACATTGCGCAAAAAGTAGGCTGAGAAGCGGGGGTCGTTGCCCTTGAAGTCGATCACATACAAAGCCGTGTTCAGAGGCCAGTAATCTTCTTCAAGGTAGAACACTTGGCCAATGGTTCCGTATCGTCCAGTGACGACACCTGGCGCTGTCGCTTTCGCTTCTTTGTGGCGGCCAGTGATACCTGACGAAGATACAACTGGAATATCGCCATCTTGGCGTGAGTGTTCGGGCAAATCATGGCCACGTTTCAGAGTCAACACGTCGCCCAGACGGCAGGTACGCCAGCTCATGATTGAGTCGCCTTTGGGGCAACAGTTATGAATAAAAAAAGCCTGTAGCCCATATATAGTAAGCGCAAGCAGCTACTACAATAATAGTAAAAAGCAAGCTTCATATCCCCAACTCCTCAAAGTTGGTCTGAATCTTCAGTGCCAAATCTGCCGACTCGCGGTTCAGGTCGGCCAGTTCCAGGTGGATGTCGCGCAGGGTTTGCTCAAAGTCGAAGTCTTCGTCCACCTCAGCCGGGGCCACGCCGACAAAGCGGCCGGGGGTCAGGCTCCAATCGGCAGCTTCGATGTCGGCGCGGGTGACCACTTTGCACAGGCCGGGCACGTCGGCCATTTCAGCCTTGGGGAAACGGTCTTGCAGCCAGACGATTTGTCGGTGCAGGTAAGCGCAATCTTTAAGCTGCTCGGCAGCATCCTTGCGTTCTTCGTCGAGCTGCTTGACCAGCTTTCCCATCGTGCGACGATCAAAGAACTCGGCGGCTTCATCCTGCGCTGCCAACTCTTGGGCCAATTGCGCGGCGCGGGCGGCCAGTTTGTAGAGCAGGTCAATCTGCTTGACCAGGCCACGGGCGGATTCGGCCAGGGGGTCGAAGGTTTGGCGGGCGGTGTGCTGGGCTTTGTTGGTCTGCACTGGCTTGGCTACCGACTTGCAGAACGCCGCCAGCCCGGTCACCAAGGTGGCACGGTCGGCGGCATAGGCCGTGGCGGCGCTGGTCCATTCGGCCATGGCATCCAGCAGCCCTTGGCAATTGTCCTGCGTCAGGGCTTCGATGCCTTTCACGTTGTCTACAAAGGCAGCCAATGGCGTGCGGCTGGCGGAAAGCGTGGCCTCGAACGCGGTGAGTGCGGCATCTACGGCGGCAGCTTCGGCCCCCAGGCGGGTGATGTAGCTTTGCACCAGCTCCAGAAACCGCTCCTGCTGGCCCCGGTACAGCCACACAATGGCGGCCAGGTTGGCTTGTTGTTCAGGTGAAAAATCGTAAATCTTACGGGTGACCTTGCGGTAGACATTACGGGCATCCAGCATCAGCACCTGGTCTTTGCGCGCTGGCGGCTTGGCGCGGTCAAAGTGCCACAGCTCGCAGGGCACGGTGCGGGTGTAGAAGAAGTTGGAGCGGATGGCGAGCATCACGTCCACATCGCCGGTTTCCACCAGCTTGCGGCGGACTTCTTTCTCACCATGGCCTGCGCTGCTGGCCTGGGACGACATGACAAAGCCGGCGCGGCCGGTGGGGGACAAGTAGCTGTGAAAGTACGAAATCCACAGGTAGTTGCCGTTGGAGACGTGATTGTCTTTGTTGACACCGGGCAGACCAAAGGGCAAGCGGCGGTCGGTCTTGATGGATTCGGCATCGACCTTGTCCACATTGAAGGGCGGGTTGGCCATCATGAAGTCCACATTGCCCCACAGCGGGCGGCCATCTTGCAGGCGGTGCTTGTCCTCGTAGAAGGTGTTGGCCTCCTGGATGTCGCCCTCCAGGCCATGCACGGCCAGGTTCATCTTGGCCAGGCGGATGGTGGTGGGGGTCTTCTCCTGGCCATAGAAGGTGACGCGCTTCATGGTCTCGAAGCCCGTCTGCTCAATGAAATGGCTGCTTTGTACAAACATGCCGCCCGAGCCACACGCCAGGTCGGTAACCACCCCATGGGTGGGTTCAATCACGTTGACCAGGGTTTGCACCAGCGACGGCGGCGTGAAGAATTCGCCGTTGTCCTGCGCGCCCGCCATGGCGAACTTCATCAAGAAGTATTCGTAAATGCGGCCAAACACGTCACCGGTGGCGGTGCGCAGCGCCTGGGAGTCAAAGCAGCGCAACAGGTTTTCCAGCAACTTGTTGTCGAAGCGGTCGTAGTCTTTGGGCAGGCTGCCGGCAAGCGGGGGAAAGTCGGCCTCAATGGCGTTCATGGCCGCCACCAGTGCGCCGCCCAGGCTGGCACCTGAGGGCAGACGCATCAAGGTGTCATAGCGCGCAGCCTCGGGCAGCATCAGGGCGCGGCGTTTGATGAAATCGGCCTTGTTCAAGGGACGCTTGGGCATAGTGCCAGCGGCCTGGTCGGCCTCAATGGCTTGCAGGGCAGACTGGTGGCGGTTGGTGGCGTGGCGCAGAAAGATCACGCCCAACACAGGCATGGAGTATTCGGTAGCGGTGAGGTTGGAGTTGGCGCGGAGCTGGTCGGCTGCCTCCCACAGGCTGGTCTCTATCTGGGTGATGTTGTGGAATGCGTTAATGGTCATCTCGTCAATTCTTGTTCATTATGTAAGCGAATGGCGCGGTGCCGTCTCCCCGGACATTTCTGCCGGTCAGTTCCAACGTAACCTATAAATAGAACAGATGGCCGCTTGTTGCCTACAACTGCCCGTTTTCATATTACATCCATTGACCTGCGCTGGACTCCCGATCGCCAAAAATCGCGGCAACCTCGGGGCAATGGCTACTTTGGAGAACTTCGCGAAATGAACGTCGGCTATGGAGCAACATTTGCACCAGTCGGCGACGGAGGACGATTACACGATTTCATATTGTTCTCACTGACCGTTAACGCTGCTTTGTCGTTATTGAACTACAAAACATGACCGGCTGCATAGGGGCGGGAACGGACTAAATCATTTGGCTGTCCCGACGACCGCTTTGGCCGATTATGTAGACCAGTTGATTATGTGGATTTGACGCTCTGCGCCCGCTATAAGCCTTGCGCTGGCGCGGAGAACGTGAAGGGGACGGTCTACATAATCCGCAACCCACTAAGGGTGGGGCGATGTTGTCGAGGTGACACTCACAGGATCATCATCGCGGCATTACCATCTCCTGTGCGGTCTCACCGGAAATCTATGACCGATCTTGCCTATCCAGGCAGTTACCCAGATCCGGAAATTATGTTGAGCATGTCGTTACATCAATAGCCGAAAACCCAGATTACGCAAGGCTCCAATGCCATGCCGCACAAAACAGTCCACATAATCGAGCAGTCTACATAATCGGCCTTATGTAGCGCGCTACATAAGGCCGAATTACTGTCTTTCAGGTAGGGTATTCAACCAATATGCGTTTTCGATGGATTGTACTGCTCGGCAAATTTTCAACCACGATGATTTAGTTTCTGAGCAACCAGAAAGAACACGATTCCAGCCTCGGATTGAAATAGCCCATGCAACCTGTGAACGGCGATTGAAATCCGCGTAAATCTGGGCGCAAAGCCAAACCGCTTGAGCACGCGCTCGATAAACTGATTTCGTTCCGCCTTGGGTACTCGGAAGGCCATCTCCGTCGTCCCGTCCAGAAATGCCCTGACCTGCGCCAATGTTTGCAGCCGTGCTTCTTCCATGTCGATCACCATGCCTTGCATCATGACCGATTCAGAACTTCAGTCGTTCAGACTCATTTCTCGTTGGAAATACGTTCCGCCTTCAGACTCATTTTATATTGGAATAGGCTTTGCAGCCGAGGTTGGTACAGGCTGAAGTGGTGCCTTTGTTGCCCGAAGCCTCCCAAGTATCACCAACTCAATCTAAGTCTGAATCGGATGTCGTTGATGCTGATGTGGGGCCGGAGGATCGGCTGGCAGCTTAGCTGAAGAGAGTTCCGGAGTGGGGGCAATATGGCCTGCCTCGGGTGGGCGCTTAATCGATTGGAGAAAGGCCTATATATTATTTCTGCTTTCTCATACATATTTAAGCGGGTAGCATCCTCCCCGTTTCCCCATTCAATATCGTCGATATTATTTCGTATTCAACAGGAGATCTCTATGAAATTGCAGGAAAGTCCAGCCGCAAATATAACGAGTAAATGGAATCACTTTGGAAATCTTTGAAGGTAAATTCAGTCAGGAGAGCCATCAATGAAATTTCAAACATCTGCACTTCTTGCTTTAATTTTCCTCACCGGCTGCGCTAGCCAGCTTTCAACACTGTCTCCAACGAATAATTCGCAACAGACGATTTATAAGCTTTCCGATCAAGAAGCTTGTCAACTTGCATCAACAGCAATGACGCGGGTATTTCCAAATAACGAGATCACAGAAGTAGGTGGTGCCACTTGCGGACTTAGTACCCTTTTTAGGGCGCCACCGTTATATGCCGACACTTACACAGAAATTCTAAAAGTCTTTCCGGCATCAGGGGTCGGTAAGGAAGGGCAGAAAGTCAGTGGATTCTTCTTTGAAGTTTCGGGTGGCGGTAGTTCATTTCTTCAGGGGCAATTAAAAGCTTCTGAACTTCTCAAAGTTGTTCGTGAGCTAGCCGATCAGACTGGGAAGGGGGCATTGGTTTCTAATGCCAAGCCGATTCCTGTCCAAGTTGTTACAACGGCACCAAAAAATACTGTCAGCGCAATTGAGGAAAGGCTCAAAGTAATCGATGAACTCAAAGCAAAGGGGTTAATTTCCGATGCTGATTACAACATCAAGAAAAAGTCCATTATGGATGAAATTTGATTGGGAACTCGTTAAAGCCACCTTCCCTGCTCACTCTCCCGCTGACACTTTCTCCGCCCCACCATACTGCACGATAAAGCCCCCCTCCACCCGCACGGATGGCTGCCCCCTACCGGCACCTCCAATCTGGGCGAGTTGGGCACCTCTCGCGCAACCTCGCCCCACTCCCGCCCCTCACCGCCGCCCAAATTCAGCCCTACCGCTCCAGTTTTTCAGGTCACAGATTTTTCAGACTCATCAGAACTGCTCCCCCTCCACCCACCTGCACCATCAGGATCGGTTTCAGTTCGGTGGAAATTTTCGCAACTCGATGATTGAGATGAAGTTAAAATGAGGGCCAGCAAGCGATGCCAAAATTAGGTTCGGTATAGGTTCGGTGAAGGCGACAGGTTAAACGAAGTTGCTGAAAATTACTTTGAATTCTTCAATATAGTTGCATGAATTCAATTGATTGCCCGTACTGTTAATCCGCAGGTCCCTGGTTCGAGTCCAGGTCGGGGAGCCAGATTATTGAAGGCCATCTTTCGGGGTGGCCTTTTTATTTTTGGGTCGAAATTCAGAGAGTCCGTGGGTCGGTATAGGATAGGTACGGAATTTTTTTGGGGGGGAGCTGGGGAGCGGAAAACGGTAAAAATGGAAACCCGAGGGTGGATCAGTGCAGAATCGTACCCCCATCTGGCATTACATCGCTCAACTCATCGCCATCCAGCTCATCTTCGTCAAGCCACTCTTCGACCATCATTAGAGCATTGATTCGACTTGGAATCACTTAATGACTAATATAGAAGCATAAAGCCGAACTACAAACGCCCCTTCTTGCAGTACATCAAGAAGGCACACAAGCCCTTGCAACTGGCGATTGAAGACGCGGTGGCGTTGGTTTTTGACTCACCTGATATCGGTGAACTCAAAGTAGGCGACCTGTCGGGGATACGGGTTTACAAGTTCCGTTTCAATCGTCAGGAATATCTGGTGGCGTATTGTCCCCCAGCCAAGGATTCGCCCCTGAAGTTTTTATTCATCGATTTCTATCAGGTGGGATCACATGAGAATTTCTACGACGAGCTGAAGCACTACTTGCGGCAGGAGTGCAACAAAGGAGAGATGAAATGAGCTACGCCATGCACCACACCCTCACGGCAGAAGACCTGTTTTCTGAAATGAAGCGCATGCCTGAAATGGAGCTTACTCGGTTTTTTTCACTACTGACCGGTAACGCTTTCCGCGACGATCATTTCAGCCACGAGCAGGTATTTGGCCATCTGCAGCACGAACCATTTTCCGCATGGGAGGCAGCGGAATACCTTGAGGTCTCCGTGCCCACCTTGCGTCGCTATGTTCAATCCGGGAAACTGGTACCGAGTCACGTCGTTGGCCGCAACCAGATGTTCTCCGCCCAGACGTTGCGGGCTTTCAAACGTTCCAGAAACTGAAGGCGCAGTCTGCGCCACTACGCAAGGCTGTGGTGTACTCGAAAATCATTTCCACCCGGTAAGGACTGGTGCGGCTTTGCTCGCAAACGATGGCCTGCGAGAAGCCTTGCAGAGAAGTTGGCGGCTTCATCCGGCGACGCGCCCGGGATGTTCTCGAAAACCGTTCTTGATCCGTGCAAGGCAAAGCAACGAGTTTCGAGAACGGTTTGCCTTAACGTGCTTTGTTGTCCGTTTTCCGAGTAGGCAGGACGGTTGCCAGTGGCAGGAACAAGGTGTGCGGTGAGTCGGGTAG
>Ga0210005_1001637_pt1 | contig 14019 bp, 9 predicted proteins | sample CryGey02umfilter_3_FD_183961 | JGI IMG/M metagenome (GOLD analysis project Ga0210005, IMG submission 183961) | Groundwater microbial communities from aquifer in Utah, USA - Crystal Geyser 4/9/14 0.2 um filter (SPAdes) (version 3) | ecosystem: Environmental > Aquatic > Deep subsurface >... | reverse complement strand
TTCTGGAAAGAATGATTATCTCTTTCCTTTCGGCTTCCTTATATACAGACTCTATTTCGTTTTTAAGTGATTCAGCCAAGATTTCATTTTTTATCTCTCTTTTTATTAAGTCTTTTGCAATGTTTACAAGCTTTATGAAGATTTCATTCTTCTCTTCGCTTGATTGACCAAAAGTTAAAAAAGAGCCAAAAAAGTTATGGATAGTATAGGGGAAAACCTGTGCAAAAAGCGTACTAAAGGTTGATACTCCATTATCAACCGCATCAATGTATGCAATCATTTTCTGGTCTATTTTCTCGGCAATCTTTTCACTACTGGATATTTTTTCTCCGTATTTTTTCCAAACAAGACCAAAGGAAGCAAAAGGGATGCCGTTTTCCCTTTTTCCTGCCCCTTCTGCTTGATGATGGTCAAACCTTTCCCTTGCGGGGTCATAAACTTGCCCCACATCCACCACAAAATCCGCCCCGTCTATCACCCCCATTTCGCGAGTCCTCTTTATTTCAAATTCAATATCCGGAAAAGCTAAAACTAAAGTGGCGACAGCACAAACATCATCAGCGTGAAAATCTCCATTATGTACTGCTATTATTTTTTTCATTTATTTGTGTTGGAGTATGCGGTTCTTTTGTGCCTTATCCTTACTGCTACAAAAACAACGGCAATCAAAACTGCGAATATTAAAATCTGATTTTCAAACCGATTTATTACTTCAGCGTAAGTCGCGTAAAGAGACCCGACCTGGAAACCGATGAGTGCCAAGATTGAAACTCTAACTATTGTACCCAAAAATGTCCATATTAAATATGTAGAAACTTTTAAACGAATTAGACCGCAAAACGCGGATATTATGGCACTGGGTAAAACGGGTATGGCCCTGACAGAAAATAATGACAACTCGCTTCTGGACCTTTGTGAAAACTTTTTCTTCGCCGATTCAATATCGTTCCAAGTAATTCCAAACCACTTCCCCCATTTTTCTATAAATGGTTTGCCGAAAAAGTACGCCAAACCATACACCAGTAGAGAGCCGAGCGAAATTCCCAAAGCTGCCGCAATAACTATCTTGAATATTAGAGCTTTAACCAAAGCAACCCCGCTAAGCCCCGTTAGAAATAAAAAACCAGAAGTCAGTATCACGAGAGCGGAAGGAATAGGTGCTATGACTTCTTCAATAATAGAAGCCGAGAAAACACCCATGGCGCCTAGAGGAATGACATTGAGTTGAAGAAATATTATTAGAGAACTAAACATAACTCTTATTATAACAATATTTTAACAGCGATTTTCGACTTGTAACTTTAATTTATTCTATATTGAGGAATCGCCAAACTTGAAAGTTTAGCTTCCAAGTTGTTATATCTTTATCTTTTATGATGAGACGCATTGATTAAACCACACTGCTTCCATTTGTACACTTTGCCATTTTGAGGATTCACTGCTCCGCATGGACACGGTTCGTTTCGTCCTATATTTTTATGAGCATCTTCTTTAACACCGCTATTATTTTTAGTAAGCTCTGATGCGCCTTCTTTTACCTCACTTAATTCCTTGTTCTCCTCTTTGTAAACTTGCCCGCCTATGGAAGGCAAGAGTCTTACGATTTGCTCTTCAACCGCCCGCTCCATCTCTTTGAATAAATGCAATCCTTCTTTTTTGTATTCAACCAGTGGATCCCTTTGGCCATACGCCCGGAGATTTACGGAACCTCTCATATAATCCATCGCTTCCAAATGCTCAATCCAAAGCATATCTGAAACCTGCAACATAACCGCTCTTGCTGTTATTATGAAGCCATTTTCTCCGAGCTCTTCCGTTTTATTTTGCAACAGTTTTTTTGTTTCTTCATTTTCTTTCTCAAAAATTTCTTCAATATAATCTTTGACCTCCTGCTGTGAACCCAAAAGGAGCTTGCGTCTGCGACCATAAACCACCAACCTCTGGAAATTTAAAACATCATCATATTCCAAAACATGCTTGCGAGCGTCAAAGTTGAAACCTTCAATCTTCTCCTGCGCTCTCTCCAAGGCGTTGGTAATCATTCTGTTTTCTATCGGCTCATCTTCCGCTAGTCCAAATCGCCCCATCATTTTCTTTATAGCGTCGGAAGCAAAAACTCTCATCAAGGTATCTTCAAGAGAAACAAAAAACTGAGTTTCTCCTGGATCGCCCTGGCGACCAGAACGGCCCCGAAGTTGGTTATCTATTCTCCTGGCATCATGGCGTTCGGTGCCAAGAACAAACAGCCCACCCAATTTTTTTACTTCTTCATACTCTTCATTGGTAGCCGAAGTTCCTCCAAGCTTAATATCAACTCCACGTCCCGCCATATTGGTGGCAATGGTGACCGCTCCCTTGCGACCGGCTTGAGCTACAATTTCTCCTTCTTTCTCGGCATATTCTGGCTTGGCATTAAGGATGGTGTGAGTAACCCCTTCTGATTTTAGAAACTGCGAAAGTAGTTCATTGTTTTCTATGGAAACGGTGCCGACAAGAACCGGCTGCCCTTTCTGGTTTAACTCTTTTATTTTTCTTGAAATTGCTTTGAATTTTCCTTTTTCTGTCTGAAAAATGAGGTCATTTTGGTCAATTCTCGCGTTTGGTTTGTTCGTTGGCACCACCACGGTGGCCAAACCGTATACTTTGTAAAACTCTTCGGCTGAAGTGGCGGCGGTGCCAGTCATTCCGGATAGTTTTTTATAAAGCCGAAAATAGTTTTGAAAAGTAATAGATGCGTATGTTCGTGATTCTTTTTGGACTTCCACGCCTTCTTTGGCTTCAATGGCCTGATGAAGTCCTTCCGACCAACGACGCCCCGGCTGAAGGCGTCCTGTAAATTCATCCACTATCACAACTTCCCCGTCACGGACAACATACTCTTTGTCCAGATGAAAAAGAGCTTTTGCCCTAACTGCAGTTTCAAGATGGTGCACATACTTCACCCCCTTGTCCGTATAAATATCTCCGACTCCCAAAAGTTTTTCGGCACGCTCTATTCCCTGCTCCGTTAGAGTAACCGCCTTTAGTTTCTCGTCTATTTCATAATCCGTCTTTTCTCCAAGCTTGGCTGCCACACCTGCCATAATTTTATACAAGTTTTCAGACTCCGCGGCTGGAGCTGAAATTATTAAAGGAGTTCTGGCTTCATCTATAAGTATTGAGTCTATTTCGTCTATAATCACGAAGTTTGGTGTCCTTTGACGCAGATTTGTGGGGTCATATTCAATATTGTCGCGGAGATAGTCAAATCCGAATTCATTATTCGTCCCGTATGTTATATCTGCGGCATAAGCTTCTCTACGAGACACGGGGCGCAAAAATTCCTTGACCACATGGAATGCACCTGCCTCATCTCTCTTTTCATCAAGTTCGGGGTGTGAGCTGTCATATACAAATGACGCGTCATGGTTAATAACGGCCACCGACAAACCCAAGTAGTCATAAATTTGCCCCATCCAGACGGCGTCTCTTTTAGAAAGATAATCATTAACGGTTACTATATGTACTCCATTTCCACTAAGAGCGTTGAGATATGCCGGAAGAGTTGCTACTAAAGTTTTTCCTTCTCCGGTTCTCATTTCTGAAATTTTGCCTTCATGAAGAACCGCTCCTCCCAAAAGTTGAGCGTCAAAATGTCGCAGTCCCAAAGTTCTCTTGGACGCCTCCCTAACCACGGCAAACGCCTCCGGCATAATATTGTCTAATGTTTCTCCATCAGCAATTTTTTTCTTAAACTCCTCTGTTTTGTTTTTTAATTCCGATTGCGAAAATGGCTCGAAGATTTTTTCGAGTTTGTTGATATTTTCTACCAAGGGCGCCAAGCGTTTGAGCTCGGCGTCGTTTGGGTTACCAAAGATGTTTTTTAGTGAAAATTTAGCCATTTTTCCCCCTTTTTCCCTTACTGGCGGCTAATTTTAGCATAAAAGAAACTCCCCGTCCGCCCTTTCGGGCTGACGGGGAGTTTCGTCCACAGCTTATCTCTTCTTGCGTCGAGATGTTTTCTTGGCCGCCTTTCTTTTTGCTGGCTTTCTTTTTGCTGGCTTTCTTTTTGCCGGAGCTCTTTTCTTGGTTGCCTTTTTTGCTGCCTTTCTTTTTTTTGCCATTATATGTGTCTGTGCACAAAGACACAGAGAGTTTTAGTTATTAACTTTTCAATAATTCGCATTCACCTTTTGTGAAAAAATAAATGCAATTATTCGACCTAAGTTAATTATCGTACAACTTCATTCGCTATACAATATTTTTTTTAATCAAAGTGTGGATAACTTTTTTTAAATTTTTTTAAAAAGAACGCGAGGTTTTTTAAAAAAACTTTATTCTTATCGCCACAATAAATGAAAATTTAAAAAACAAAAATAATTCTTCGGACAAATCCGTCTTTAGAAATCTTTAAAAAAGAAAAACACTAAACAAAATATTAATCCAAGACGACACCACAATGACCCGCGAACAAAAACGGCATCAAACATAGTGCTAAATTGTTTCCAATTGCGGAGAGCGGGGCTAGCTCCAGAACTAATGTCTTATGTGAGTGCGACCGCCCTCCACAGCTAGAAGCAATTTTTTACAGTTAAATACTACCAGCTTGAACATCCAAGTAAAGATGCCTCCCTTTCTTCTATTCTATACAGGCGCCCATTCATACCATTCATACTATAGAGAATATTATGTATAAACTATGTAGAAACTGCGTAATAAACATAAACCCCGCCAAAAGGCGGGGTTTATGCAGACATTTGTTCTGTTTTGTGCGCTGTTCTTCTTTCAAACCGCACTCACATTACCGTGCAGTATATCATACTCGGTTTAAAAATGCAAATATTATTTTGAACAGTCTACGGATTGCGTCCCGCCTTTATTTCACTAATAAAAAAATCCATTTCTTCCGCCCTTTCCGGGAAACGAGCTTTTATCTCTTCAAGAACCTCAATGGACTTCTGTCTTTCGCCAAGCTCAAGATATGATGCCGCTAGAGAAACATAGTGCGTGCTGTTTGTCGGCTCCAATGAAATTCGTGCCATAAGAATCGTCAATATCTTGTCAAACCGTTTGACCCTAACCCACGCTTCCAAAAGACGCTCATCAAAAGCCACCGCAGTCAAAAAAGCATTTGCTTTATCTTGGTCGGAAGGGCGGTAAGAAAGAATTTCATCGGCCAAATCAATATCACCCGCGTATATTGAACCGACGGCGTAAAGAATTCTGGCCGCGTTAAATTCTGGAGCAAGCTCGTGCGCCTCCTTAAGAAGCTCTTGACCTTTTTTCAAATTCCCGGAGTTGACATAAGCAGACGCCAAATCAAAGATTATAGATTGTTTGCCTGGTGAAAGGGAGCGCGCTTTCTCATAAGCGACAATGCCTTCTTGAATTTGCCCCGCGCGAACCAAAACGGAGCCGAGAAAGATATAGTGCCTGGCATCGTTGGGGTTTAGATTCACCTGTTTTATCAGTTCTTCACTGGCAAGGGAGAAATATGCCTGCTGTATTTCATTAGGCACCCCATCAGCAATAAAATTGGGAACGGAAGAGCTAAGTTGCTCTCTAATTTCTGTATTGCCAAATGTGTTGTAATCAATTGCCTTTTTGAATGATTTTAAAATATCAACGGAAGCCCCCTGTCTTTGCAGACTGTTTAGAGCGACTATCAGAGTCTGCCCAGCCCTGATTGGTTTTATGTTTGCAAAGTAAATTACAGAAACCAAAGCTAGAATAGAAAGCGCTAAGGCAACGTCAACCCTTTTGTGAGGATATTTAATATTTTCAAAAACTGTTTTTTGCGACGCGCTTTTGTAGTGCACATAAGAAACCACGGTAAAAAATTGAATGTAGCTTATGAGATTGTCAAAAACAAAAAGATTGTGGAAAAAATATCCAGCCAAGAGTCCTGTTATTAGACTCTTCTCCGCGAAGGTAACATCTCTTCCTTTTTTCCAAAGATAAAACAGCGTAAAGAAAAATATACCCATATATCCCGCGAAACCAAACACACCGCCGGCGATAAACCAGTCAATCGGAGTTGAGTGAGCGCGGTCAAACCACTGTTCCTGCGCAAAGAGTTGAGGGTTGTAATATTTATTGAAAACAAAATTAAATCCCTCCTGTCCCCAACCGAACACTGGTCTTTCGGCAATGCCCTTCAGCGCCATAGGCCAAATGAAATATCTGCCTTGAGTTTTAATTTCCGCGGGAGAAAGAGTGGCGAACCTTGCCAAAACTTGGCTGTTTCTTACAAAATTCGTATTCCTTATTGCCAAGAAACCGACTACCACGATTGCCACAGCCAAAAGAGAGCCGATTGCTATTTTTTTAACCGTTTTGTCGTGGCGTTCTCTGAAAGCAACTAGAATGCCGAAGACGATTAAACCCCCTATAAGACCCAAAATTGCCCCTCTGGTGGCAGTGTGGTAGAGAATATACAACTGCAGAAACACTACCGGGATAAACCAATAAAGCCCCTTTTTTCTGCTCTTTGACCTCAAGAAAAGAAATATTGAGAAGAAAATGTTGAACAGCATATAAACGGCGAGATATGTGGCGTTGCCAAGGGTTCCATCCACACGCACTCCCCCTTGGTTGATTGTGAGCTTGCCAGCCAGTTGGAGTAATCCATAAAATCCCATCACAACACTTGCGCCGACATTGACCGCGAAGAGTCGCTCCCAAAGTTTTTCTTTTGCCAGAACCGTGGAAGCGACAAGAAAATATCCGAAGAGGTGAAGGATTGTAATGAGTCCTTCCATCCTTTCAAAATTGCTCCAGAAAGCTTTAAATGAATTTTCTGCCAGAAGAGCCGATATCCCGAGAAAAATTACAAAAAGTCCGAATGTCCAGAGAATCCAAGACCTGCGAGGGCGATAACTTTCGTCAATAAGGGCGAGAATAATCCAGGCGGAGAAAATAATTTCCACAATGATTCTAAACAAAAAAGCCTTGCCCGCGATAAACGGAAAAAGTAATGATGGCGTAACAAGAAAAGGAATGAGGGGCAGAAGAAAAACCCCTCCGGTAACAATCCATATTAGATATTTCTTGAGCTCCATAATGTTCGTCTAATATAACATAAAGATATTATCTCTAGCTATTGGGCTTATAATAAACTATATTATTCCCATGATACAAAGATTCCGCAAAAAAACATACAACTTCCTCCGTTGGGGAGAAAAATATACAAAAACAGATAATGTCTACCTCGCCAAAGGCGGTTTTTGGCTTAATGGAAGACAAGGATTAACATTTCTTTCTTCTTTTGGACTTGCTCTTTTGTTTGCTCGTTTAATCCCAAAAGAGGTGTATGGTAACTATAAATACATACTGTCTTTGGCTGGTCTAATCTCTACTTTTTCTCTTACGGGTATATCTTCTGCGATATTACAATCTGTGGCAAGAGGTTTTCCTGGAACTTTTATATTAGCTGTAAAAATTCTCGCCAGGTGGAATTCACTTGTGTTTGCGATAGCTATTAGCGTAGCCATCTATTATCTTGCAAACAATAACCAAACTCTGGGATATGGGATGGTGATTGTTGCGTTTCTGTTTCCAGCAATTAGAACGTTTGGTGTGTATGAATCATATACGAACGGAAAGAGAAATTTTAGACAAGGTGCGATATATAGAGGAACAGTAGATATTGCTGCAATATTTGCAACCGCCATTGGACTATTTTTTACAGATAGTGTCCTTTTGCTAGTAGCCATAAATTTATCTACGCAGTTTGTGTTGGATGCAATATTTTTTAAAAAAATATATCAATCTATTACAGAAGAAGAGAAAACCATGGTCGAACCGGGTATTATTAAATTTAGCAAACACCTAAGCTTACAAAATGTTTTAAATAATATAGCCTCCTATGTTGATAAAATTTTTATTTTCCACTTCTTGGGAGCAGCTGAAGTGGCAATCTACACTTTTGCAACCGCTATTCCACAGCAAGTGAAGGGTTTGGCTTCTAGTCTCGTATTTTTAATAACTCCTAAAATTTCACAGAGAAATGCCAAAGAAGCTGTCGGTATGATACGCGGGCGGTTTCTTTTAAGTCTGGTTATTTTAATACCGATTATTGTATTGTATGTAATTCTCGCGCCTGTTATTTTTAAAATATTATTTCCTACATATACAGATTCAGTTTCATTAACTCGCTGGTATGCCCTAATATTCTTACTAATTGGCAACTTATCCGGTCTGGTGCTAACCACCCAAAAAGCGGTTAAAGAACAGTATATACTTACCACCTTTGGTAGCACTTCTCAAATTGTCTTAATGCTTGTACTTTTCTATCAATTTGGAATTGTGGGAATAATTTGGGGCATACTAATATCAAAATATATGACCGCAATATTAAGTTATGTTTTGGCAAAAAGATTTGCAAGAGAAAGAGCTACTGAAACTATATATATAAAATAATTACATCTTCTTTGAGCTAACCTCTGCTTGCTAAATTAAATAACGAAAGGCGCGCATTTTCTGCGCGCCATTGACACTTGCGTATCAATAAATGTACTTCCTGCGAAGCTTGCGTTGAACCTCAAGCTCTGCCGGACTGACAACCTTCTCTCCCGAACCAAGAATGGCTGGAATACGGGAAACACTTTCAACAAGCTCGCGCATCTCCGCGAAGGTAATGGAGGCCTGCTGATCAGAACCCCACATACTGCGGTTGAGCGTGAAGTGCCTCTCAATCATAACCGCCCCAGTCGCTGCGGCAACAATTGAAGGCAGAAGGTCAGTTTCGTGACCACTGTAGCCGACTGGAACACCGGGGAACCACCCTCGTAGAGTAGCCATAACACGAACATTAAGCTCTCCTTCGTCCTTGGTCGGATATGTTGAAACGGTATGAAGGAGAATTAGATTTTCCCTACCAACCATCTCAACCGCCCAAGCAACCTCGGAGTGAAGACTCATCCCAGTGGAGAGAATGATTGGTCGTTTGGTTTCCCTGAGACATTGCAAGAGGCCTCTGTCAGTAATACAGGCAGAAGCAACCTTGTAGCACGGCGGATTGAACCGCTCCAAGAAGTCCACCGACCCCTCATCCCATGGTGAAGCGAACCAGAGAATACCAAGCTCCTTGCAGTAACGAGAAATCTCTTCATACTCCCCCTGAGAAAATTCCAGAGCATATTTGAGATCACCATTAACCGTGTCCTCAAAGTTTGACCTGGTAAGCCTGTGAACAGCTTCGTCGGAAAGCACGCCGCGAGCAACAGCATTCTGCATGATGTTCGTCTGGGGTGGAACCTGTCGCTGACGAGCAAGCTCGTCAGCGGTGTAGACCACATTCACCGTCCGCTTCTGAAACTTCACGGCAATACAGCCGGCCCGATGAGCCTCCTCAATCAGCCTTTTGGCAATCTCAACAGACCCGTTGTGATTGATGCCGATTTCGGCAACAACGAAAGGTGGAGAACCGCTTGACCCCACCTTGAACTCTCCGATGCGAACAGACGACATATATTCCCCCTTTGGGCAAAAATGTGATGGAACTATATCCGATACCAAACTACAGTCATAAAAACATTTTGTCAACCTGTCGTATTATTATAGTCTCAATAATTAAGAGTCAAACGCTAAAAACCAGAGGCTTTTAAATATTCCAAAGCAAAAGCTAGGTTTGTCTTAGCAGCTCTTTTTTCATCCGTATCCCTAGAGGTTTCAAGGGTAAAAGAGCCACTATACCCGACGCCATGAAGCACAGAGAAAGTTTCTTTAAAATTAACCGTACCAGTTCCAAGCATAACATTTTTTCCATTTGCGGATTTATCTTTCACATGAACATGAAATATACGTTCTGCCATAATCGGGATTTCGTCCTTTGGGGTATACCCCAAAAAAGTTCGATTACCGGTGTCATAACAAACTCCGATATTCATCGGAAGGTTTGAAAGTAACATAAGGTGTTCTTGTGCTGAAAGGTCTGTCTCTAAACAAAAAATAACATCTTTGTTCTCCATTTCCTTTATGATTTTTAGCAAAATTAGTTTTAAATCGCTAATTTTTCTTTCACTCTTTCGAACAGAAGCACTTTCAAGAATAGGCAGAATAAATTTTTTTACTCCAAAACTATATGCATTTTGAATAATTGAAACCAAATCTTGATAACTCGATTCCTTTTTATATACATTATCGTCTGTAAGCGGACGAGACATAATATGGTCGATGCAAATAGAGTATGGAGTGAGTCCGCTTTCCTTAATACCTAGAAAGACCTCGTCCAAGTCTTTTCCTGACCAAACGGGATTTTCTTCATTGTAGCTTGAATCAGCAAGCCACTCTATGTAATCGAAACCAATATCATGAGCAAGGGATAACTCTTTGAACCAAAGTTTATCAGGGAACTTTTGAAGAGTTCCCCCAGAGTAAATGATCCGTCCTTGTACAATACCGATTTTCATTGTTACCAAATACTACGGCCACCATCTATTACTAAATTATTCCCTGTCATGTAAGATGAGGCATCAGAACAGAGAAAAACAATAGCTCCCTTATATTCGTCTTGCATTGCCATTCGGGCCATGGGAATTAGATTGATGAGCTTTTTCACAAACTTAGGATCAATATCTTTGTTGTAAACTCCGCCAGGTGACAAAGCATTAACTCTAATACCCTTATCCGCCCAATAGGTTGATAAATATTTTGTGAGACCAATAAGCCCATGTTTTGCAACTGAATAAGTAACAGGTTTTACCACAGTATTTTCCTTTTCTCCTGGTTTTTTGTAAATTCGCTGATCCGGAGCGATAACAGATAGATCAGAAGCGATGTTTATAATTACCCCCCCATTTTTTCTTTTCGCGATTTTTGATCCGATAACTTTACTCATCAAAAAAGCACCTGTTAAATTAACCGACAGATCGTTTTCCCATTGCCCAAGTGAAAATTCCTCGAAGCGCGCACTTGTTGTCTTCACTTTTTTTTCACCCATCTTTGCGTTATAAGCCGCATTATTAATAAGGCCGTACACCGGGCCAAGTTTTTTCTCAACAGCTTGAAGCCCGCTAATGATTTCCATTTCTTTTGTTATATCAACGACTAGACCCATACACGTACCGCCTGTTCTTTTTGAAAGTTCTTCTGTAATTTTGATAACTTTAGGATCAATATCAAATAGTGCCACCTGACCATTGGCTTCAAGGATTGCCTCGACATGATTGAGACCCAGAAGCCCGGCTGCGCCGGTTACCACGAACACTCTGTTTTTTAGATCAAAGATTGTGTTTTTCATTCTGTGGGTAAAAATTAAAATGAGTTGTGCTGACCTCCGTCCACAACAAGACTGGCACCAGTAATAAATTCTGCCTTTTGAGAGGCAAGAAAAAGGATTGCCTCCGCAATATCCTTTGGTTTTCCAAACCTGCGCATGGGAACTTTTTCTTTTATATACTGCCTAACTTTTTTAGTATTCCCCTTTAAAAGTTCCTCCCAGCGACCGCCATCAAAATATACATTTCCAGGATGCACAATATTAACACGAACGCCATCTTTTGCCACCTCCACACTTAAATGTTTTGCGTATGAGTGCAGGGCCGCTTTTGCTGAAGCGTATGATACTGGTGCCCCTATATGCTCAATCCCCGCTATAGAACCAACAATTACAATTGAGGGGTCTTTGCTTTTTTTTAACAAAGGCATGAAATCAAAGATGAGGTTAACAATTCCAAAAAAATTCTGCTCAAAAACTTTAATCCACTCCCTTTCTTTTATAAAAGCTGTTTTTACAACCTTCCCACTTCCTACAGAAATAACAAGAACTTTAAGTGAATTGCCGTGTTTCTTTTTGTATTCTGCCAGCAACTTTTTCCGTCCCCTTGTGGTTGTGATATCGGCAGTTACTCCAGAAACCTGTTTAGGAAAATGTGTTTGAAGATTTTTTTTCTTTTTTAAAAGTTTGCTAGAATTTTTTCCATGCAACATAACAAAAGCACCTCCCTTAAGAAACAATTCCGCTGTCTTATAACCGATTCCGCCGGAAGATCCCGCAATAAATATTTTTTTTTCACGAAAGTCAGTGTTCATTTAGATTTTTTATTTTTTAATGCAAGCAAAATACAATCACACACCTCCCTAACCGCATGATCCCCACCGTTTCTTTTTGTCTGATAGTCTGAAAGCTTTGCAACGCTTGGTTCAGCATCACCAACCACCACTCCTATCCCTGCAATTTGGACACATTCAATGTCAATTATATCATCACCAACATAACACGTTTGATGTAGTGAGAGTTTAAACTTTTTTACAATGGATTCAAATAGGGTTTTTTTATTAGCCACACCATAAAAACATGGGACTTTTAATTTTTTACAACGTGCTTCTACAACCTTGTTTTTCTCGCGGGATATCACAACAACTCTTATCCCTATCTTTTGTATAAACTCTATACCCAAACCATCCTTACGACTACAACGAACAGTCTCCACGCCGTCTTGGTTTAGATATACAAAACCATCGGTCATAACACCGTCAAAATCAAGAACGAGAAGTTTTATCTTATTCCAAGAAAGTTTTTTCATTTACTATTTTATGTAATTATGGTATAACATCACAAGAATTAGATCTTTGTCACGATCATAGTTACGACCATACTACCACACAAAACTTCAATTTGGAGAATACGCCAAGTGACAACCCAAACTGTATTAAATGCGCCTAGAGGGCACGCAAGAAAAACCCACCCAAGTGAGCTTGTTGCAGAGTTTTCTATGAACGCTCTTAGAGGGCTGAAAGTAGTCTTCATCAACATGCCGCTACGAGAAACCGCCACTCCGAACACTCCACCCCAAGGTCCTGGCCTTATGGCAGCAAGACTACGAATGTATGGAGCAGAGCCAACAATTGTAGATCTCAATGCTTATCGCCTCAAAGATAAAGAGGCAGAGGCACGTGGGTTGCCGGGTGGACGGCACCTCTCTTTGCAAGAGGCAGAGGTCCTCCTTATTACGCATTTCAACAGGCACGGAGAGCCAGATATCATTGCCTTTTCGGGAATGATAACCACTCTCAGATGGCAAGAAAATCTGGGTAAGGTGTGTAGGCGCCTTGTTCCTGATTCATTTATAGTGAGTGGCGGAGGTCTTGCAACAGAGGTTAAGACGCCACTTCTCTCATGGATACCAGAACTTGATGCCATCGCGGATTCAGAAGGAGATGATGTTATTCTTCTTCTTGCAAACGAGGTGAAGAAAGCAAAAGAAAGAGGTCGCGGAACATTTTCCTCCATGACGGGTAGTGGAAGTTATATTGGTGACTTGAACGGAAAGCCTGTATTCATGTACAAGGGCGACCGTCCTAACAATCTTGATGAACTACCCTTCGCTGCATGGGACCTTCTTCATGAAGATGTGCTCGGAAATCGTGTTCTTGATTGGTACATTGGCACTCCAGTTTGGGGTCTTGCTGCAAAAAACAGCTCTGCCACTCCATTTTCCATGGAGAGAAGTCTTACCACAGTGAGTAGCAGGGGGTGTCCCTTCGCTTGTCGGTTCTGTTTTCGCGGGGGTCAAGGTGAGCGGAATTATGGAATTCGGTCCGCGGAAAATCTTCGCGCTGAAGCCGAGTGGCTCATCAAAACCTATGGGGTTGATTTCATCGGATTTCCTGATGACAACTTCGCCGTTGACACACGGCGAATGAAAACCCTACCAGAAGCATTTGCTGAACTTCCTTTTCGCTGGGGAACTCACACTCGTCTCGACGAAGCAGATGAGAGGCTCATTCCGATGGCAGAATCAGGATGTATTTACATCGGTTTCGGTGCAGAAAGTGCGAGTGAGCATGTTCTGACTGAAATGGGTAAGGGTGGTTTTATCCTCAAGCGTGGAACAGTCAAAATCAATGGTTTTAATTTCCCAAAAACAATGGTTGATGGAATCACCATGGCTCGCCAGGTTGGAATTCATTCCAACTGCACTTGGATCATGGCATACCCTGGTGAGGCGCTTGAACACCTGAAGACAAGCGTCGCCTTTATTCTCTGGCAGATTGAGGAAGCGGCTCGTGGTCTCATTTCCGGCACTCCGGAATATG
>Ga0210005_1001636_pt1 | contig 14020 bp, 14 predicted proteins | sample CryGey02umfilter_3_FD_183961 | JGI IMG/M metagenome (GOLD analysis project Ga0210005, IMG submission 183961) | Groundwater microbial communities from aquifer in Utah, USA - Crystal Geyser 4/9/14 0.2 um filter (SPAdes) (version 3) | ecosystem: Environmental > Aquatic > Deep subsurface >... | reverse complement strand
AGGAATTGTCGTCCCGATGCCGACGTTGCCGCTTTCCACAATCAGGCCGTAAGGCGACAGGCCATTAGTGTTAAGCCAGAGCGCGCCGGATTTGGGTTGGATCAGCGGGCCGACGTTAAGCGGCGCGTCGCAGCCGGCATCGCCGGTAGCGCAGGTTGGCGGATTGGCCGCGGGCGCGGTCCAGGCGGCTAACAGGGATTGAAAAGAGATGGACAGGCCTAAAACTAAAATGATGGCGATGATAAATAAGAGAGATTTTTTTAAAATTCTTGGGGTCATATTGATTGTTTTTAAATACTATTAATTGGTCAACCCTTTAATTGGTCAACCCTTGTTTAATCTGGCTATTAATCTGGTCAAGCGCCTTTTGCCTTTCCAAATCTGCCGGCGACGGTTCGGCGGTTTTAGCGGCTGTCTGCTTAATAATCTCGCTATTGATGGCATCAATAATCTCTTGCCTGACCTGATTCGGGTCGCTGGCGGCTTGGTTTTGTTCAGCCTGTTCAATGATTTTTTTCACCTGCCGTTCAATCGTCTCCGCCGGCTTGGGCGAGGCTAATTTTTGCCCGGCCGCGGCGGTGGTTTCTTCTTGTTTTTTTAAATCGGCTTGCAACAGGGTCTTTTGCCGATTGCTGTATAAAAAAACAAACCCGGCCGCCACCATTAAAAATAACGTTAAAACGACAATAATGGCTTTTGGGGGAGTCATAAAATTTTGTTTAAATAAATATAAGTATCTTTATACATTATAACAAAATTGTAGATTTATGTAAAATCAAATAGTAATTATGCCTGTCTTGGTATAATTTTTCTATTTTTAAATCAGTTTCCCCGGCTAATTTCTTCAAGCCATAGCCGGTAAAAACATGATAATAACGCCGGCTGATTTTTTCGCCTTTGGCGTTTTTCCAGTCAAACAAAATGTCGCCCCAAGCCATCTGGTTTTTGCCAATCAGCTTAAACCAGTCATATTTTATAATTAGTTTTCTAAACTTTTTTTGGCTCCATAAATTCCAGACCGTTAAAATTATTTTCCCGCCAGGTTTTATTTTATTTTTTATCTGTTCTAAAGCCTTAAGGCGCAAATCTTTACCAGGCAAATGGTGTAAAACCGCGATGCAAAAAACATAATCAAAATCACGCTCCGGCAGTTTATCTAACTCTAAGATATCAGCGACTACCCATTTGTCATTGCGAGGAGCGGAGCGACGAAGCAATCTCTGGTTAGTTGCAAGTTTGATTAACCTCTCACTGCTATCCACTCCTAAATATTCTATTTTTTTATCTCCAAACGCCTCTATCAGTCTTCCATTACCGCAGCCCACGTCTAAAACTCTATCGCCGTTTTTCACCATCTCGGACAATTTTATAAGTTCCGGCCACAAATCTTTTTTTCTGGTCAGATCAAAATCAGCCGCAATTTCCCCATAATTGCGTTTAACCAATTCCAATAAATTTTTTTGGGTTTGTTTATCCATAACTAATAATTTATTTCTTGCTTCTCATCTTCGCCAGCGTCAACTTTATCTCATCCCAGCTGTACTCCTCGCCCAGCGCTTCGCGAATCGGCGTTAATTTATCCGCGCCGACTTTTTTTACAGCAGCCATGATTTTTTTCTGCCGTTCCGGCTTAACCAGCTTATCAATATTAACGCCTAAACCCTTTTCCGCTAAAAAACATAAATGCCCCATAATCGTCCCGACCGTAAGCTCGCGCGCTTCCGCGATTTTTTCTACGCTCATACCCTTATTCCATAATTCCAAAGTTTCCAGCTGGGTTAATTTAGTGGACAAATTGAAAGTTTTTTTCTTTACTTCCCCCCTGACAAGGGGGGTAAGGGGGGTTTTACTCACCAGGCAATTATCGCACTTATGGCATTTTCCGGCTTCCAGGTCGCCAAAATAATCCAAAATGTATTTCTGCCGGCAGTCAAAATGGTAAATATAATTTTCCATCAGGTCTAATTTTTTATAAGCATGCTTCAGCTTATATTTAAGCGCCGCAAAATCCAATTTAACTTCGCCTCCGTCCACCCGTTTTAAAATTTTTAATTCTGTGCCGCGAAACGGCGGAACGTATTCCACCAAGTCCAAATCTTTTAATTTCTTTATGATGCGCAACAAAGTATCTTTTTTTATTTGTATAATATCCGCCACCTCGTCTAAATTAGCATACCAGCCCGCCATGAGCTCATTTTCATATTTAGTCAATAACTTTTCAATTATTTCAGCTTGCTTGTTTTTTTTACTTGCATATTTAATTCGTAATTCGTAATTCTTAATTCTTAATTTCAAATACGCTTGCCCCACCCGCTCATGCGAGCGCGTCACATAACCTTCGCGCTCCAAAATTTTTATGGCCGTGCCCACGGCCATTTCCGGCAATTTATCCGACAAGCTTTCCGCGATTTCGGCATAAGTGATCATAACCGTATCAGTATCATAGCTTTTTAAGATTTCATAAATTTCCAAAACCATTTCCGGCGGCGGATTATCGCCTTTGATGAAAAATTCCTGTAAGTAGCGGTCGCGCGGACTATATAATAGCAAGCAAAAACTTTGCTGGCCGTCGCGGCCGGCCCGGCCGGCTTCCTGATAATAGGCTTCAATCGTGCCCGGCATGTCGTAATGGATGACGAACCTGATATCCCGCTTATCAATGCCTAAGCCGAAAGCGTTGGTGGCGACGATAACCTTGGCTTTGCCTTTCATAAAATTTTCCTGCACCCATTGGCGGTCAGCCGCTTCCATGCCGGCATGATAACTTACCGCTTCAATATTATTGCCTAACAACGTTTGCAGCAACTCGTCGGCGCGCGACCTGGTGCCAACGTAAATTATGCCCGAGCCGTCAGGCACGCTGCTAATCGCGTCTAAGACAAACTGCGGCTTGCGCGAGTCTTGTGTGTTAATCACGCCGAATTGCAAGTTGGGCCGGGCAAAGCCGGTAATCACTAATTTGGGATTTACTAAACCTAATTGTTTTATTATATCCTCCCTGACTTCCAACGTCGCCGTAGCGGTAAAAGCCGCGACCGTGGGATTGCCTAAATATTCTATGGCGCCTTTAAGTTTTATATAGCTCGGCCGAAAGTTATGCCCCCATTGGCTGATGCAATGCGCCTCGTCAATGGCGAACAGACTAACTTTTATTTCACGCAAGGCGATCATAAACTCCGTGCTGTAAAATCTTTCCGGCGCGACATAAAGTAACTTATATTTTCCAGCTTTAACCGCTTCCAGGCGATTGGCGGTTTCGGCCAAGCTGATGGAGGAATTTATGAACGTGGCTGGTATGCCGATTTTATGAAGTCCGTCCACCTGGTCTTTCATTAAAGCGATTAAGGGCGAGATTACCAAAGTCACGCCGTCTAATACCAAAGCCGGCAATTGGTAGCATAAAGATTTGCCGCCGCCGGTCGGCATGATAACCACGGTTGACTCGCCGGCTAAAATATTATCTATTACTTTTTCCTGCCCCGGCCGAAACGAATTAAAGCCGTAATGTATTTTTAAAAGCTCTTTAAGCTCTTGTTTTTTGTTGTCCATATAAATTCCCCCTTTAACAAAGGGGGTTAGGGGGATTTTTATTCGTCATTCCTGCGTAGGCAGGAATCCAGAAGCATTTTTGTGAGGTTTCTTGACTTCCTAATTAAAATAAACTAATTTAAGATTAACACAAGGAGAAAATTAAGACAAAAAAGCATAAAATAACCGATTTTTTACAATATCCGCAAAGATTAAAAGGGTTGATCGGCTATGGCAACTTCGTCATAGATGATATTTACACCTAACTAACACAAAGCCCGCAGACGTTTAAACATCAGCGGGCCTTTTTATATATGTTTCATTTATCGCGCCGTCTTTTGTAAATCTCCAGCGTATTTTTAAACGCCATGGCGATGGTTAAGGGGCCGACGCCGCCGGGCACGGGCGTAATGTAGCCGGCCTTTTCTTTTACGTCTTCAAAATCCACGTCGCCCACAAATTTATCTCCCTGCTTGGAAATGCCGATATCTATAATCACTGCGTCCGGTTTTATCATGTCTTGTTTTATAAATTCCGGTTTGCCCGCGGCCGTGATTAAAATATCGGCTTGCCTGGTTTGTTCGGCTAAATTTTTATCATCAACCTGAACGGCTTCTGCTTTAGCGCCTTGGCATTTTAAAATATGCGCCAAGCTTTTGCCGAAAATATCAGAGTTAGAAACTACACAAACTTTTTTATCTTTAATTTCGTAATCTATACTTTTCAGGATTTTCAGTACTACGGCGAACACCGGTGGCATTAAACCGGAAAAATCGCAACTCTTAAGCAATTTTTCCAAATTATCCGGCTGAAAACCGTCCACGTCTTTAGTCGGGTCAAGCGCCAGCATAATCGTATCCGCGTCAATGCCAGCGGGCATTGGTAGCTGCACTAAAATCGCGTCAACAGAGTTGTCTTCATTCAAACATCTAATCATTTCTAATATTTCCCGCTCGCTGGTATTTTCCGCGCATTTGTACAAGTGCGTATCAATCCCGACTTTTTTGGCCTCCGCTTCTTTCAATCTTACGTAAAGCTCGGAGTCGGGCCGCTTACCCGTTAAAATAATGGCTAAATTGGGCCGAGCGCCGTTTAGCTTGATTATTTGTTTTACGATATCATCTTTAATGCTATCGGCTAATTTTTTGCCGTCAATAATCTTTGCCATAATGATTTGTCATTGCGAGGAGCGTAGCGACGAAGCAATCTCACGAACAACAAACTTTTATTTAAGACTCCATATCCGTTAGATTGCTTCGCTTCTTTCAGAAGCTCGCAATGACATTATATTGAAGGAATGGGAAACTTCAAGCACATTTCTTTAACCTGCGCTTTTATGTTATCCAGCATTTCCGCTTTGTCTTTCTGTTCAATGGCGGCGTTTACCCAGCCCACGATTTTTTTAACTTCTTCCTGCTTCAGGCCGCGCGTGGTGATGGCCGGCGTGCCAAAACGTACGCCCGACGGATTCATGGGCGAGTTCGGGTCGTTCGGGATGGTGGAGCGGGAGACCGAAATGCCGCAGCTGTCTAAAATAACTTCAACGTCCCGACCGCTAAGACCTTTGGCTGTCATATCAACTACCATTAAATGATTATCCGTACCGCCGGATATCACCCGGTAGCCCAGCTCCATAAATTCTTCGGCCATGAGTTTGGCGTTGGCAATTACCTGTTTGGCGTATTGTTTAAATTCGGGCTTGAGCGCTTCGCTGAACGCCACGGCCTTGGCTGCGGTAATATGGTCATGCGGCCCGCCCTGCATGCCGGGGAAAACCGCGCGGTCAACTTGCTTGGCAAATTGCTCTTTGCACATTATCATGGCGCCTCTGGGTCCGCGCAAAGTTTTATGCGTAGTGGTGGAGACCACGTCAAAAATCGGCGCCGGGTTATCCATTTCTCCGGCCGCGATCAACCCGGCCGTATGCGCGATATCCGCGAAAGTAAACGCCCCGACCTCGTCCGCGATGTCTTTAAATTTCTGCCATTCCACTTCCCGCGCGTAAGCGCTATAGCCGGCCACGATCATTTTCGGCTTGTCGCGCAGAGCGATTTCGCGCACTTTTTCCATATCAATTTTTCCGGTCGCGGTATCAACTTCATATTGAGTAAAATTATAAAGCATGCCGGAAAAATTCATCGGATGGCCGTGCGACAAATGCCCGCCATGGTCCAGGCGCAGGCCCAGCACTTTATCGCCGGGCTTTAAAAACGCCATATAAACGGCCGCGTTGGCCGGCGAACCGGACAAAGGCTGGACGTTGACATGCTCGGCGAAAAATAATTTCCTGGCCCGTTCTATGGCTAAATTTTCCACTTCATCAATTATCTGATTACCGCCATAATAGCGATGTCCGGGAAAACCTTCCGAGTATTTATTGGTCAGAACGGTTGCCATGGCCTCCAAAACCGCCTTGGACGCGTAATTTTCCGAAGCGATTAATTCCATTTCTTCCGTCTGTCTCTGCATCTCCCGCTTAACCACGTCCATAACTTCCTTGTCTTGATTTTTTAAATTTTTATATTCAAACATAAATTTGCATTTGCCCCCTTTGGCAAAGGGGGTTAGGGGGGATTTTATCCTTATTTAATACTACTTCTCCCCACCCCTTTTGTCAAAAGCGCAACCCCCCTGACAAGGGGGGTTAGGGGGGTTGCATTTCGCATTTACCTCCTTTAATAAATGGGGCTTGGGGGATTTGTATTTTATCCCCCTTGTAAAGGGGGACTTAGGGGGTTAATTTCTCAAACGAAAAAAAGGGGGCTGGTTTTTTATGCCATGCCCCCAGAGCTTGTGCTCGAAGTTGAACTTGAGAATTTTAAAGAGATTCAGAACGAGAATGAGCTTGAATTCAAATTTTTCGCGCGGGAGCATCTTACTCCCTTAAAGCTCTTTAGCAGTGTGCTACGCGAATACTCCTTCGGTCCACGGAGACGATTTCTTCACAATCATAGATTTTTCTCCTTTTTTATGTCGAGATTTTATTCTCGAGAGTTTCATAGTCGGACATAGACTCTACCGGACCCAGTCTACGTGCAAAGCCCATTGCCGCTACGTTTAAATTTCGCGCGGAACCGTATTAGTTCCTCTCTGCCCTCATGGCAGAGTGCCCCGATTCCGGATGGGCTACGCGAACACTGCCTTTCCTGCTGTGGGGCCGGTGGTGAAAGTTGTCGCAATCATAGGTCTTTCTCCTTTTTTAAAGGTTGATTTTTTGCCGACCAAACATCAACCGGCGCCCTTGTTGCCGCGCCCTGCTTCACCAAATAAGGTCCCCAGCCTTACGGTTACCGCTGAACACGGCTGTTTGTCCCTTGGCCGGAAGCGCGTCATGGGAATACCCAGACCTACCCGGAAACGCGATGATAACCATCGGCCGCCACAAAACAGCTAAAATCATCGGCAATTTTTTCACCTCCCTTCCTTCAATGAAAAAATAATGAACGATTATATTTATTATAAATTCTAAATCCTGTCAATCAACAATAGCGCCAGCTTGCTTATTTAATTCTGACTCCAGTCTTTTTTATTTCTAAAACCATCGGGTCGGCATTATCCTTAAAATCATCGATGGTAAAACCAATCGGCTCAAGTCTGGGATCAACGACTACGCTAAATTTCCATAATAATTCTTCATTTTTATTCCAATCTTTTTTTAATTTGTCAGACAAAACCGCCACGTCGATGTCGCTTTCCTTTCCAGGAATTCCTTTAGCGTAAGAGCCGAATAAATAAATGGCAAAAAACGGAAAATTCTCATTCCTTAATTTCTGCGCGTATCTTTCCGCTATTTTTTGAGCTTCAAATTTTGACATAAAGTTTGATAAAACTTTTTAATCTTATCCAGCTTGTCTTTGGTATATTTAGCAGTGCTTAATTTATAAAAATTTAATTTAATGTCCGGATAGCGGGCGCGCATATTAAAGCGGTTGATCGTGGCCAAAAATTCTAAATCTTCTTGGCTGAATTCAATACCGGACAACTTGGCCAGCACAACTAAATTATGGATCCGCGGCGCTTCTTTGCCGCTTGCTTTTACCACGCGAGCTTTTAAAATTTTTTCCAAAACAATATGGCCGTAAAACAAACTGTCCGCGTATCTTCTTATTTTAAACAACCCCTGCATGGTTTCATAATCATGTTCGGAAGTTTTAATCCAATATTGGATGCTTTTGGCTATATTTATTTTGCCAGTCATGGCTAAATATTAACAAAAATAGTTTAAAAAGTCAACACTAAATCGCGCTTTTATTATTATGAAAAACTTGCTACCATAAAATCATGCCGAAACCATCATCTAAAAACATCCATGCTTTTATAGCAAATTCTTTACCATATAACTATTCTCCAGTCTATAGTCAAGCTTACGGTAATACCCTCTTACGCCCACGCCGGCAATCACTGCCATTTTTTTAAAACCAGTCGCACGCGCGATTTTTTCCGCTCCTTTCATTAACATTTTTCCCAACCCCGCATGCTGAACTTTTTTATTACCGCCGACCGGCACAAGTTCTCCGTAAACATGCAACTCTCTGGTCATCGCCACCCCCCTGACAAGGGGGGCGAGGGGGGTTGTATTTCCCAGCCTCAACCTACAAAAACCATATAATATTTTCTCGTTACTGCTTTCATAGCTCAAAAAATATTCTACCCCGCCGGAAGCCTGGTATTTTATAATTCGTAATTCGTAATTCGTAATTTTTAATTCTCTCGGCTCTCTACATCTAATACACCGGCAAGCCACGCCCCGATCTTTCATCACTTGTCTCAAATTCGTCACCAGATTTCCGGCTATAATTGATTCGCCCGGTATATCGCGAATCAGCCTGATGATACGCACATAAGGCGGCACGGCTTTTTTGCAGGCCGCAATTAAATTTTGTAAAACCTTATCCGAGTACGGTTTATATTTTCCTGCCCGCCACCATTTATATAATAAACTGCCGCGCGTCACCAAAGTGGGATAAAATTTAAGCTGGTCCGGCTGAAACCGCTCGTCCGTAAATAATTTTTTAAACATGGCCAAATCTTTTTTGACCGTGGCGCCGGGCAAGCCGGGCATAATATGATAAGTTACCTTAAACCCAAAATTTTTCAGCATTTCCGTGGCTCGCGCGATTTCCGCAACGCCATGCCCGCGCTTATTTTTTTCTAAAATTTTATCATCAATCGCCTGTACGCCCAATTCCACGCGCGTCGCGCCCAGCTCGCGCATCTGCCATAATTCCTTTTCATTTATATAATCCGGCCTGGTTTCCAGCGTTATGCCAATAATTCTGTATTTCGCGCTCTCATTCTTTTTTTGTTCTGCCATAAGACTTGCTTTTAATTTTTGAGTTTTGAGTTTTGAGTTTTGAGTTTTTCCATATTCATTCGCCGCCTTAAAACATTGCCAAATATACCAATATTTATAATTCTCCGGCAAAACGCTCCAGGTTCCGCCGATAACAATCAATTCAATTTTAGTTGGCTCGTGGCCGTTAGCTTCCAGGGCGCGCAAGCGCAACTCTACTTGTTTATATGGGTCGTAATTACAGCGAATGGCGCGCATCACGGCCGGTTCGTTGGATAAATAGCTTTGCGGCACGTTTTTCTCCGTCGGACAATAAGCGCACTCGCCCGGGCAAGGATAAGGTTTAGTTAAAACCGCTACCGGCGCGATGCCGGACAGCGTGCGCACGGCGCGTTTGCGTAGAATTTTTTCCAGCTCCAACCGCCGTTTAATCGCCCCGGCTTCCAGCCCATTTCTATACTCTTTTAAAATTTCCGAATTCAATAAAATGCCAATCCTGTGCTTTTTTGCCAGTTTTCTTTTTTTAGCCATCAAATCGGCTCGCGAACTGACTTTTTTGCCAAGCAACTCGTTAATCGCCTTCAATTTATTAAGTTTTTCTTTGGCAGTTGACATGGAATTATTAACGTATTATACTTAAAAAAAGCGGAAAAAAATTTTAACAATTTATCCGTTTGGACCGATGGTCGTTTCTGACCATGGTTTTTTGTATATAGCCGGTCTTTAAAACATATAAACAAATATATTGTCATAATAGGAGGGTCCAGCGATGTGCGAAAGAATAATTTTTGCGGAGGGAGACCTTGCTTTACCCAAAGACAACGGCAAAGTGCCTGAGATTGGAGGTTATCTGCCTTCTCAGACAATCATCAAAAACATTTTCAAGGATGGTCCTTTACCAGTTAAACTGATAATCGACGTTACGTGTACTTGCGGTTTAACAGCTGGTAGCCATCCACCTTGGTGCGCAATATCACTGAATTCCGGTCACACACAAATACTGGTGCTCACCTGTAGCGATTTTTCGCAAATACAATGTTCAGGCGCACATATGAAAATCGTGTCCGGGTAACAAGCAAATCAACTTTCATGTCACACCCGGCTTGTCTAGCTCGTCTAGCGCAAGCCGTCTTTTTTGCGGCCCTGATGATTGCCCGCTAAAATTTTAAATGTTAAAATAAGCATATCTAATTTAACCATAATAATATCGCCTATGCAAGTTAATCCGCAGATGTTTCGCGGTTATGATTTAAGAGGCGTGGCCGGTAAAGATTTAAACCCGGAGATTGTTGAGCACTTGGGCAAAGCCTATGGCGCCTTTTTATTAAAAAACAACATAAATAAAGCCGTAGTCGGCCGCGATTGCCGGCTCACCAGCGAGTCATATAGCCAGGCGATTATTAAAGGCCTGCTGGCCAGCGGCATTGATGTTGTTGATATTGGCTTAGCCTTAGCCGGAACTATTTATTGGGCGCAATATTATTTTAAAGCCGAGGGTTGCGTTTCGGTTTCGGCCTCGCATAATCCGGCTGAATATAATGGCTTTAAATTCGGCACCGGTTATTCAAGAACTATGGTTGAAAATGAAATCCAAGAATTAAGAAAAATCGCCGAACAGGATAATTTTATTTCCGGCCAAGGCAATTTAACCGAAAAAAACATAACTGAAATATATTTTGCCGACTTGGCCAAAAGATTCCCCAATCTAAATAAATTCAAGGTGGTGGTTGACCCCAGTCGTTCTACTCCCGGAGCTTTCGTGCCTGAATTACTAAAAAAAGTCGGCTGCGAGGTAATTGAGAGTAATTGCGAACTGGATGGCAGCTTTCCCGCCGGCACGCCTGACCCCACGGAAAAACAAGTGGCCGAAAGATTATCAAAAAAAATATTGGCCGAAAAAGCCGACTTGGGCTTTTCTTATGATTCTGACGGCGACCGCCTCGGCGTCGTCGACGATAAAGGCACGGCTTTATGGAATGATCTTATCGTCGCCTTATTCGCGGCCAGCGCCATAAAAAAAACGGCCGGCGCCAAAATTGTTTTTAACGCTTTATGCTCTAAGGCCGTTGCGGAAACCATCAAAAAGGCTGGCGGCCAAGCCATTATGTGGCGCACCGGCCATTCTTTCATTAAAGCTAAGGCCCAGCAAGAACAGGCAAAATTTGCCGGCGAGCTCTCCGGCCATTTTTATTTTCTGGATAATTTCTACCCCCATGATGACGGCTGCTATTCCACGTTGGCACTACTGGATTATTTATCAATAAATAAAAAATCTTTATCCCGGGCGGTGGCCGACTTGCCCCAATATATTTCCAGCCCGGAAATTAAAGTCGGCTGCCCCGACGAAACCAAAGTTGGCTTAATGAATTTAGTGGCTCAAAAATCGAAGCAAGACTTTCCAGCCGCTGAAGTAATTGATGACGAACGAGTCGGCGACGGCGTCAGACTGGAAATGCCGGACTCGATGTTCATAATTCGCTATTCGCAAAACGGCCCGTACTTAACCGTTAAATTTGAAGCCCTGACGCAAGATAAATATGACCAACTAAGAACTTACATCAATAATCTGCTCCGTAGCTATGAGGAAATTGACTGGAACTACGGGGTTAATGTGGAAAGTCTTAATTAGAATTTTTATACAAAAAACCGAGTAAATATTTCCCCAGTTTTTTTATCTTCTATTTTTTAAATAAATTCAGTATCTCTTTTATATCCGCCAAATCCGCTTCGGTTAATTTTAATTTTTCACGATGCTGATAAAGGCCATAACGTTCCCTTTCCAATACAGTTGAAGAAATCCCCTGGCCGTTATGGATATCACCTAAATGCTTTTTTATAATATCCAATATTATTTTTCGATTGTCTTCGTCCAGATTGCTGAATTTATAATTTTCTCTGATTAAAGAATTTAATTTTTGGGCGAATCGGCCAAAGGTTTGTTCTTTGGCCGTGGCCAGAAGTTCTTGGATGTCCATATGATTTTAAATTCCCCTTGCCTTAAGCGCCTTGACTATTCTCTCCACCGCCACCCCGCCCTTGCTCCCGCCGTAAGGAATATCGGCCACGGCGCATTTTATGGTCATCAAAAAAGCCAAAGCCTTAACTTCATCCAAACTGACTTTGGGATGAAAGCGAATGCCGCCTTTATACGGCCCGCGGATATTATTGTATTGCACGCGATAGCCGTTAAAAACTTTAATATGCCCGTCATCAATTAACACCGGCAAAGAGACTTCAATCACCCGGTCCGGCTTTCTTAAAATCTCCAATTCATCATGCTTAAGCTTCATAATCGCCGCGGTCTTATTTAACTGATTAATCACTCCTTTAAATTGATTTGCCATAAATTTTTCCCCTCCTTGCGAAGGAGGGGTTAGGGGAGGTTAACCTCTTATTCAATTTATCCCCAATTTTTCTTTAACTTTCTTTAAGGTCTCTTCGGCGACGGGTCGGACTTGGCGCGCGCCGTCTTTTAAAATTCGCTTAACTTCATCACCGGAATAACTATGGTATTTTAACTGAAATTTAATTAAAAATTTCTTAACCGCTTCCGCCAAATCTTTTTTAAATTCGCCGTACTTGCCCACCGAAGCCTCGGCGTAGGCGGGGCCTTTGCCTTGATATTTTTTTTCCAATTCTTTAAAACCCAGGCCAGTCAAAAGTGAATAAATCGTCATTAAATTGGCAATGGCCGGCTTATTTTTAACATCATATTTAATTTCCGAGCCTGAATCGGTTACGGCGCGCCTGATTTTTTTCGCCGCCACCTCGGGCGCGTCGGTAAGCGCGACGTAATTGGCCGCCGAGTTGGCGCTTTTGCTCATTTTTTTACTCGGGTCATCAAGCCCCATAATGCGTGCGCCTTGCTTTCTGACCGCCACTTCAGGCACCTTAAAAACTTGGCCATATTCGCGGTTAAACCTCTGCGCCAAAGTTCTGGCCAGTTCCACATGCTGCACCTGGTCGTCGCCCACCGGCACGGCATCGGTGTTATAAAGTAAAATATCCGCGGCCATTAAAACCGGGTAGTCATACAAGCCCACGCTAACCGATTCTTTTTCTCCGCCCTTTTCCTTAAACTGCGTCATCTTATTCATATCCGCCAGGCGCGCGACCGCGCAATTTAAAATCCAGGCCAATTCCGTATGCGCCGTAATATTCGATTGCTGAAAAATCACGGCCTTGGCCGGATTAATGCCCGCGGCCAGATAGATTTTTACCACGTCCAAAATTCGCCGGCCCAATTCTTTAGGCTCCTGCTTGACCGTAATGGCGTGGTAATCCACCACGCAAAAAATGCAGTTATATTTATCCTGCATTTGGACCCATTGCTCAAGCGCACCCAGATAATTGCCCAAATGCAAAACCCCGGAAGGCTGAACTCCGGAAAAGACGATTGGCTTATAGTTTTGCTTATTTAATTCCATGTTTTTATTCTATATTTAAATAAAATAATTGTAAAGAAGCGGGGACGAAAAATTAATTTCGCCCCCCGCGTTTTGGCGGCTACTGCCAGCCGGCTCTGGCGGTTGAAAAAATCTGTCCGGTTTTGCCTGCCTTTTCTCTTTCGCGTTCGCACTCCGGGCAAACCTTAACGCTCTCGTCACCCCAGCCCACCGCCATTTTCTTGATAATCAACTTACAATCATGAATTTCGCACTTGTCCATTACCTACTCCTCCTTTTATAATGTTCATTTGGGAAACAAAAAAAGCTTCCCATCTCTTAAACATAGCCAAACTATGCTTAAGGGACGGAAAGCTTTAGGCTTTACGCGGTACCACCCTTATTCCGAAAACAAAAAAACGCTCTTGAGCGTTTTGTTTTCGCTCATCGACTCCGCCTCTTTTCCCCCTCGCCTTACGAAGGAGAGGGGTGGGGTGAGGTGACATCGATTATCCTATGGTTACGGAGGAAGCCCGCCAGAGGCGGGTAAGCCGGGCTATCACTAACGCAATAGCCACCCTTTAGGCTCGGGCCCAATCCCGACATAATCGTCGGGACCCAAGCGGGTTTTATGATTGTTTAGGTTCGTAAAATTAGTATAGCAAAAATAATTAATTCGTCAACTCTTTATTGGCATCAGTCTTTAACTTTTGCCAGAGCGTAAATTTTTTTCTTCGGGCCTGAAAATAACCGGCCGCGGCGATCATGGCCGCGTTGTCGGTGCAATATTTTAATTCTGGGATATTTAAATTCG
>Ga0210005_1001630_pt1 | contig 14066 bp, 8 predicted proteins | sample CryGey02umfilter_3_FD_183961 | JGI IMG/M metagenome (GOLD analysis project Ga0210005, IMG submission 183961) | Groundwater microbial communities from aquifer in Utah, USA - Crystal Geyser 4/9/14 0.2 um filter (SPAdes) (version 3) | ecosystem: Environmental > Aquatic > Deep subsurface >... | reverse complement strand
ATGTTCAAGAAGTTGCAGGCCGGCGACAAGGATGGCGCTATCGAGGAATGGAACAAGACCGGCAACATGCGCATCAAGCCCGAGGATATTGTGGACTTCAAACCGGTGAAGTCCAAGATCGGCGGCGCGGAAGTCGATACCTACGAGATCAGCTACAAGCGCCCCGATGGTTCCGTGGTGCGGATGAATGCCGCGCAGCAACTGGATTCACTGGACAAGGCCGACAAGCTGGTGTCGCGCTACTACCAGGGTACGAAAGACAAACGGGAAAACCTCGATACTGACACCAAAGTGACTTTGGCCAATGCCTCGATGATGAATGCCAATGCCAGTGCCTCGCTGCACAAAACCCAGCAGCAGGCGGCGCAGTTGAACCTTGAACAAGCGCAGCTTGCCGTTGCCGCGCGCCGCAAGCAGGCGGCTGGGCAGGAACTGACGCCGAATGAACAGGCTGCTTTGCAGGTAAGCGCGAAAGACGCCAAGAACAAGTATTCACTTGGATACAACCCGATCAACGGGGATCCGATTGTATTCAACAAGGACACTGGCGAAGGCGTCCGTTACGACAACAAGGGCAATCCAGTTGGGCGCGTGTCTGGCCGTGCGCCTGCACCAGCACAGAATGCACAGCAACCGATTCCAGCGCCTGAGCAGCGGCAGATTGGTCAGGTGTATCAGACCCCAAGAGGGCCGCTTGTTTGGCGCGGTAACGGATGGAGCGCACAGTAATGGCACAACTGCTTTCTGACGACGAAGTGTTTGGCAAGCAGCAGCAAAGCCAGCAACTACTTTCCGATGATGACGTGTTTGGCACGCAGAAATCAGGCGACAAGCAAGATCGCACCTGGGGCGAGTTCGGCAAGGACGTTGGCCTGTCGGCTGTGCAGGGACTGGACACGCTGGCGAAGCTCCCGGCCATGGCCTATGACAAGGCGACAACTGGCGACTGGTACGGGCCTGAGACACAGAAGATCAGTGCCATGTCAGACGAGCGCGAAAAGCTGAAATCGGAACATGCGCAAGCAAAGAACAAGGACAAGGCCGCGAAGGCGCAGGAAGCGGGCAATGCCGCTCGCGAGTATGTCGGTGATGGCGCATTGGGCACGGCGGCTCAGGTGGCGGCGGAATTTGGCAGCAGCTTCTGGGAGTCGATGAAAGACCCGTCCAGTATTCCCGAGTTTGCCGCCAACCAGCTTGCCCAGCTTGGCGCAATGGGCAAGGTTGGCAAGGGCGCAGAGATTGCCGCGAATGCAGCAGCCAAGGCCGCTCCACGTATTGCCGCCACGAAAGCCGGACAGGCTGCACTTTCAAAAGCTGGCACGGCAGGCGCTGTCGGGTTTGGCGCAGGGCTGCAAGGCGTGGATGTTGGCTCCGACACCATGCAGCGCCTGATGGCCCTGCCCGATGATTTGTGGGCGCAAAATCCTGACTATGTAACGCTGGCCAGTGAGATTGGCTCGAAAGCGGCAAAGCAGAAAATCGCATCGCAGCTTTCCGGCGATGCCACATTGAAGGCTGCTGCCGTGTCGCTTGCGACGGCGGCCATGCCTGGCGGCTCAAGTATCGAGCGCGCCCTTGTTGGCAAGTCGCTGGGCGGCTACAAGGCTGTGCCGAAGGCTTTTGTCGGCGAAGCCGCGCAGGAAGGCGCGGAAGAAGGCAGCGGAAAATACTTTGGAAACACATCTGTTCAAGATGTCAATCCAGATCAGGACGCTTTTGAAGGAGTAGGCACTGCTGCTGGCCAAGGCGCGTACATGGGTGGCGTGATGGGCGGCGGTATGCACGCTGGCAAGACGTGGATGGACAAACGCCAGCCCACCACTGCCGACCTGACGAGCGATGGCCGCATCGAACCGAACGCCGCCAGTGCCACCAAGAGCACCGAGGATGCGCAGATTGATACCGCGCTGGCCGAAGCCAAGCAAACCCCTGCCCAGCCCCCAGCGTCTCCCGCAGAGCCAATGGGCGAGGCGCGAGAGGTCGAACTGTGGGCAAAGGCCAGCGACGGCACCCTCACGCCGGAGGAAAAAGCCGAACTGGCCGCCATGCAGCAAGGTCAGCCCGCGCAGCCGCCTGCCGCCGATGCGATGCCGCAAGATGCAACGGCAGAGCAAGGCATGCCCGCGCCAGAACAGTTGCCGCCTGACGTGTCTGCACCCGCACCGATTGACACGCGCCACCCCACCGAACAGGCCGCCGATGCCGTGGTGGCCGCGCTGGCTCAAGAGGCTGGCATTCCCATTGAAACCGTGTTGCCCCCCAGCACGGCGCAACAGGCTACGCCTCTCCCGGAATCGGGCGCACCCCAGCCTGTCGATTTGCCACCCCCGCAGCCAGGGCCCCCGCAGCCAGGGCCGGAGGCTGGCGCTTTGCCCGTGGATACGCTTGCCCAGGCGAGTGAGATTCCCTCAATGACGCCGCCTGCCGTTGAGATTCCAGCACACCCCCGTACCGAAAAAGAAGCCCGCGCACTTCGCGCCCAACAACAGGAGATCAGCAATGCCCCTCAAGCCGCAAAAGCCGCGTTGCCCGCTGTGCAAGAAGAAGCACGGCAGGAATCACCCCTGCCCGAGCAAGTAGCAGCGCCAAAGACAGAGCGAGCGGCCCGCGAGCAGCGCCGTAAGACCGACATCCTGACGCCAGATGGCAAGAAGGTAGCCGCGCAGTGGGATGTGGTCGAGGCCGATTCCATCAAGGCATCGCTCAAGGAAGGCGTGAGCCAGCCGCGTGACCGCACCCGTGCGGTATCCAATGAGCAGGTGCTGGAGATTGCCGGAAACCCCGATTTCGAGCGCCTGTCCGACACCAGCAAGACGATGGATTACGGCGCCCCCACGCTGTCGGCAGACGGCTTGATCGTGGGCGGCAATGGCCGGTTCGAGGGCGTCAGCCGCGCCTACGATGGGCCTGCCGCCACCGCCTACCGGGCAGCCGTGGAACAGGCCGCATCGCGCTTCGGGCTGGATGCTGACGCCATCCGTGGCATGAAGAAGCCGGTACTGGTGCGCCGCATCACGGACAACGCCGACACCCGGCAACTGGCCATCCAGTCCAACCAAGCGGCAGGCTTGCAGATGTCGGACATGGAACAGGCGGCTCTGGATTCAGAGCGCATGAAGTCGCTGGAGCAGATCGAGGTTTCCGACACGGGCGACATTCCGCTGACCAGCCGCAACATGCAGGCCATCCAGCAGACACTGGCCGGGTACTCCACCAACGAACTGGCGGGCATGATGACCGCCGATGGCGGGCTGTCGCAGTCGGGCATGCGCCGGTTGCGCAATGCCATCCTGTTCAGCGCCTACGGCAAGTCGGACACACTGGCACGCCTGATCGAATCGCCGGATGCCGACATGAAGAACGTAGGCACGGCCCTGGTGCGGGCAGCGGGCAAGCTGGCCAAGGTGCGCACGGGCATTGCCGAAGGCGGCATTCCGGCTGAGTTCGACATTGCCAGCGACCTGACGGCTGCCATCGAGACGCTTTCCGGCCTGCGGGCGGAAGGCAAGCGCCTGGACGAGTTTCTGGCGCAAGGCAACATGTTCGGCGGCGGACTAACGCAATCCCAGCGTGTTATTATTATATTTTTGGCGGACAATCTCAGGAGCGCCAAGAACATCACGGCCTTCCTGCAAGACTACGCGCAGCAGGTCGTTTCAATCCAGGACAGCAAAGGCGGGTTGTTTGGCGACATGCCAATGCCCACAAAACAGGAGGCGCTTGATCGTGCCAGAAAACCGTATCAACCTGATGACGGGCGAACCCATCCAGCCCAAGACCTCTTCAGTGCAACCGCACCCGAACTGCACGCCGGCACAACTGGCGGCCATCGAGAAGTACAAACTGGAGAATCCGGGAATCGACCCGACACCCGTGGTCAATCTGGTGATGAAGCTGCGCGAGAATCCGAAGGCCGAGCAGGCACTGATGCAGGCAACCAAAACGTAAAGCCAGCCGGTCAAGAAAAATCCCCCGCAGGGCAATCCGGGAAGCCTATTGCGGAGGACTCTACCCAGCCGTTTGTGGGGGCTGCACTAAGCGAACCCGCATCCGCTGTTGCCGGGGAGCAGCCCGCATTCGCTGGTCAGCCTGAAAAGTCCTCCGGTCAGACGACCCCTAACGCTCGCGGTCAGAGTGGTTCCACTCTAGCCGACCAGCCCGCCGATGGAAAGATCGCCGACGAGATCGGCGAGCATCTTGCCGGTTCACGCAAAGACAAAGCCGCAGCTTTGCGCGATGCCGTCACCCGCGAATTGTCGGACGATGAAATCGCCTCGCAGCCGTTGAGCAAGATTTGGCCGAAGGAAAGTATCGACCTGATCGAAGACCCGTTCATTGCCGCCGTGGCCCATGCTGCCAGGGCAGAAATCCCCAGCAAGCCGCGCAACAAATACAAGGTGGCCGGGTGGGTGAAGACTGTCAAGACCATGCGCGGGCTGACGGCCTCGATGATGAGTGGCGGGCTGGGCCACAACTTCCTTGAGAACTACATCAAGGAGGCAGGGAGCAGGCAGCTTGAGCATTTCTCCGCCAAGGTGTCGCTGCTGGAATCCATCAACCGCGCCAACTGGGGCCGCATCGGTAGGGTCGAAGAATATCCGCAAGCCTACCGTTATGCAGAGGACGGCAAGACTCGGGTTCCGTCGCCCATCGTGCATGTCAAGATTGACGATAAATCCACTCGTTACGAGGCCGGAAGCGTTGCCGACGTGATGGACAAGGTACAGGCTGCACTCGGAGAAGCTGCCCACCCGAAGAAGATGGAGTTCGAGGTACGCGGCAATCCTGGGCGCTACTCGCTCAACAAGAAGGGCGACAAGCTCTATCGCAAGCTCAAGACCTTCGAGACGACCAAGGAAGCATTCGACTACCGGAACAGCAACTATGACGATCTGGTGGCCGCATGGGGGGCGGTGAAGGACTCGGATAACGTCAAGGAATCCGACGTGCGCAGCAAGGAGAACCGGCAGCGCACTGCGCAGGACTGGCGCAAAGGCAAGGACGTTACGCTGGAACAGTTTCAGTATGCCTTTGGATTCCGTGGTGCTGCGTTCGGTAATTGGGTATCGCAAGGCGCTGGCGGCAAGGATCGGCAGGGCATGCTCAATCAAGCCTACGATGCGCTGATGGACTTGTCCGACATTATCGGCGTGCCACCGAAAGCCATGTCGCTGAATGGGTCGCTTGGATTGGCATTTGGCTCGCGTGGATCGGGCAAATTTGCCGCCCACTTCGAGCCGGATATGCTGGTCATCAACCTGACCAAGACGCGCGGGGCCGGATCGCTGGCGCATGAGTGGTTCCATGCGCTGGACAACTATTTCCAGAGCAAGCGCGGCAAGGGTTACGACTACATCACCAACAACCCGGAAAACTACTACGTCCACAAACAGTCTGGCCAGAAGTTGCCGGCACGCGCTTTCGGCAAAATGATTGATGGCGAGCGTGACACGACGTATGGGAAGATTGCCGAACGCTACCGCGACCGCGCGCAATGGGATTTGCAAGAAGGCGTCAGGACGGAAGTCGCCGAAGCCTTTGCCGATCTGGTCAAGGCGCTGAATGAATCTCCGATGGCGAAGCGTGCCAGCCTGATCGACAAGGGCAATTCGGGCGGTTACTGGTCGCGCATTATCGAACGCGGCGCACGGTCATTCGAGAACTACATCATCCACAAGATGATGCTCAAGGGCTACAGCAACGACTACCTGGCGAACGTGGTCAGCATCGATGACTTCGCCCGCGACGAGGGGCGTTATCCGTATCTGCTGGAAGGCGAGATTGCGCCGGTTGCGGAAGCCTTCGATAACCTGTTTGGCACGATCCAGACCAAGGAAACCGACAAGGGCGTGACGATGTTCAGCGCAAGACAATCACGCGCTGACCTGCCGCCCGTTGCGCAGTCAGTCGTCGATGAGCTTATCGCCGGACTTCCGGGTGTGCGGCAGGCCGCAAGTGATGCACGGATAATCACGGTGTTCGCGCCATCCGAGCTTTCTGCGGAAATACTGAAAGAAGCGGAAAAGCAGGGTATCCCGCCAAATGAAATTCATGGTGTTCTCCACAATGGGTTTGTCTATATTGTGCGCCAGAACCTCAAAAACCGACAGGATGTCGAGGAAGTGTTGGCGCACGAGATTCTTGGACATGGTGGAGCGCATGCCTTGATGGGGGATGCGCGTGAGACGGTGCTGATCGAGTCGTTCAACCGCGCTGGCGGAATTGGTGGCGTTCGCGCCATCGCATCGAAGCATGGCGTTTTGAAGGAGCTTGACCAGCGCCTACCGGCCACCAGCAAATTGTCAGACGAACAAAAGATCGCCGTCGTTGATGAGATGCTGGCCTTGGCGCAGGGAAAGAATCACAAGCTGCGACAGGCCGCGCTTGAATGGTGGAACCGGATACGCAATTTCATCATCAGCAAGCTCGACAAGGCCGGGTTTCATGACATGGCTGCAAAGCTCGACAAGTACGATGCAGGCGAAGCAGCTGTTATGCTGCGCCAGATGCGCGAGGCTGTGATTGACGGCGGCGATATTGGCGGGCATGGCGTTGCATTCATGGTGGCACGCAAGAACGGAAACCAGCCGCCGCTGAACCTGCAAGACGGCAAGGCCGCCAACCCGCAGCCCGATCTACCTGCCGAAACGCCATTCCGCCATGCGCAACGGCTCGGACAGGACAAACTCAATCGCTTCACGGTCATCAAGGACTGGCTGGCCGAGCAAGGGGTGAAGCTCTCTGAACTGGCGGACGTGTACAAGGCCGAGGAACGCATGCACTCGCGCTTTGCCAACAAGGCTGAGGATTTCCGCGAAAAGCGCGTCAAGCCGCTGGTTGAGAAGATACAGAAAGCCGGGTTCAGCATGGACGACGTGGCGCAGTTCCTGCACGCGCAGCACGCACAGGAGCGCAATGCCCAGGTGGCCAAGGTGAATCAGGATCGCCCAGACGCTGGTTCTGGCATGACCGATGCCGAAGCCAAGGCAATTCTGGCCAAGGTAAGCCCGGAACTGAAAAAGCTGGCCAACGAGTTCCGCGCCATTGCCGACGACACGCTGGCCATTCTGGTGAATTCCGGCATGGTGAGCAAGGAACAGGCGGCGGCCTATCGTGGCGCCTACCAGAGCTATGTGCCGCTCAAGGGTGGGCCGGATGATGGCAAGCCGACGGGCACCGGCAAGGGCTTGAGTGCCCGCCACAAGATCAAGCGGGCGCTGGGCCACGAGATGCGCGAGGGCGGCGAATGGATCATCGAAAACCTGCTGGCAGATCATGAACGTGCGCTGATGCTGCGCGAAAAGAACATCGTCGGCATCCATCTGCTGAACATGGCGGTGGAGGTTGGGCGCGCCGATCTGCTGACCATCGACAAGCCGAAGAAGCGGCAGGTGCTCAAGGAGAACGTGGCCTACGAGGTACTGCACAAGGGGCAGGTAATCGGCGCCTTCGACAGTCAGGAGGCGGCACGGCTGTTCAGGGGGCAGGCCATGAGCCTGTACCAGAGCAGCACGCCCAGCCATTTCACCATCCGGCGCACGTCTGACCCCGCCGTGGTGCTGATGGCTTCGCCGATGCCCGCCGATAACGAGGTTATCGTCTATGTGCATGGCCACGAAATCCGCGTGCAGATCAACGACGAGATTCTGGCGCGGGCCTACAAGAACATGGGCACCGACGCCATGCCTTGGATTGTGCGTGTCGGCGCTGGCCTGAACGCCTACTTCTCGCGCATCTACACCGGCTACAACCCGGAATTCATCGTCACCAACATCGTGCGCGACTTCACCACTGGCCTTGCCAACATCACGGGCGAGGAAGGTATCGGCATGGCGGCAAAGTCTGCCAAGAACTACGCGGCGCGGTTTGTCGAACTGTTCAAGTACGCCTACACCGGCACCGAAACCAAGTGGGTGAAGATGTATCGCGAGGATGGCGGCAACACCGGGGCGGCTTACTTGTCCGATATGGAACGGCTGGGCAAGGAAATCCAGACCGAGTACGCGGCCTATGAGGGGGTCGTCAAGAATCTGAAAGCTGGCGACTACAAAAACGCGGCACGGTCGGCAGGACGCAAGGTTTTTGACCTGACGCTGAAACACATCGAGCACCTGAACCAGGCCGGCGAGAATGCCATGCGCCTGGCCGTGTATCAGTCCATGATCGAATCCGGTCGCAGTCGCAACGAGGCCGCCAGCGCGGCCAAGAATTCAACGGTCAACTTCAACCGCAAGGGCGAATTGGGCCAGCAGGCCAATGCGCTGTGGCTGTTTTTCAATGCCGGGGTGCAGGGCACGGCGGCGATTGCGCACGCGCACGCCAAGGGCAAGCACCGCAAGCAGGCATGGGCTTTTTCCAGCACGCTAATGGGGCTGGGCTACCTTATGTCACTAATGGCGGCAGGCGACGACGAGGACAAGTACGAAAAGACCAGCGAGTATGAGCGTTCACGCAACCTGCTCATCAAGACTGGCGACGGCTATGCGAAGATTCCGCTACCCTACGGCTATGGTTTTTTCTGGAACATGGGCCGGGGCATGGCGGACGCGCAACGCACGGGCGAACTGGGCAAGATGCCGTGGCATGTGGCAAGCAGCTTTGTAGAGGAATTCACGCCCTTCGGCTCAACGGTGGCGGGCAAATCGTTGGACGGTTTGCAGCTTGCTACTTACGCCTTTGGCACCATTCCCAGCATCATGCTTGCGCCACTCACAAACAAGTCAGCGTTTGGTGGTGATTTCATGCCAAACAGCAAGTTCGACCCGCACCAACCCGACAGGGAGAAAATGTACCGCGCCACACGGGGCACCCTGGCCGACGATGTGGCCGGGGCGCTGGAATCCGCTGGGCTGGACGTGTCGCCGGAGACGGTCAAGCACTTGGCGCGAACCTTCACGGGCGGGGCGGGGTCGTTCGCCCAGTCTGCCGTCGATCTGTCGATTCTCAAGACTTCCGGGGCTGATGTCGAGGTCAAGGAAATCCCGTTTCTGCGCAAGTTTTATACCGTGCCCGACGTGCGCGGGGCACGTTCCCGGTATTACGAGGCGAAGGACGAAGCCACCAAGGCGCTGTCTGAGCTCAACCGCGCCCGCAAGGCGCTAGATGCCAACAAGGTTGGCAAGTTAGTCGATGAGCAGTACGAGATGATCCGCATGGCGAAGCTGGCCGAGCGGTGGAGCAAGATGACCGGCGCAGCCCGCGATCGGACGGATGCTATCCGCCTGACTGGCACCTACACCAAGGCCGAGGAACGCGCCATGATTCGCCAGATGGAGCGCGAGGAAGAAGCGATGTACGACGAGTACATGGGCTATTTCAAGGAGGCGAAGCGGGAGGCCAAGACCAAGGCGACGCGACGGGCTGAGACGGCACAATGACAAAGGGGCGCATGATGCGCCCCTTGCCGGTCAAACCGACCGTCTAGCTATTCCCCAGCGCCTTCGGCCAGATAGGTCAAGGCTTGCGATGCGGGCCTGAGCAGGTTGAACATGCGGACATTGTGCGGCTCCGACGATTCGGCCAGCAAGACCAAGAGCGACCCGACATAGTTGGCCGTCTGCTGGATGGTTTCATTCTGGCTATCGGTGTCGATCAGCGGATTGGTGGTGCTCATGCTGCACCCCCTGCCACGAAACACATCATGCCGCCTGGCGTGAAGGGAACCTACAACCGGCACGCCTATGATAATGAGCGCCGGGTGTGGCTCACTCGCCTGTCTGAGCACATTGAATCGCTGGTTGAATCCTCCCGGTAGCCTGCCGGTTTGCTCCTCCTGCCGACGTGTTGGGCGGTGGTGGGAGGTCAGACACCGGACGTGTCTCGGCCCAGTCCTCAATTTCCCTGACCAGCCAGCCGGTTCGCCGCCCGGAAAGCTGGCGCGGCTTGGGAAAGCGCGAGGCACGTATTTCGCTCTTAATGGTTGATTTGGACAGCCCGACAACCTCCGGCAGCGTGTCCATGGTGATGTAAAGTGGTTTCATTAGAAAGGCACCTCGTCCCACTTCCATTCGGGGCACCCGGACAGCTTGACCTCGGGCGGCGGCTCGACGCCACCTGCCCGCTTGCAGCCACGACCGTCAAACGCATCGCAGGAACCGCATCCGGTGTGGATGGACTCCAAGAACGTGATTTCCTGCTTGAGCGCCTTGACGCGCTTGGCGATTTCTTTCTTGGTCGTGTATTGGGCTTCGCTCATGCCGTGCTCCCGTCGATCTGGTTGAGTCGGGCGAACTGGCCGTGCAGCCGGGTTGCCGCTTCGTTGTAGGCGCGTGCCGCTGCAATCTCGCTGTCAAACAGGCCAATGTGAATCTTCTTGCCCAGCTTGGAGATTTGCGCCACCCATGCCTTGCGGGCAGCCTTGAACGAGACGCCGAGATAGGCCGACGTGGCGCCACTGGCGCTGGCTTTGTTGGCGGCGTTGTCGTGGGCGGTGGCAAGGCGCAGGTTCTCGATGCGGTTGTCGGTCTTGTCGCCGTTGATGTGATCCAGCAGGCAGGCCGGGTACTCGCCGTGGTGCAGCGCCCAGACGATGTGATGGGCTTTCATACGACAGCCGTCAATCTGGATGTCGTTGTAGCCGCCCGTGCTTGACCGGCCTGCTTCCTCGCCAACAACGGCACGAGTGGCCATGGGATCGGGGCGCTTGATCCAGTACAAGCGGCCAGCGTCGCAACGCAGCACTCTATGCAGGCGTTCGATGGTGGGGCGCGGCTTCATGCTGTTTTCCTCCAGTTGAATTTGGCATCCGTGACTTGCCAGTACTTGCCACTAAGTTTCACGGTGATGGTTTCTGGTTGAGGAATCCGCTGTTCTTCGGCCTGCATCAAGAATTCCTCGATGGTCTGGGCAGCAACAATCCCGCGCTGCCAGCACCAGGCGATGTAGTGTTTTTTCACGTAGCTGCGATCATCGAGTATCGGCAACCACTCCGAAAACGTGGAAGGCCCGCACCAGTACGTCACCTTGACCGAATCAGGCTTGCCGATCTTCGAGTAGCGCTCGTACTCGACGCGATCCACGGTGTAGGTGCGCGGCTTTTCCAGCGCGGCCACCACCACGGCATCAGCGGCTTCGGTGCCGTGCTTGGCTGTCTCGTTCTCCGGGAACAGGTTGCCGCACTCGGGGCACTCGCGCACACCGGCATGCACCAGCGCCTGACAGTTAGGGCACTCCTTGACCGGGGCCACGCTGACGCCTTCGCCTTTCTCAGACTTGCGCTTGACCTTGATCTGGTCGATGGGGCCGTGGCGCTCGACGTTCCCGGCGAAGTCCAGAATCAGGGTGTTCTCCTTGCAGGCATGCTTGCGCAGGCCGCGTCCCATGATCTGCACATACAGGCCGGTGGATTTCGTCGGGCGCAGCATCACGATGCAGTCGATGTGCGGGGCATCGAACCCGGTCGTCAGCAGCATGGCGTTGAACAGGATGCGCGTGCGCCCTTCCTTGAAGGCGTTGATCTTGGCGTCACGCTCAGTCGGGGTCATGTCGCCGGTCACGTAGTCCGCCGTCCATCCACGGGCACGGCAGGCATCGGCACAATGGGCGGCGTGCTCCACGCCAGCGCAGAAGCCAAGGATGTGGTTGCGGTCGTGGGCGTAGCGGCCCACTTCATCCAGTGCGCCTTGAATCAAGTAGTCCTTGTCCATGGCCTGCTGCAATTCATTGGCCACGAACTCCCCGCCACGGGCATGCACGTCGGACAGATCGGCCTTGGTGGCGCCGTTGCGGGCCACCAGTGGGCACAGCCAGCCGTCTTTGATTAGATCGCCAACACCGGCCTCGTAGGCGATGTCGGTGAATACCCGGTGCTCGCCTTCGGTCAAGATGCCGGAATCCATGCGGTACGGCGTGGCCGTCAGTCCGATTACCTTGAGGAACGGGTTGTGCTGTCGCAGGCCGGCGAGGAAACGACCGTACATGGTGTCCGAATTCTTGGACAGCAAATGCGCCTCGTCGATGATGACCAGATCTGTACCGGCAAACTTGGTGGGCATCTTATGGATGGACTGGATACCGGCCACGGTGACTTGATGCTTGGATTTCAGGCCAAGACCGGCAGACCAGATGCCGATGGGCGCTTCCGGCCAATAGCGAATGATGGCCTGCGCGTCCTGGGCGATCAGTTCCTTGACGTGCGTGAGCACAACAATGCGAGTGGTCGGATAGGCGTCGATGGCTCCATGGATGAACGCGGCCAGAGTCAGCGACTTGCCGGCACCCGTGGGCAGAACGATCAGCGGGTTTCCGTCTCGCGTGCGGAAGTAGTCATACAGGGCGTCGATGCTGGCCTGTTGGTATGGGCGCAATATCGGCTTCATGCTACGTGCGCCAATGATCCATGACGCTTGATATTCCGCACAAATCTCGAACTGATGCCTGCTTTTCACAGCCGTCTATGCTGCACTTATTCATGCCTTCCCTTTTTTCTGAATTTCATTGATAGTTTGTTCCCGATGTGCCACCCATTGCAGGTCTGGCACCGATACACGCTGACTCGCGATTCCTCGTTGCCACGTGACCGCTTGGCGATGCTTCTGGCCAGCGTGACGCTTTCGTATCGGTGCTTGCCGGTGCACCGCGCGGATTGCCTGATCTCATCTTGCTTAGTCTTCTTGGCCATGGGTATCGAGGATTTCTGTATTCATCATTAACCCGCAATCGTTCCGTTGAACTCGATACGGAATTTCTCAATCTCAGGGTCGCAAATAGCCCGGTGATCTTTTGCCGCGCTGATTTCCTTGCTGGCGTAGATGTACTGCTGCAAGGGAAGATCGGCAGGCAGCGCCGTCGACTCGTCGGTGACGATGAATTGCTTGGCCGGGTCATCCTTGCGCTGGAACATGATCCAGCCGTCGCCAGCATCTAGCGGTTCGGCATAGGTCAGCAGGGACGGTAGCGGCAGATGGTTGACGCACCCGGCACGCTGGGCATGAACCGGGATTTCCCGGCTGTGTTTCGCGCACGACCAGCGGCCATCGCCTTCGCGCTCTGGCGTGGAATGCACGCACGTCCTACACGACAGGGCCGGCGTCCGGTGGCCGTGGCACACGTCATTGTGTGAGCACCAGTTGCAGATGTAGAACTTTGGATCGTTGCTGATCGGGGGCGGCGGCTCGGCGGCGAAGATGATGCTCTCGGCCTTGGCCTGAATCTTCTCGAATTCCACCTGATCGAACTCGATGCGCTCCGAGTACAGTTCGTCGGTGTCCTTGTTCACGGCAAGGTACAGGGCGCGATCCATGCCCGACTTGCCCATGTACCACATCATCTGCGCGTAGTGCTCGGGCTTGGCCTTCTTTACGCCGCCCTTCTTGAGCGTGCCGAACGACTTGGCCGAATGGGTCTTGAATTCCAGCACGTGCCACTTCTGGCCGCCTGTCGGGATGCCAACGGCGCAGCCATCCATGTGCCCGCGCATGTGCCCGCCGTGGTGGGCAAAGCCGAATTGTTTGCCGGTGGCTGGATCAACGTCATGCACCGTGGCGCCGATGGCGCGAAGGTCTGCGACGAAACGCGGCTCGGCCAGGTGCCCGGTCTGGAACAGGCGCAGCATGCGCCCGTCGAACTTCTGTGTGCCGGCCCAGCGGAAGGCGTACCACAAGGCGCGTTTGCATTCGTTTCCGATGCTGCTTGCGCCCAGATAGGTGCGGGCCTTTTCGGTTTCTCCACGCTTCTCGTACTGCTCGTAGATCGCTGCGACCACTGGATCGGTGAAGTCGGAAATGTCAGGCATTGGGCGTCTCCGGTGTGTAGATGTGCTGGAGGTAGTCAGCCTGTGAGCATCCTTGGTGACGGCCGACGTACAGGTCTTTCGCCTCGCTCTTGATCGCAGCAAACAGGTTGTCCAGCAGTTCGGCCTGGGCGTCCATGGTATTGACCATGGAGCTTACGGCAGCGATGCCCAGCGACAAGCTGCGTACCAGCGCAGTCATGTTGTCGGGCGTCTTGTTGGCCTCGGCATGCTTGAGCATGTCGATGACGGTAATTCCATAATCCATCGTTCAGTCCCTCGTTGTTTGTGGTGCCGGCTCTCTCCCGGCTGTCACGCTGTTGCCCGCGTTTGGCTG
>Ga0210005_1001628_pt1 | contig 14108 bp, 15 predicted proteins | sample CryGey02umfilter_3_FD_183961 | JGI IMG/M metagenome (GOLD analysis project Ga0210005, IMG submission 183961) | Groundwater microbial communities from aquifer in Utah, USA - Crystal Geyser 4/9/14 0.2 um filter (SPAdes) (version 3) | ecosystem: Environmental > Aquatic > Deep subsurface >... | reverse complement strand
CGGACACAAAAGACGCAGTCGCAAACTCAAACAAATTTTTACACTTATCAAAGTCCACAAAGATTGGAAAATGCGTGTTTGGTATATTGTCACTCTACCTTGGTCAATTTTCAAACGTACTTCCACTTTTCTCTCACGCCACCCTGGCAAAGGTATTCACGTCCACGAAAAATTATTATTACAATTTATTGCTGGTGCCATTACAGCTTGGTGGATTTATTTCAAACTTGGTGAAAGCTGGCGTGAAATCCATATCCCTTTTGATGGCTTCATCAATATTGGTTGGTGGATTATTCCACTCATCATTTTTTTTGTCATGTTTACTGCCAATGCAGTCAACATGGCTGACGGCATGGATGGTTTGGCTGGTGGATCGCTTATTATCACTTTTGTGACTTTGACTATACTAAGTTGGTTACAAGGTTTCCAAGAAATGGCTTTTCTAAACGCCACCACTGTTGGCGCGCTACTTACTTATACTTATTTCAATATCAAACCAGCTCGTTTCCAGATGGGCGATGTCGGCTCGCTCGGGCTAGGGTCTTTGCTTGCTATCAATACTATAGTTCTCAATCAAATGTTGCTTTTGCCTTTATTTGGTTTTATTTTTTATGTAGAAATTTTAAGTGTCATTATCCAAATTTTAGGACGCCAACTTTTGGGCAAAAGAATTTTTACAATGGCACCAATACATTATCATTTTGAAATGCGTGGCTGGAATGAGGAAAAGACTGTCATGCGTTTTTGGCTTATTCATGCGGCGTTTGTACTTTTGGGACTTTGGATCTCACTTTATTAACACTCCGGATATACGGATAATCCTGATTTTCCGGATTCTTGCAAAAATGTTTTAATTATATCCGTATCATCCGTATTATCCGGAAATCCAAATTGTTTTATGTCTTACCTAAAATTCAAAGGACTCACAATTAAAGATTTTTCTCCCGAAAACATAAATAGTCTTTACAACCAAGGCTATGTTTTTACTAGAGTTGAAAAAGGCTACATGAATCAAACTAGAAGTCTCAGAATTGATTTGAGTAAATTTGAATTATCATCAGAAAATAGACGAGTTTTGCGCAAAGCAGAAAATCTAAAACTTGAAACAAAAGATTTACCACTCGCAGATTATCACTGGTCACTTGGCAAACTAGCCAAAGATTTTTATGATACCAAATTTGGCGATGGAGTATTTTCGGCCAACAAAATAAAAGAAATTTTAAGCACAGCACAAAACTTCAACAAACTTTTTGTTTACAAAGTTGAAGATACTGAAATTGGTTATTGTATTGTTCATGAAACAAATGAAATTGTTCATTACAGTTATCCTTTTTATAATTTGGAAAATTCTGTAGTTAGTCTTGGTATGTCTATGATGCTAAAAGCTATTGTCTATGCACAAGAAAATAACAAAAAATATATTTATCTTGGCTCAGCCCAACGTCCCACAGATATTTATAAATTACAGTTTAAGGGATTAGAGTGGTTTGATGGTACATCTTGGACAAATAATATTGATGAATTAAAAGATATATTAAAAAATACATAACTAGCAAATCCAGCAGAGACAGCAGAACCAGCTAACCTTAAAAAATTTTATGTCAAAAATAAAATCTTTTACAGAAATAACTGCTTGGAAAAAATCTCATGAACTAACTTTGTATGTTTACAAAATTACAATTGATTATCCAAAAGATGAATTATATGGTTTAACTAGCCAAAGTAGACGTGCGGCCACTTCTGTTCCCGCCAATATTGTTGAAGGATTTAGAAGAAAAGACTTGAAAGATAGTGTTAGATTCTATAATATAGCAGAAGCTTCTCTAGACGAGCTGAAATATCATTTGATGCTTGCCAAAGATTTAAAATACATGTCAAAAGAAAGATACGAATTTATTTACAAAAAAATAGAAGAAACATCCAAGACACTTTATGGTTGGATGAAAAGCCAAAGATGTTTCCTATAAAAAGCTGGATCTGCTGTCTCTGCTGATTCTGCTGAATAGCTTAATTATGAAAAAACACATCCACTTCATCGGCATCTGTGGTGTCGCCATGTCAGCCCTGGCTATTGCTTTCCATAAAAAAGGTTACAAAGTCACAGGCTCTGACAAAGGCTTCTATCCTCCAGTCTCTACTTACTTGAAAGAAGCTGGCGTACCTTATTATCCAGGCTGGCATGTAGAAAAGATGCTTGCCCGCCATAGCGATAGCGAAGGAGGGACCAAAAATGGTGATCCAGATTTGGTAATTGTCGGCAATGTTGCAGGTTCAAACAATCCAGAATGGATGTACACCCAAGAAAAAAAGCTAAACTACAAATCTTATCCAGAAGCTATTGCTGAATTTTTTGTCAAAGAAAACTCTATAGTTTGTGCTGGAACTTTTGGTAAGACTACGACTACTTCCCTACTCGCTTGGATTTTGCAAGAAAATAATTTTGATCCAAGTTATATGTTTGGTGGCATTAGCTTGAACGATATGCCTGCCGCCAAATTGACTGACTCCAAGTATTCTATTCTTGAAGGCGACGAATACAAAAGCGCTCGCTGGGATGATGGTGCCAAATTCTTTCACTACTCACCTACTCATTTACTTCTTACTTCTGTAATTTGGGATCATGCTGATGTCTATCCGACTGAACAATCTTATTTTGAAGCTTTTGAAAAATTGTTATCAAATTTGCCCGAGTCTGGTCTACTCGTAACTAGCGAATGCGTAAAAAAAGAAATGTTAGATTTTGCTAAATGTAAAAAAATTACTTACGGACCAAATACAAACAATGATTATGTTTACCAAAATGTAAAAATAAACAAAACAGGTCTTCATTTTGAAATAGTCTATGCTAACAAAATTTTTGAAATCAAATCTCCCCTACTTGGCGAATATTTGATAGACGATATGACAGCATCTTTTGCCATGGCTCATGAAATGGGAATTGACGCTGAAAAAATTATTGCTAGTTTGGAGACTTACAAAAATGTCAAAAGAAGATTGGAAAAAAGACTAGATGGAGAAATCACCGTCCTAGACGATATTGCTCACTCACCACAAAAAGCTTCTTCTGTTTTGCAAACTTTGAAAAATATTTATCATGACGGCAAAGTAATAGCAATCTTTGAACCAAACTCAGGCAATAGACAAAAAGAAGCAATAGCTGGTTATGCTAATAAATTCAATGACGCTGACTTAGTAATAATCCCAAGATTAACTACAATCAAACAAGCACCTGACGAAGAAATTTCCATCGAAGGTGAAGAGCTTACTGAAATTATCAAAAAAAATCAAGCCAATACTATTTATCTTGATAACGATGAGGAACTAGTTGATTATCTTGTCAAAATTGCAAAACCAAATGATGTTATTGCTTTCTTAGGAAGTCATGGTTTCCGTAATATGATAGAGTCAGTCTGTCAGCAAATACAGCAGACTCAGCAGAAACAGTAAAAATTATAAATAAGTTATAAATTAAAAAAAACACAAACAAAATTCAATAAAATAATTTCAAAGTTAAAAAGCTGTATCTGCAGTATCTGCTGACAGCTGAATTTGCTTAATAATATGAAAATACCAAAAAACGCTAAAAAAGTTTTCTCCGGAGTAATCTTCAATGTTTACCAGTGGCAACAAAAAATGTTTGATGGTAGTTTTCAGACGTTTGAAATGTTGGATCGAGTAGATACTGTTCAGATAATTCCTATTACTGACAAAAAGATAGTACTAGTAAATGAAGAACAACCAACACTTTCCAAAAAAATTGGAGTAATTGGTGGAAGATTAAACAAAAACGAAAAGCCAATAGATGGCGCCAAAAGAGAAATGCTAGAAGAAACAGGTTACGTATCTGATGAATTAATAAAATTTGATGAGTGGAGACCATTTCATAAAATTAATTGGACAGTACACCGTTTCATTGCTAAAAATGCAAAAAAAGTTGCAGAGCCACATCTTGATCCAGGTGAAAGAATAGAAGTAAAACTTGTTGATTTTGACGAATTTATAAAAATAGCAACTTCTGATAATTTTCGCTCAACTGACATAAGCTACTATTTATTAAAATTACATTATAAAAATAAGTTAGAAGAATTCAAGAAAAAACTTTTCAATAAATAATTCAGTTTAAACCTGTTTTAACCAATGCAAAAAAAAACAGACCCCACAAAAGGTCTGCGTAAATCCGCGTTATTTTCCGCGTTAGTCAGCGTCTTATTTACCCTCGTCAACAATTTCAGTCAAAACATTTTCATCCTTCATATCAGTAACCATCAGAGTAATACCACACATATCACACTCTACAATGTTTTCTACTTCCAAACTTGGATAATTAACCAAATCAACTTCATTTTTACATTCTGGACAAACTAGCTTCATATATAATTTTATTAGGTAATTAAATTTTAGACATAAAAACATAATACTATATACTATAACAATTGTCAAAGTAAGGCCAAAATCAGCAGACACAGCAGTCAGCAGATTCAGCCAGCATAAGAAACAAAATATTTTTAATTTAAAGCTGAATCCGCAGTATCTGCTGACAGCTGAATCTGCTAAATAATTATGAAAACCCCCCAACCAACATTTATAGAACTAAACAAAGCTTTGGGACTAGACGTCTATCTCAAGCGTGAAGATGAACACAAATATTCTTCACACAAAGGTCGTTCTATTCCACTAATGGTAAAAAAGTATAACAAAGAAGAAGACATCACAAACTTTGTAATTTCTTCTTCCGGCAATGCCGCCATCGCCGCCATCCATACCATCCAAGCTCACAACAAAAACAATGCTAATAATCTTACATTGAAAATTTTTGTCGGACAAAATATTGATAAAAAAAAACTAAAAGTTTTGAAAGCTATTATAGAAGATAAAAACATTTCTCTAGAGCAAGTCAAAAAACCAAAACAATCTGCTTTTGCTCTAGACAAAGCAGGTAAAGCCAAAAACCTTAGACAATCAACCGACGACAATGCTCTAATGGGTTATTATGAACTGGCTGAAGAAGTAAACAATATTCCGAACTTGCAAGCAATATTTGTACCAACATCTTCTGGCACCACCGCCCAAGGACTTGGTATGGCTTTTGATATTATTCCTGCTTCCAAATTTGGAGGACAACAACATCCTCAAATTCATATTGTGCAGACAACTAGTTGTCACCCGATAGCTGAAGAATTTGATAAAAATTTTGAAGCAACAGAAACTTCTCTAGCAGGAGCAATCGTTGACAATGTTGCTCATCGAAAAGAAAAAGTAATTGAGCAAATAAAAAAATCCAGTGGTTCTGGCTGGATAGTGACTGACGAAGAATTGAAAAATGCAATAAATTTAGTAGAAGAAACTTGCAAAATAAAAATCTCTTACAACTCTGCTTTATCCGTGGCTGGACTTATCAAAGCCATGAATAGTGGCTGGAAATTTGACGGGGCGATAGTCTGTTTGATTACTGGCATGTAGGAACACTAATCTTAACACAAATAGACACGAATACTCAAGGACTTTTTTCAATCATCAACAAAGACTTCTTCAACAGGATATTTGATAAAACTTTCATTTACTCCTTCAACTCCAAATCTTTTGAACCAAACAGAATTACTAGAATATTTATAATAAAAAGCTTCTTCCAAACTTTTGACTAACCCATGTTTGAAAGGATTTTTTATTATATAATTGAAATGTTTCCAAAAGTCAGCTTTGTTTCTGATACAATAGTCAAAATATTGGTACCAGATTTGACGACCTGGGGTTTGATCCATTTCATTACACATCTTACTAATTATACTATGCAACTTTGTCACAAACTTAACTAATTTACGTTGATGAGGAGTGACAAGCGCCAGCTTGTCCTGTTTATCACTTGACAAGCTGGCGCTTGTCACTCCACTCGTTTTGTCTAATCTAAATATCAAATAATAATGATTATTCAAAATAACCCAAGCAAATATTCCAATATTCAATTCTTTGGATATTTCTCCTAATTTATTTTGAAACATTTCTTTTCTTTCATCATTATAAAAATAATTCACTGCTTTATAACATCTCCCAGTCAAAAAATAAGTATGACCATCATAAAGATGAAAAGGCCTGTGCTTATTTAGTTTATTTCCCTCCATATATAAAAATAATTATTTCCTCAAAATCGTCACTACATTATTTCCTTTCTTCACATCACTCACTTTCCCTTTTTTCGAATAATAATTTTCTTCTACTTGAAAACCAGCTTCGCTGCAAATCTTATCTAAATATTCGGGAGTAAAACCATAATAATATCTCTCACCCAATACTTCACCTCGAGGATTCATCCAAGGTACAACGAACTCACCTTCGTTTTGTTGCCACTTACCTTTTTCTACTGTTTTTTGAGCTGAATCTGAATAAAGATTCCAGTTGGTCATAAGTACTCTACCCCCTGGTTTCAAAATTCTCTTCATTTCCGACAAAGCTTGTCGTCTAGTTTCTTCATCTGGCAAATGATGCAAAGTTGCAATACAAAAAACTAGATCAAAACTAGCGTCTTCCAATGGTAATTTGGTCATTTCTGCCTGAACATATTTGTTATTCGGAAATTCTTTCTTGGACTGCGCCAATTGTCCAGCACTTTGATCCAAGCCTATATAATCAATAGAGTCTTGAAATTTTGCGAAAATCTGATATAATCTGCCAGTGCCACAGCCTAAATCCAAAACTCTGATATTTGGCTCAATATATTTTTCAAAAGGTTTCAAATCGTCCCAGATATATTGTCTGGTACTAACAAAAAGAGGTGCTATAATATCATACACTTCCCTATTTTGCTCAATTATCTTTTTTGATTTCATAAAACATTGATTTCACTGATTATTTTGGATTACACTGATATTATATCTGCAAATCAGTATTATCTGTAATCTGTATGTAATTAACTTATAAAAAAGATGAATAACGAACTCGAAAAAATTTTATTAGAAATAATATCTCAGCATCCCAAAACCAAGGATGATTTTAATGATGCCCGCCGTCGAATTTGTGGAAAAATGAAAACAGTTCAGCCATCCAACATGAAGCTTTTTACAGCTTACCAGAATTTGTTGAAAAAGAAAAGTACAAAACCTGACAAACACCTTGAATTACTCCTACGCAAAGCTGATATTCGTTCCATGTCTGGAGTAGCAATTATTACTTCTCTTATCAAACCTTATACTTGTCCTGGACAATGTATCTACTGCCCGACAGAAGTAAAAATGCCCAAAAGTTATCTTGCCACCGAACCAGCCGCTGCTCGTGCTTTGGCTCTTGCTTTTAGTCCTTATAGACAAATGCAAATGCGTCTAGAGATGCTCGAAAAAACTGGCCACCCAACAGACAAAATAGAATATATTCTCAAAGGTGGTACTTGGAATGCATATCCACTTCGTTATCAATATTGGTTTATCTTGGAATCTTTCAAAGCTTGCAATGATTTGACAAGAAAAACTCCAACCAAAGCTACTTTGGAAAAAGATTGGAAAAACAAAACTTTGGAAGATCTACAAAATGCTTTGAAACTAGAACAAGAATACAACGACAAAAAAGCTAAACACAAAATCATTGGATTAACTCTAGAAACTCGTCCCGACGCTATTTCACCAAAAACTATTTGGCACATGCGAGAGCAAGGTTGTACTCGTATTGAGCTTGGTCTGCAAGCTCCTGATGACAAAATTCTTGAGCTCGTCAAACGTGGACACACAGTTGAGCAATTCAGACAAGCTATTTTACTTTTACGCCAAGCTGGTTTCAAAGTGGATTTGCATTTCATGCCAGATTTGCCAGGTACAACCGCCAAACACGATGTAGAAATGTACGCCAGTCTTTTTACAGATGAGGGTCTCAAACCTGACATGGTAAAAATCTATCCTTGTACAGTCATCAAGAGTGCTGAACTTTACTCCTGGTTTGAGTCTGGTAAATACAAGCCTTATGACAGCCAAGAATTGTTTGATGCCATACTTGAAATGAAAAAACTTACTCCATATTATTGTCGTATTTCTCGTCTAATTCGAGACATACCAAGCAATGAAATCGAAGGTGGCAATGCTATTACCAATCTTCGTGAAGCACTAGAAAAAGAACTACACAAGCAAGGATACTATTGCAAATGTCTGCGTTGTCGTGAAGTCGGACACGCCATGAAAACATTTCCGCCAAAGGCGGAAAAAGCAGACAAACTCACTCCGCAATTATTTGTTGAAGAATATCAAACTAGAGGCGGACGTGAATTTTTTCTTACTTTTGAAGACAAACAACGTCGAGTAGTCTTTGCCTTCCTTCGTCTTCGCTTGCCAGAATATGATGACCAAATAAAAAAATCAGAATCTCTTGAAAAATATCTTGGTCTTGGTGATCTAAAAAAATTAGCTTATGTCCGTGAACTTCATACCTACGGACAACTCGTCAATGTTGGTGACAAAAATTCGTCAGCTTCCCAACACAAAGGTCTAGGAACCAAGTTAGTTGCTGAAGCAGAAAAAATCGCCAAAGAAAATGGCTACACCAAAATTGCTGTTATTTCTGGTGTCGGCGTCCGCTCTTACTACCGCAAATTTGGCTATAAAAAAATTGGCACTTATGTTGCCAAAAAAATAGTATAAAAGCAATTTCTTTTTTACAAAGTTCACGGGGTCTGTCATATCGAACATACCCCGTTTATTTCTCGTCAGAATCGTGAATTGAAAGACATTCCTGTCTCCTCAATTCAACGTATCGTTTAAGGATTTCCTCAAACTCTTCTGACGGACTAGTATATCCACCAAAAATCCAATAAATTTCCTCAAGGAATACTTTATTTTCGTCACTTACAACCGAATTCTCTCGAACTTTATCATTCATGGTCGCCTCCTTGATTGACCATGTTTACTTCCATTAGAACACAAAACCAAAATTTTGTAAAATTTCTGACGGGGCGACACAATTATCGCCCCTTTCCTCCCTACCAGCAAACGCTAATCATCTAAGAATTCCTCCTCCTTGTCTTTATGTTTCTTTCTTTTTTGCAGCTTATACATGAGATACTTCTCCAGTCTGACTAAGCTAGTCAGACAGAGTTGTGAACTAAGAAGACCACTTGAGTTCACGTTCTCATTCCACCACTGGTGAACATCTTCTATTGTCTTGTTGCAAAAACGACACATAAAAAATCCTCCCTAAACCAGATGAACCAATGAAATATAATCTAAATAAAAACAAACGTCAAATAAATTACCCACAGAATTGTCTGGTGGTCAACAACAAAGAGTTGCCATTTGCAGATCCCTTGTCAATAATCCAGATATTATTTTTGCTGATGAGCCTGTGGGAAATCTTGATTCCAAATCAGCTCAAGATGTACTTGGACTTATTCAAGAACTTAGCGTCAAAGACAAAAAAACTGTCATTTTAGTTACCCACAATCCAGCTCACTTAGAAATTGCTGACCGTATTTTTTTTATGAAAGATGGCAGAATAGTTGATACCAAAATAAACAAAGAAACTAGAAAAATTATTGTTGGTCAATACAGCCATTTGGAATCACAAGATGACAGTCTTAAGATGTCACCTAAAAAAGGTACCACTAACACTATTGAAAATGCCAACTCAGAAGAAGTAGATAATATCATCCTAGAATACAAAGCCAAAGAAATTGTTTCTGAAGTTTTGACTGGACTTAGCTATGATGAAATCACCAAAATAGAAAACTATATCAAAGAAGCTTTGACACACAGTAACTCGGATTACAAAAAACTTAAAACCTACCTCAATACTGACTATATGCAAGATGGTTTGAATTTGAATGTAAAAACTAGTCAAAAAATAATCCAGAAACTAGAAACAACTACCAAAGAAATTGAAAAAATGAGCAAAGAATTTGCAGAGAAAGAAGTAAAACACAATAGTTATATACAACAATTACGTCGTTATTTATTGGATACATTTGAAGTAAATATTAGAACTACAGATGCCATAGAAGCTATGGAAAATATAATTGAAGATAGAGTAGCGGATGTAACAGATCGTAAAGGTGTAGAAGAAAAATTTGACAGACCAGTAAAACAGGGTGGAGTTGGCATAGACAAACGTACTGCCAAAAAGATGTCCAAGCATTTGGAAATGATTATTTTAGGTCGTTATCAAAAAGACCAAGCCAAACAAAAAATCACAAAATAAATTATGCCTAAAAAAAATAAGCAAACAATTTTGGACAATGTAAAAAATATGAGGTACGTAGATACTCTATCTCTATCAATGCGTACTTTCAAAACTAGACCGATGCGAACTGCGCTGACTATTTTAGGTGTAAGTGTTGGTATTGGCGCGGTATTATTTTTGGTATCTTTTGGTTATGGTTTGCAAGAAACTGTCTTAAACAACATTACCACAGCGGACGCTCTGCTTAGTCTAGATGTCAGTTCTGGAAAATCAGACGTCATCCAACTCAACCAAGATTCCATAGACAAAATAACTAATCTACCAAATGTAACCGAAGTCAGTCCGGTAGTAGCTTTGCCTTCCCAAATTACTTTAAAAGAATTCACAGCAGACACTACACTCTATACTATCAAACCATCTTTTTTGAATTTGAGTGGTCTAGTCCCCTTCCGAGGCACTTTTTTCAAAGCTGATAACAACGGTAATAACCAAAAACAAGTTGTCATTTCTTCAGCTATGGCCCAACTATTCAATATTGACCCAACTGACATTGTTGGACAACAAATAAATATTACAACTTTTGTGCCAAGGACAGATTCAGACGGACAAAATCAAGTAGATGTGATAGAGCAAACCTCACCTTTTACTATTGTAGGGGTAGTAGATGATGAAAGATCAAGTCTGACCTATGTCCCTGCCGATGTGTTAGAAAATATTACTTATAGTACTTATGTTGGTGCCAAAGTAAAAGTTAGTAACAGCGAAGCTATGACTAGTGTTCGTGAACAAATTATTAATATGGGATTTTTGGTATCAGTCCTCCAAGATACCATAGACCAAGTCAAAAAAATCTTTTCTATCGTACAAGTAGTTTTGGGTTTGTTTGGTCTTATTGCCCTGACAGTCTCAGCTATTGGCATGTTCAACACTATGACCGTCATGCTACTTGAGCGTACCAACGAGATTGGTATTATGCGTTCTATCGGTGTAACTAGAAAAGATGTTCGTAAATTATTTATTTTTGAAGCCATGATTATGGGTTTCTTAGGCGGTCTTGGTGGTGTTTTGTTGGGGTACTTAGGTGGTTTCCTAGCCAACATTGGTATCAATGTTTTGGCGCATTATTTTGGTGGTCAAGCTCTTGATTTGTTTAGTAGTCCTACTTGGTTTATTGTTCTGATAATCTTATTTTCTACTATTATTGGTCTGCTTACTGGCATCTTTCCAGCACAGAGAGCTGCCAAGATAAATCCACTAGATGCTTTGCGCTATAAATAAAAATAATTTTCAAAAAAATACCAAGCCTAAAAATTGGTGATTTTTGTTTTAAACAAAAACATAAATTTTGCCCTTGATATTACTCACAAAATAGTTTAGAATAATATAAGTAAATAATATTTATAATTTTTATGTTGTAATTGAAAAATACTAAATTTACTTAAAAAACTATGCTAATTAAAGCATATTTATGTTATTCTAAAAAAATATGAACAAACAATCTCTACAAAACTTTGACCCACAAATAAAAGAAGCTATAAACAAAGAATTGAAACGTCAAGAAGAAGGTCTAGAAATGATCCCATCCGAAAACTTCGTTTCTTATGCAGTACTTGAAGCTCTAGGCTCAGTCCTAACCAACAAATACTCCGAAGGATATCCTGGCAAAAGATACTATGGTGGTTGTGAATATATAGATATTGTTGAACAATTGGCTATTGACCGAGCCAAACAACTGTTTCAAGCTGAACACGTCAATGTCCAACCACTTTCTGGCGCACCTGCCAATATTGCCGTGTATTTTGCCTTACTCAATCCTGGCGATACTATTCTTGGTATGGATTTGTCTCATGGTGGACATCTTACTCACGGACATCCTGTCACCCATATGACCAAAGTCTTCAACTTTATCAGATACAAAACCAATGCTGAAGGAAAAATAGATTTGGACAATTTACGCCAAATGGCCATAGAGCACAAACCAAAATTAATTCTTGTTGGTTATAGTGCTTACTCTCGTGAAATTGAATATGAAAAAATAAAAGCCATAGCTGACGAAGTTGGTGCGATGACGATGGCAGATATTGCCCATATCGCTGGTCTCATCGCTGGCGGACAGATGAACAATCCTGTGCCAATTTTTGATGTCGTGACAACCACTACTCACAAGACTTTGCGTGGTCCACGTGGCGGTATGATTATGTGTAAAGAAAAATTTGCTAAACAAATTGATAAATCTGTATTTCCTGGTTTTCAAGGTGGACCTCATGAAAATAATATTGCTGCCAAGGCTATCGCTTTCAAAGAAGCACTTGAACCAGAATTTAGAGAATACGCTATTCAAATAAAAAAGAACGCTAAAGTATTGGAAAGTAAATTCAACGAAATGGGTTACAAACTAATGTTTGGTGGTACTGACAATCATCTACTTCTTATTGATGTTACTACAAAAGGTGTAACAGGGTCTGAAGCTGAAAAAGCCTTAGACAAAGCAGGTATTACTGTCAACAAAAATATGATTCCCGATGACCCACGCAGTCCGATGGATCCAAGTGGCATTAGACTTGGTACTCCAGCTTTGACCACTCGAGGTTTCAAAGAAACTGAAATGGAAATTGTCGCTGGTATGATAGATAGAGCCATTACTAATTTCCAAAATAATGAGGAATTAGAAAAAATTAGATTGGAAGTAAAAGAATTGACTTCACACTTTCCACTATATCCTGAACTTGCTTAGAATACCAAACTAAAAAGGAATAGCAAGCGACAGCTTGTTGTGCAAATGTATGACAAACTGGCGTTTGTCACTCCTCACTAAATTATTATGAAATACACAACAAATACAACTGAAGAAATGATAACTATTGGTGAAAAAATTGCTAGCAAATTAACTGGTGGAGATGTTATTTTACTGCAAGGAGAACTAGGTGCTGGTAAAACTACGATGTCCAAAGGTATTGCCAAAGGTTTAGGAATTTCTGATGACATTGTCAGTCCAACTTTTACACTGATGAATGTCTATGAAATCCAAAATCCAAAATCCAAAATCCAAAATCTTATTCACATTGATACGTATAGACTTGAAAGCGAAGATAATCTAATTGAAATAGGAGTGGAAGATTATTTAGGACAAGCTAATATAGTTACGATTATTGAATGGCCAGAAAAAATTCAAGAATTAATTAAAGACAAAAAAACAATAGAAATTTCTATTGTTAAGCAAGATGATAATAGTAGAGAGATTAGTATTACACCAAACATTTTCTAAATATGTATGGTAAAAATTATTATGTTTATATCATGAGTAACAACCATTGTACTGTTTTTTATGTTGGAATAACGAATAATCTTGATAGGAGATCAATAGAACATGTACATAAATTACACAAAAATAGTTTTACAACCAAATACAATATTGAAAAATTGTTATACTACGAAACTTATGATAACCCAAATGATGCGATTAGACGTGAAAAACAATTAAAAAAATGGGGACGTTCAAAAAAATTATTACTTATAAAAAAAGAAAATTCTGAAATGAGGAATTTGCTAAAAGAATAAAGTAAGACAAATAATGCAAAAAATCGTCATCTCGAGCGAAGTGAGTGAGGTACGAACGAACGTAGTCGAGAGATCCCCTACAAGTGTTTGGAAGACTTAGACAGCGAGGGGATCCCTCGGCTCCTTTCAGTCGCTCGGGATGACGTTTAAGTGTTAGAACTTTTAGCTTCCCAAAGTTTCTTATCTCTTAGAGAATAAGCACAACCACAATAATCTTGACGATAAATATTCATATCACAAACTAGCTGATTACTACGTTCTTGTCTCCCCCTTTTTTTCCAATCTTCTACATAATATTCTACACCATATTTTTCTTGTAGAGACAAACCAATCGGATTAATCACGTCCGATTTTTTGTTACGTCCAAAAGTAAGACTACTAGACCAAATGTCAAACTTATTTTC
>Ga0210005_1001623_pt1 | contig 14132 bp, 10 predicted proteins | sample CryGey02umfilter_3_FD_183961 | JGI IMG/M metagenome (GOLD analysis project Ga0210005, IMG submission 183961) | Groundwater microbial communities from aquifer in Utah, USA - Crystal Geyser 4/9/14 0.2 um filter (SPAdes) (version 3) | ecosystem: Environmental > Aquatic > Deep subsurface >... | reverse complement strand
TCCTCTTGCCATAGCCATTTTCCATAATTACCAATAAATAATTTTTAACTTTTAACTTTTCACTTTTAACTTTTAACTTTATGATGTCCATTCCCAAGACCTCGTCCCCGCCTGCAACGCTCCCGCCAACATCTTCGAAGTTGTGGCGGGTGCGGGCAGGTCCTTTGGCCAATCTTATCCCCCTTACTCCGGCAGTTGCTCTTCCCATTGGTCTAATATCTTTCTGTTTGAATCGAATTGATTTACCCTCTTTTGTTACTAAAATTATCTCCTCGCCTTCGCCAACAATATCCGCTCCTCTCAAAACATCTTCTTTCCCCAATTTTATGGCTATCAATCCTGACCTTCGAACATTCTCAAAATCCTTTACATTTGTCTTCTTAATTATACCATTTTTAGTTACCATTACTAAATATTTATCCCCTCCCTCTATATCTTCCCGGCTATAAGGAACAAGACTCATTGTTTTTTCTTTCTGAGAAATTTCTAGAAAATTCAAGAGTCCTCTTCCTTTTGACGTTCTTGATGCTTCAGGAATTTCAAAGACCTGGGCTTGAAAAGCCTTTCCCGAATCGGTAAAAAAGAGTAAATTATCAAGAGTATTGGTTAAACAAAAGTGTTCAACAAAATCTTCCTTTGTAGTTCCCATTCCTAAAATTCCTTTTCCCCCTCTCTGTTGAATTTTATAAACGTTTGGTTTTATTCTTTTAATATATCCTCCTTTAGTTAAAATAATTATTGTTTCTTCTTTGGGAATTAAATCTTCTTCTCCGATTTCTCCCGGCCTGCCAGCAACTGTTTTTGTCCTTCTGACATCGCCATATTTCTCTCTTACTTCTTTAATTTCTTTCTTGACAAGTTCTTTTATCTTACGAGGACTTTTCAAAATTAAAGTAAGTTCCTTAATTGTTTCTTTGACTTCTCGGAGTTCCTTTTCAATCTCTTCCCGCTCCAGTTTTGCTAAGGATTGAAGCTTCATCTCCAAAATAGCATTGGCTTGAATAGAAGTAAGTTTAAATTTCTTTTCCAAATTCTTTTGAGCTTCGTTTCGGTTGGCTGATTTTTTAATAGTGGCTATAACTTTGTCAATATTCTTTTGGGCAATAGTTAATCCTTCTAAAATATGGCCTCTTTCTTTTGCTCTGGCTAAATCAAAAGCCGTCCTTCTTTTGACAACTTTCTCTTTGTGTTCTAAATATAAACTCAAAACATCAGCCAGGGATAAAATCTTTGGCTGGATGCCGTCTACCAGAGCCAGCATATTCAAATGAAATGTCTTTTGGAGAGATGTCCATTTATAAAGACCGTTCAAAACTTTTTTAGGAAAACTCCCTGGTTTAAGTTCAATGAGAATCCGCATTCCTTCTCTATCCGATTCGTCTCTAACGTCTTTTATCCCTTCTATTTTTCTCTCTTCCACCAATTTTGCTATCTGCCGAAGTAATTCTGACTTCTCCAACTGGAAGGGAATCTCATTGATAATAATTTGAAATCCTCTTTTTTCTTCTTGAATCTCAGCCTTACCTCGTACTATAATTGGTCCCTTGCCTTGAGAATAAGCAGAGATTATATCTTTCCGGCCGTAAATAATACCGCCGGTCGGAAAATCAGGTCCTTTAACAAACTGGAAAAGGTCTTCAGTAGTAGCATTGGGATGGTCAATGAGATAAATAGCGGCATCGCAGACCTCAGAAAGATTATGAGGGGGAATATTGGTGGCCATACCAACGGCAATCCCTAAAGAGCCATTTAATAAAAGCTGAGGAACAGGAGAAGGCAGAACAGTCGGCTCTTTTCTTGTTCCGTCGTAATTCGGCCGGAAGTCAACGGTGTCCTTTTCAATATCTTTTAACATCTCTTCACCAATTCGCGATAATTTTGCCTCTGAATATCGCATTGCGCTCGCTTTGTCTCCGTCGATTGAATTATGAACAAATATGCCAGCTGCTAAAAGGAAATTATGCCAAGGTTCCGTGGTCAAATCATAAACATCTTCTCTTTTTCTGGGAATTTTAGTTTTAACTACTTTGTGGTTATGGACTTTTGCTTTCTCTATAATTTCTGCGAAATCATTGAAGTAATTTAAAGCATTTTGAAGTTTTGGAACACCATTATTAATTCTCTCTCTCTCATATATCTCAGAGGTCACTCTTGAATACTTGTTTAAAAGAGAATAAACATAACCCAATATTTTACTTTTTATAACTTGCTTTCTATAGAAAGGGTCTTTCCAATTTTTACGCTCAGCAATTCTTTTAACGTATTCTGGATCATTTTTGTGGCGCTCTGAAACAATCTCTTTGTGAAATTTCCAATGATCTTGCCACTGAATTCTTATAACATTATCTGGATTATTATTTAATTTGTTAAAATCTTTGTGATGCCTGATTCTGCCGGCGCTTTTTCCATAGATTCCATTTTCTAAATTCCATTTATCAGCTAAACGATGAGTAAATTCCCAATTATTTTGTATTGGCTGTAAAATTCTCTCATATCCTCCTAAATTTTTATCTTCTTTTCCTTTATAAATTTCAGCATATAAGGGCATTAAAGAATCACCTGGCTTTAGATCCTGAGCCTGTTTATAGTCACCACTCCTCAACATAAATCTGTGGTCTAAAGTGCATTTTATTTTTTCTCCATTATCTAAAGTAATCACTATTATTTTTTCATTCTTCCTTGTTAATCTTGGATTTTTTATTTCGGTGATTTCAATTTTTTTAGATTGGACGTTAAAACAAAATGTCCAGTGTCTTTTCTCTTCTTTTTGCTCTTTTATCAAATCCTCAAAACTTAAACTTCTTCCATCAGTTAATTTGACTTTTGTGTCTTTTGTAAAACAGCCAAAATTCCCCTGACCTTGTACCAAGGGATACCTTAAAGAGAAATCTTGAGCCATTCGGACCAAAGCGTCATAAATAGCAACATCGCCATGGGGATGATAACGAGCCATACTATTCCCTACTACGGTGGCTGATTTTCTAAACTTAGCATTGTGCCGGAGTCCATCTTCCAACATTGTATATAAAATTCTCCGGTGGACCGGTTTCAAACCATCCCTGACATCAGGCAAGGCTCGAGAAATAATAACAGACATAGCATAATCCAAATAACTCTCTTTCATCTCTTCGCTAATCTCCCGAGGTTTTATATATCCTATTTCTTTCTCTTGTTTTTGGATGTCTTTTGGCATAAATTAACTAGTTATTGTTGGCTGCCGGTTGAAGTAGAATTTTCCTCTATTTCTTTAATTGTCTCATTAAATTTTTCCATCTCTTCCTTAAGCTGTTCTGACCAAGGAATCTCCAGCTCCTGGTTAAAACTTGGAAAGTTTAAATTTTCTAAAAATTTATTTCCCTCAAGTTTTTCCAGCTTCATTTTAGAGGTTTTAAAAAAGAAAATACTTAGTCCCGTTGCTAAACTAATCATTATAATCCAAAAAATAAATTTTCTCTGAGTCAGATTCAAATTTTGAATTTTTTTTAGAAATCCCATTTCAAGAAGGCTCAAGAACAATTATCTGTATTTTCTCTTTTGGCAAATCAGAGCTTTTTATTTTGAGCTTTTTTTGAGGTTCAATTGCCGGAGAGCCCATTTCCTTCAAGAATTGCTCCAAAGGGTCGAAGAACTTCGTTTGCCGAGCCGAAGGCGAGACGGGAGAAGAAACTTGTTTCTTCGACCTTCTCCCCCCTTCGCTGTCGCTCGGGTGGTCGAGTTTCAATTTCAACTCAGGGGGTCGATGAAGCTGTCGCTTCATCTCCACCCTTCGCTGTTGCTCAGGTATTTGATAGCGCATAGGAATAACTAATTTTGGCTCAATCTGAGAAATAATCTTTGAGGCCCCCTTGGCATCAATGGTACCCACGCCTCCTATCGGCACCATCAAAATATCTATATCGCCAAGCTGGTCAAGTTGCTCAGGGCTTAATTCTTTTTGACCAAAATCTCCTAAATGACAAATCTTCATATCTTCGGTTTCAATTAGATAGATGATAACTTCTCCTAAAGCCGGGATTCCTTGGACATAAACACCATTTATCTCATATTCACCCGGCTCTTCAATTACGAAACCATTTAGGGTTGAGTGAAGATGAATCGAAGATTCATCGCCTGCGAAACCCTTTAGGGTTGAGTGAAGATGAATCGAAGATTCATCGCCTGCGAAACCCTTTAGGGTTGAGTGAAGATGAATCGAAGGTTCATCGCCTGCGAAACCCTTTAGGGTTGAGTGAAGATGAATCGAAGGTTCATCGCCTAAAAATGGCGGGGACCCGCTTGCGGGTGCGCTTATTGCCTTTTCGTTATTATGGTCAGAATGCTGATGAGAAATAATCAAAATCCGAGCCTCAGTTTTCGGAACTTTAAGACCCAACCCTTCATCAAAGGGATCAAGAACGATTTTTAGTTCTTTGCCATCTTTATCTTTAGTGATGAGCTCAAAAAAAGATTGTCCATGCCAGATAATAGTCATATGAGTAGTGATTAGTGATTAGTGAGTAGTGAGTAGTAATTAGTTAATCATATCATAACGGCTCTTCTCTTGCAATCAAACAGGTTTTTATGTATATTTAGCATATATGTCTCCAAAAAATTTAAGAAAAATTAAAGAAGAGATAATTTGTCCTCCCAAAATTGGGGAAATCGTAGAAGGTAAAATCGTAGCTTCGGAACCCAATGCTCTCTTTTTAGACCTTGGTTTTCAAGGAATCGGAATAATTTATGGTAGGGCCTTTTATGAAGCCAAAGATATTTTAAAAAACCTGAAGATCGGAGATAAACTTTCAGCTAAAATAACAAGTTTGGAAAATGAAAATGGTTACCGGGAACTGTCACCAAAAGAGGCCTCAGAGGAACTCAACTGGGAAGAATTAAGACATAAAAAAGAAAAGGGAGAAAGTTTGGAAGTAAAAATTTCCGGAGCGAATAAGGGAGGACTGCTGGCTCAAATAATGGGAGTCCCGGCTTTTTTGCCTACTTCTCAGTTAGCCCCAGAACATTATCCAAGAGTTGAGGGAGGAGATGCTTTGAAAATCGTGAAAGAACTCCAAAAATTTATCGGTCAGAAACTAAAAGTAAAAATATTCGCTTTTAATCAGAGGGAAGAAAAAATAATTCTCTCCGAAAAAGCCAGCAAAATGGAAAAAATTAAAGAAACTTTAAAGAACTACAAAACAGGAGATGTCGTAGAGGGAAAAATTACTGGAATTACAAGTTTTGGACTATTTTTAAAATTTGATAAAGATAATTTGGAAGGACTTGTTCATGCCTCTGAAATGCCGGGAAAGATAAGTAAAGACATGTCGAACTTAAAAATTGACCAAAAAGTTAAGGCAAAAATTATTGAAATTAGCGACGACCGAATTTATCTTTCCTTGAAACTATAGTCGCTCGGCAAATGAAAATTTTTAATAGACCCCCGACCCTCCCGCCCATATTAAAAATTTTATTCGCCTCGCACCTCCGCTCTTATTCGTGGCATTCGCATATATTCGTAGATTTGTATTATATTTTATGAATAAAGTACTGCAAAATTTTTTCTTTGTCATTTTGATTTTCCTTTTAATATCTTCTCTTTTTGCCTTATTTAATCCTCAAATTTTTGAAAAACCAGAAGAGATTTCTTTCAGTCAGGTCAGCCGGGAGATCAATGAAGGAAATATCAAAGAGGTTATTGTTTTCGGAGATGACCTTTTAATCCTATATCAGGACGAAAGCCAGGCAATCTCAAGAAAAGAACCTGATTCTTCCTTAACTGAATCTTTAATAAACTACGGGGTTCCTCAAGAAAAAATAAGAGGATTACAAATTAAAATAGAAGAGGAAAAAGGAAGTATCTGGGAGTGGGTAATGCCTCTTTTGATTTTTTTACCCATTTTGATTTTTGTCTGGTTCTTTTGGATGCTTTCAAAGCAGGCAAAAATAGGAGCAAGCCAGACCTTTGGTTTTTTAAAAGCGCCGGCCAAACTCTTTGGCGGCGGAAAAACTCCAGGAGAAAAAGTTACTTTCAAAGACATTGCCGGACTTGAAGAAGCAAAAGAAGAAGTGAAAGAAGTGGTTGATTTTTTGAAAAATCCTAAAAAGTTTTGGAAAATGGGAGCTCGTATCCCCAGGGGCGTTTTATTAATAGGCCCGCCGGGTTGCGGAAAAACTTTAATGGCGCGCGCTGTCGCCAATGAGAGCAATGTTCCTTTCTTTTCCATAGTCGGTTCTGCTTTTGTCGAACTTTTTGTCGGTGTCGGGAGCGCCCGAGTAAGAAGTTTATTTGAAACAGCAAAGAAAAACCAACCAAGTATTCTCTTTATCGACGAAATTGATGCCATTGGCAAAGTAAGAATGCCAGGGTTTGGCGGAGGACATGAGGAAAGAGAGCAAACCTTAAATCAGATTCTGGCCGAAATGGACGGTTTTGAAAGAGATACTGGAGTAATTGTTATCGGAGCTACCAATAAACCCGGATTTCTGGATCCCGCCCTCCTCCGGCCAGGAAGATTTGACAGAAGAATTGTCTTGGACTTGCCTGATATAAAAGGAAGAAAAGAAATTTTGAAAATTCACTGCCGAGATAAACCTTTGGCTTTAGATGTTAATTTAACTGAGATTACTGAAAGAACACCGGGGTTTTCCGGAGCCGACTTGGCAAATTTAGTTAATGAAGCAGCTATCCTGGCGGCTCGCAGAAATAAAAAACAAATTTATCAAGAGGAATTTTTAGAATCAATAGAAAAAGTGTTATTGGGCCCGGAGAGAAAAAGTCACCTTTTGTCGAAAAAAGAGAAAGAAATTTCTGCCTTCCACGAAGCCGGTCATGCCTTAGTTAGCGCTTCTATCCCCGAAGCGGAAGAAGTGAGAAAAATATCAATCGTTTCCCGGGGGATGACGGCCGGCTATACTTTAGCTTTGCCTAAACAAGAAAAAAGGATTAAAACAAAATCAGAATTTTTGGCCGAGCTCTCCGTTTTGCTGGGCGGATTCTGCGCTGAAAAATTAAGGTTTAAGGAAATCTCAACCGGAGCCACAAACGACCTGGAGAAAGTAAGTTTTTTAGCCCGAAATCTGGTAACAAAATATGGAATGTCAAAATTGGGACCTGTTTCCTTTGGTAAGAGAGAAAGTTTGCTTTTTCTTGACTGGGAGGCGGAAGCTGAAAGAAATTACTCTGAAAAGATAGCAGCAGCCATTGATAAAGAAATCGAAAGATTCATAAAAGAGGCAGAAAAGAAAACAGCAAGGATTTTAAAAAAGAGGAGAAAAATTTTGGAGAGAATAGCTAAGGTCTTGATTGAAAAAGAAACAATTGAAAAAGAAGAATTTGAAAACTTGGTAAAAAAGAAAGTAAAAATAAAGAAAGTAAAAAAGTAAGATTGGGCACGTAGCTCAATGGTGGAGCAAGGTCCTTATAAGGCCGAGGTTGTTGGTTCGAATCCAACCGTGCCCACCATAGCCTATTTTCTGATTTATTAAAAACAAATCAGGAACGGCCCGACCAAAATTTCTATAGAAATTTTAGTTTAGGGGCGGTTAGCTCAGTTGGTAGAGCGCATACTTGACGTGTATGAGGTTTCAGAGGTTCGAGCCCTCTACCGCCCACTAAAAACAAAAATATGGTAGAAAAAACTGAAAAAATTATAGAACCATTTCTAAAAAAGGACTTGCCCGACATTCGACCCGGAGATACAGTCAGGGTTTATCAAAAAATTCCTGGAGAAAAAGAAAGGATCCAGGTTTTCGAGGGAGTGGTTTTAGCTAAAAAACATGGAAAAGGAATCTCCTCTACTTTGACAATAAGAAAAATGTTTGACGAAGTCGGGGTGGAAAGAATCTTTCCTTTACATTCCCCGAATATTGAAAAAATTGAGATTTTACAAAGGGGAAAAGTAAGAAGAGCAAAACTTTATTATTTAAGAGAAAGGGTTGGAAAAAAGGCAAGATTAAAAAGAAAAGAAGTAATAAAATAAGCGCGGGTGGCGAAACCGGTACACGCGCCATTTTGAGGTGATGGTGGGAGTAATCCCTTGGAGGTTCGAGTCCTCTCCCGCGCACCACACTGGACGATTAGCTCAGCGGCTAGAGCACTGCACTTACATTGCAGGGGTCGCAGGTCCAAATCCTGCATCGTCCACATTGCCGCGGTAGCTCAGGTAGTAGAGCGCAGCTCTGAAAAAGCTGAGGGCGCCGGCGCACGTCCGGCCCGCGGCACAAAGATGCGAAACGTAATAAATTTTCAGAGAAAATTTAAACGTTTCAGCAACGTAAAATTTCGAAGAAATTTGTACGTTGCGGGTGTCGTATAACGGTTATTACATGACATTGCCAATGTCAAGAAGAGGGTTCGACTCCCTTCACCCGCTTGAATCACAATGAAAGCGAAAGAAGAGATTTATGTCTTCGCCTGCTCAATAACTATTGACATTCAATCTCAAATATGATATCCTGAGCGAAATCCCTATCCTTTAGGGATTTTAATATGTTATCAAATAGAAAATGGTATTTGCTGATTTCCTCAATTTTGATAGGAGTTTTAGGAATTTTCCCCTTCTATCTGCCAAGCGGAAAGCAAGTAATGGCAGACATTGAGATTGATTTAACCAACCAAGCGACAGCGAAGGGTGAAGATGAACGAAGTTCATCGACCAACCAAGAGTTTTCGGATTTACAAATCATTCAGCAAACAACTTTACTTCCTTTAATCTCCCCGCCAACCCAAGAAGAAATAGAAGTTTTGGAAAAGAATAAGATGATAGTAACTGCTTATTCCTCTTCTGTCTGGGAAACTCAGGGGGACCCTTTTATTACCGCTTCCGGAAATAGAGTGAGAGACGGAATTGTGGCTAACAATCTTCTGTCTTTCGGTACAGAAATAAAATTGCCTGAAATTTTTGGCGATAAAATCTTTGTAGTAGAAGATAGAATGCATTCAAGAAAGGGCGATTATCAAATTGATATCTGGCTTCCTTCCCATCAGGAAGCTCTGAATTTTGGAGTTAAGTTAACGGAAATGGAAATTGTAAAATTGCCTTAATATTTGAAAATAAAAAAAGGCGCCAAATAATGGCGCCTTTTTTTATTTCTTCTTTCTTTTCTTAGCCATCGTTCTAGAGTTTCATAATATATTTAGAAAAATAAAAATTTTCATTTTTATATTATTAAAACTCTTATCAAATATGGAATTAACAAGAGACTATCCTTGTTAAAACTTTTGTTTAAATAAATTATATAATAAGCAAAATCAATGTCAATTGTGGAAAACTAAGAAGAGGAAAGGTAAAGCCAAAAAGTGACTTAATATAATAAAAAACAGAAATTCTAGAGAATTTTTGCAATAAGCGGATATAAAAATTTTCTTTTACTAAAATGTGGTTCGAGACGACCCCAGTAGCAGAACAAGTTCACTACGGCGCAAGTATTTTTTATAGGTTCTCTAATAGTTTTCAGTGAAAACTTTGTTATTTAATTGCCAACCAACTTTTGAAGGATAGTTTTGCTTTATATAATGCCGTCTTTTCATTAATTTCCATTTCTCAAAAACTTTGCGTTTTCGAGGAAGATACAAAGTTGGATTATTCCCATACATGAATTCAGCCAATTTCTCGCAATCATCAATATAAAAACAAATATCATATAAAATCATTCTGACTCTCTGTTTATCAATTTTTCGATGTACAGACTTTGTAGAGATATTTAAATTTTTACAAAGTTGTTGATTAAATCCAGTAATAAAAGATAAACTGGAACTCACGAATCCGACTTTAATCTGTGGTGTTTTATTAACTTTATAAATATAAACTGATCCATCACCATCAAAAAATCCTCTTACAAAATCGGGGAAATATTTATCTGGAACCTTTATTGGGTTTAAATTATATGTTTTTCTGGGCAATATTCCTAAATTCATTAAGTCTTTACAAATTTCCTGATGACCAATCTGGATAAAATAATAATCCTTTCTATCTGTATAGCCGCTACTCTTAGAGTATATTTTTTGCTGAGCAGCCATCGTTTTTTGAATATTTTCTAGGTGAGGTCTATCTTTGCTTGTAATATTGAAAAAATATTGCTTCATTCCGTCTTTTTTTCCGATTCTTTTAACTCCAATACATCCATCGGCTACAATAAAACCCAAAACGTAACTCATATTAGAACTCCAAGAACCAAAAAAGTTTTTATTTATAGGTAATCCCCTCATAAATATAATGTGATTGAAATTATGGGCGAGGAGGGAGTCGAACCCTCACGGGTTATACACCCAACGGGTTTTAAGCCCGTCTTGTCTTCCATTCCAACACTCGCCCAATTTTGAGGCCGGGGCGAGATTTGCACTCGCGTATAACTCTTTTGCAGAGAGTTGCCTTAGCTTCTTGGCTACCCGGCCATCTTAATTCTATTAAAACTTATTTCTTAAAACTTTTCAATGTCCCCTTCGTCTTTTTTAATCTTATCCAGAATTTCTTCAATTTTCTGAGCTTCTTTTAATTTCTCCTCTTTAAAAAACTTAATTTTCGGAACCGGTCTCATTTTCAAAAGTTTATCAAGCTTTTTTTGAAGACCATAAATATTTCTTTTCAAAAGCCGGAGAATCAGAAAAATTTGATTTTCGGGCATGACCGAAACAAAAACCTTTGCCTCTCTTAAGTCGTGAGAAGCGTTTACCCTGGTTATAGTTATCAAAGTATCTCTTGAAAATTCAAAATCTTTAAGAATTATTTTCCCTAATTCCCTTTTTAGAAGCTCGTTTACTTTTTGAATTCTCTGAGAACTTGCCATTTAATTATCTACTTTATCACTTATTCACTTGCCCACTTCCTCTATAGTTCTCTTTTTTTCCTCTCCTCCTCGTATATTCTCAAGATATCTCCTTGCTCAATCTTAATTTTACTCTCAAATAATATTCCGCACTCATTCCCCTTGTTGATTCTTTCAACGTCTTTTCTATTTTGCTGAAGATTAATAATCTTTCCTCGGCCAATGACTTTTTCCTCTCTCAAAATTTCGCACTTTTTTCCCTTTTCCATAAATCCCTCATTCACCCTGCCTCCGATAGTTTGACGATTCTTTCTTTTACTAAAGAGAGCCAGTATTTCAATTTCTCCTAAATCTTTTCTTAAAATTTCGGGTTCTAATATTTTTTCCATTGCCTCTCTTACTCCTTGAATTAATTCATAAATTATCTCAAAAATCTTCACTCCTCCTTTTATTTTTTTTTGGCGTAGAAAATTCAAAGTTAGGGAATCTATTTTCACCCTAAAACCAAAAATTTGGGCTTTTGCTGATTCGGCTAATTTAATATCAGTTTCTTGGATATTGCCTACCTCGCTCTTTAAAATTCTCAGAATTACCTTTTCCTGAGGAAGATTTTTCAAGACATTTTCAACTGCTTCTAAGGAGCCCAAAACATCGGCTTTGAGGATTATATTCAAAACTTTTTTCCCTTCTTCGACAAAAAGAACCGAAGAAACTTTTCTCTCCTTTTTTTCTATTGCCTCCAGGGCTTGATTAGAATCTTTATAAACTTTAATCTTTTCTCCAACGCTGGGGGGTTTTTCAAAACCCAAGACGGTTATTGGTTGAGAAGGGTAGGCAATTTTTACTGAAGAACCTTGAAAATCTTTTAAATTTTTAACTTTCCCCCAGGTTGAAGCAGTCCCAATAATTTGTTCTTCTTTCAGGGTCCCATTTTCTAAAATTAAAGTGGCTATTGGCCCTTTCTTTTCATTAAGATAAGTCTCAATTACTATTCCTTGAGCAGGCTGGGAAATATCGGCTTTTAAATTTTCCATTTCTGCCACTAATAAAATTAAATCTAAAAGCTCTTCTATGCCCTGGCCGGTTTTGGCTGAAAGTTCAACCGAGGGAACTTTGCCTCCTAATGACTCAACTAAAACCTCATTTCTCTCCAGCTCCCTTTTTACTTTTTCCGGTTGAGCCTGGGGTTTATCAATTTTATTGATAGCTACAATCATTGGGATGCCTGACTTTTTAACAAGGTTGATGGCCTCTTTTGTTTGGGTCTTCACCCCCTCATCAGCCGCTACCACTAAAATGGCAATATCAGCCACTTTCGCCCCTCTGGCTCTCATGGCCGAAAAAGCTTCATGCCCAGGAGTGTCAATGAAAGTTATTTTTTTAGCTTGCCCTGAACCTGTTGAAGGGCCATCCTTTTCTATTTCATAGGCCCCTATATGTTGAGTGATTCCACCACTTTCTTTTTCAGTAATTTTCAAATCTTTAATTGCTTCTAAAATTGATGATTTTCCATGGTCAACATGGCCTAAAACAACTACTACCGGCGGGCGAAGAGAATAAATCCTCTTCTTCCCCTCTCGCTGCGGCTCAGGTGGCCGAGTTGTCTCCTTAATCAAATTTTCTTTTTTCTTCGCCATATATAAAGCATCTTACTCTAATTGATGCTTTATTTCAAGCCCCGGGGCAAGCCAAAACCGCCCCTCGGGCGGTTTTGGTAGATTATTCCAACCTATATTAAGAATTAGAAAAGACCTAATTTCAAAATCTCAATCAGGACCCAGGAAACAATCAGAAAATATATTGAGAAAACTGGCACAAAAGCAAATTTTCTCAAGTCCCGTGTCTGAATACGCCAGGTAGAATATCCTTTTACCTCTAATTCCTTAAATAGTTCTTCATCTTCCTTTTTAATATCTTTTGTTTTAGCAAATATAGTGGCGATTATCAATCCAATGATAGATAAAACATTAGATAAGCCAAGTAAACCATATTTTTTTATCCCTTTTTTATTACGTGATTCTTTAAAAACAGTTAAACCAGCAAAAATTCCACTCAAAATAGAGCAAATAATCAATAATATTATCCAATTTAATAGCGGATGGTTAAAAAGAAATGAAGCATAATTTGCTTTTAAGGGAGTTCTGGAACTAATCCATAAATCGTCTGTGAACATTTTTGAGGGAGCATTAATTTCTATTTTGGTATACTTTACATTTTCCATTTTTCTCATTCCATATCCTCCTTTTATCTCGACTGATTCACCAAAGAAATTACTTATTGGTTTAATACCTTCCTCTGTATATTTATACAATGGTATATATTCATCAAAATAATATTTAACTTCTGTATAGTTTTTTATATCTTTAAAAATTTTAGGAGATACATAGCCAATTACTCGAATGGTTATTGGTATAACTTTACTTCCATAGACACTAGTAAGTAACAATGGATAATAAATTTTCTCAGTTGGGAAGGTAACAAAAACACCTCTCTGTTCATTTGTCAAAGGGAATTCCCCAGAGACCCAGGAAATGATAAAAGTAAATTCTTTCCCAATATAGCTATCAAGTACAGGTATCGATCCTTTATCAATTTTTAGCTCTTTGTTCTTTAGGTAATCATAAAGAGCTTGAGCAGTTTTGGCAGTAATAATTTCAGTAGTAATGCCTTCTTTTTCCAAATGCTCGTGAACAATTACATCAGTTTCTACTTCTAGCCCCATTTCTAGTCCCATAGGACTAGTGATTCCTTCTCCTTTTCCTGTACTCAGGGTATATAAGCCCCTCATTACAAAAGGAAAAGTATAAATTTGAGTAAGCCATAGGTCTTTTCTAGTAAAGAACAGATTTGATTTTGCTTTCTTTATGATTTCTTCTCCTCTTAGCTCAGGAAATTCTGTCATAATATCAATTATCACTTTATCGGGATTAGCTGGGACAGGAAAAAGCCAGACGGCACCCTTATTTGCTTTTTCTATGCCAATACTTAAAATCATCTCCTCCAAACCATCTTCGTAGTTAATAAAAGTCTGCTGATTAGTCTGATCACCGTAATCCCATCGGTCAGAATAGAGGTCAGGATTAATCATCATACCATCGGCCAAAACATTTAAAGGTATTAAGAGGGTAGCTAAAATGGAAAAAATTATAATTATGGAAAATTTTTTTTGAATTTGTTTCATATTTTTAAATCTTATATTTTAATTATTTTACGACTCAATATAAGTATACTTCTTTAAGCGGTGGGTGCAGGATTCGAACCTGCGGGGGCTTTCGCCCACTGCTTTTCGAAAGCAGCGCTTTAAACCAGACTCAGCAAACCCACCCTTCTAGTGAAAAATAGAAGGGAAATCATTATCCCAATGTATCTTCTTTGGCAGCAAAAAGGGGGAA
>Ga0210005_1001597_pt1 | contig 14290 bp, 10 predicted proteins | sample CryGey02umfilter_3_FD_183961 | JGI IMG/M metagenome (GOLD analysis project Ga0210005, IMG submission 183961) | Groundwater microbial communities from aquifer in Utah, USA - Crystal Geyser 4/9/14 0.2 um filter (SPAdes) (version 3) | ecosystem: Environmental > Aquatic > Deep subsurface >... | reverse complement strand
ACAATCAGAATCAGCCAGGTCTATGTCCTTGTCTCCATCATTATCAATACCGTCAAAACATTTAGGACAATCAGAATCCTTTAGGTCAATTTTTCCATCCCCGTCGTTATCAATACCGTCAAAACACTGGCTGTATAGGTCTGGGGGGTAGGGCTGTTGGTTGCTTGGAAATTCAGCACTAGCCACTACAGGAATAAGTATCGCAAAGACAAAAAGAGCAGATATAATGCGGTTTTTTCCCTTAGGGCGTTTCATTTTTTTGGTTTTTATTACTATTTTTCTCATCCTTGCTATTATACCACGAATCAATATTAAAATCAAGTATTATGATATTAGCGTTAAAAAACTTGATTTTATGTGTCGCATGTGCCGCGGGAGAGAATCGAATCTTACAGATTCTGTACACCTTTCGTATCGCTTCGCGATATACTCAAGGTTTTCGATTCTTCCACGCAAGTGAATTATATCACTTGCTCGCGACACAAAAGCGTCTTAGGGCGCTCCCATTTTGTGCCGCGGGAGAGAATCGAACTCTCATGGATTACTCCGCACGATTTTGAGTCGTGTGCGTCTGCCAATTCCGCCACCGCGGCAAATCACCTGTACAAATTACACTAAAAAGTTTATAAACTCAAATTCTTTTCTGGCTCTTTTCTCTGTGTTAAAATAGTAAGAACTAAAGAATAATATGTCTCAATTTTATAACGATTCCGTATTTTGGATTGACGTGGACAAAATAGAGCCAAACCCATTTCAACCAAGACGGGAATTTAATGAAGCGGAATTAAGGAGTTTGTCGGAATCCATAAAACAATATGGAGTTTTGCAAGCGCTTGTCGTAACAAGAAAAGAATTTGAGAAACCCGAAGGGGGTCTAGGGGTGCGATACGAACTTATCGCTGGAGAGAGAAGGTTGCGAGCCGCGAAATTGGCTAACATTACTCAAGTACCTGTTCTTATAAAAACAGGGGACGACAGCGACCTTATGAAGCTTGAGCTGTCTATTATTGAAAACATTCAAAGAGAAGATCTCAATCCCGTTGACCGCGCTCGGGCATTTGAGCGTCTGGCGAGCGAGTTTTCTTTCAAGCATCACCTCATTGCCGCTAAAGTGGGCAAGAGCCGCGAATATGTATCAAACAGTTTGCGCCTTCTTTCTTTGCCCCAGTTTATTTTGGATGCATTAAGTATTGGTAAAATATCCGAAGGGCACGCCAGACCCCTGATGATGCTCGGAGACAGACCGGAGGAACAAGGTGTTCTTTTCAAGGAAATTACTTTTAAGAAGTTGACAGTGAGAGAGGCGGAAGGTATCGCCAGAAGAATTGCCTACGACAAGGTCCGTAAAAAAGAAAGGGCCATTGACCCGGAAATTATTGATTTGGAAGAAAAGTTACGAGAAGCTCTTGGCACACGCGTCCAGATAGAGAGAAGAGACGTCGGGGGGAAAGTAATGATAGATTTTTTTTCAAATGAGGACTTAAAAAGTATTTTGGATGCTATTCAGACAAACAAGAGAAAAGATCCCAATGAAACTCTAAGCAGATTTGAAGCGGAAAATCCAATTTCAAATGAGGATGTTGCTATTATTGTGGACGATACTACTTCTGACGAAGATGAAACGGGAGACGGCGACATCTATTCCGTAAAAGATTTCACCATATAACACCACTACTTTTTTTTCTGAAGATTTGCGCGTATATGTTTTTTAGCACCGGATGTTTTTGCGTATTCAAGCCACTTTGAACTGGGTTTGGCGGAAGGTCTCGTCAAAATTTCTACTATATCTCCATTGTTCAGTTTGCTATCCAGAGAAGCCATCTTACCGCTTACTTTAGCGCCAAACATATGATTTCCGACATCAGAGTGGATGGCAAAAGCAAAATCAATAGGGGAGGATTCTTTCGGTAGATCTATGACATCTCCCTTGGGGGTGAACACAAAAATTCTTTGGTTGAAAAAATCGTTTCTAATATCATTTTGGAGCGATACCTCATTCTCTTGATTTGTTTGGATTTTCGCCAGCTCTTTAATCCAGTCCGGGATATTTTTGTATTTGGTAGCTAATGTATTAGCGAGGGGGCTAAAATTTATTTGCTGTACAAACTTTGGAATCCAATTTAAGTTTTCATATAATTTTTTTGAGTCCTTGCCACCCTTGTACAGAATATGCGAAGCGATTCCATATTCGCAGTGGTGATGCATATCATTGGTCCTGATTTGAATTTCAACAATGTTACCGTCACCCACAAATACTGTTGTGTGCAATGACTGATATCCGTTTGGTTTGGGGAAAGCTATATAGTCCTTTATCCTGCCGGGCAAAGGGCGCCAATTACCGTGCACAATACCCAATGCCTGATAACAATCATTTATTGTTTCTACAATAATTCTAACCGCGAGAATGTCGTATATTTTTTCCACATTTTTTTCTTTTGATTGCAGCTTTTTGTAAAGACTGTACATTCCCTTAACCCTGTATTCTGTTTTGACACTTACCATTCCTTCTTTTGCCAAAGATTTTTTAACAGATTTAATAAATTTTTCCAAATTTGATACCATTTCTCCGTATTTTTGTTTTACCACTGTTTCAACATTGCTGTATTCTTTTGGAAACAAAAAAAGAAAAGAAAGATCTTCCAGCTCTCTTGATAACTTTCTGATTCCCAATCTATAGGCGGTGGGCGCGTATATTTCAAGTGTTTCTGACGCAATCCTTTTTTGTTTTTCAGTCGGCACAAAAGACAGTGTTCTCATATTGTGCAGTCTGTCCGCAAGTTTTATCATCAAAACTCTTATATCTTGAGATATAGCTATAAAAAGCTTTCTTAAACTTTCATTGTGTCTATCCAACCCTTGATACCGAATTTTTCCAAGCTTTGTGACTCCTTCCACAAGGAATAAAATTTCTTTTCCGAACTCTGATTCAATATCTTCTCTACTTGCGGCGCCATCTTCAATGGTGTCGTGAAGTAGTCCCGCAGCTATGGTGTAAGTATCCATACCGTATTCAGCTAAAATTTTCGCTGTTTCCAAAGAGTGCAAAAAATACGGTTCTCCGGAAAGACGAACTTTATTTTTGTGCGCCGTTTCGGCAAATTCAAAAGCTCTTGATACAAGGTCAATTTGGTCTTTCTGAGGGTTGTTTATTAGGGTTACGATTTCTGATAGCTTTGCCATATATGGAGCTATTCTATAGAAAAAACAAGATTATTCCATCTTATGCGGATTATGATTTTCACAAGATTTAACGGAGCATCTTTCGGGGATGGTTTTTGGTTACAAATATTTTGCTCGTCGTCACTCGCAAAATTTTGCAACCCCGACTCGGCATTTTTTCTGCTGAAAAAATATGCCTCCGTCTCACAAAAACATACGCGTACGCAGTGCAGACTGCGTACTTCCAAATCTACTTCATCAGTTTATGCGGATTATGATTTTCACAAGATTTAACGGAGCATCTTTCGGGGATGGTTTTTGTGCCTTCCATCATAAGAGAGTTGCAAAGTTCACAAAATTTACCGGTTGGCTTAGCTTTTATCGCGTGTTTGCACGCGGGATAATTACTGCAAGAATAAAATATTCCAAACCTTCCTCGCCGTTCCATCATTTCACCGTCTTTACAAACTGGGCACTTAACCCCTGTTAGTAGTTTTTTCTTGGTTTCTGGGTCTTCTTTTACAAATTTACATTTTGGGTATCTTGAACACGCAATGAATCTGCCAAATTTTCCATCTCTTTCTATCAAGTTTGCTTTACCGCATTCAGGACACAACTCGCCCGTATCTTTTGGTCCGGCTAACTCTTCTCCGTCTATGGTTCTGGCCCCCGTGCAGTCCGGGAATCTTTCACAGGAGAGAAATTTACCCGATTTGCTTAATTTTATTATCATATTTGCTTGGCACTTAGGACATTTCAATTTCGGGTCTGCTTTTCCCAGATTGGTTATTTTTTCTAGCTTGTCTTTAGATTTGATCTCTTTTTGGAATGGAACATAAAAATCTTTCAAAGTTTTCTCATAATTCCTTTTTCCGTTGGCTATATCGTCCAGTTCATTTTCCATTAAAGCCGTAAAAGAATCACTTATATATTCTGTAAAATTATTTTCCAAAAATGTGCTTACCACATCACCAGTGTCGGTGGGCAACAAAGCTCTTTGTTCTTTGACCACATACCCTCGGTCAATCAGGGTTCTTATAATTGAGGCGTAAGTTGACGGTCGTCCGATACCTCTCTTTTCCAATTCTTTTATTAGTCCGGCCTCGGAATATCTTGGTGGCGGAAGAGTTTCTTTACCTTCGGAATCTATTGAAATTAATTCAAGGTCTTCATTTTTTTGAATTTTTGGCAGTTCTACGTCCTCTTTTTTTGCGTGAGGGTCAGCCAAAAGCCATCCAGGGGAAAGAACCCTCGAACCGTAGAGAGCAAAGTTTGGTATGGATTTGCTTTGAATATTGGCGGTTACTTTTGTTCTTAGGACTTTTGCGTCAATCATCTGTGATGCCACCGTTCTTTGCCAGATAAGAAAATAAAGTTTTTTTTGTTCTTCTGTATTTCCTGCGCCTTCTTTCAATATGTTTGAGGGTCTAATCGCCTCATGCGCCTCTTGTGCGTTCTTGCTTTTCCTTCCATAAACTTTATTTTCAAAAAGATTCTTGCCAAATTTTTTACTAACCACTTCTTCTATTTGTTTTTTCGCAACCGCGCTTAAATTTGTGCTGTCGGTTCTCATGTAAGTTATCAATCCTTGTTCGTATAGTTTTTGCGCTACGGACATTGTCTTTGATGGAGAAAAACCAAATCTCGTGCTTGCCGATTGTTGCAGTGTTGAGGTGATAAAAGGGGCCCTGGGTGCTCTTTTCACTTCCGTTTCTTTTATGTCAACTACCGACCAACTTTCTTTTTTTGCTTTCTCCAGTATCTCGTTTACTTCGTTTTCATCTCTCGGTTCTTTTTCGCAAACAAAAATCAATTCATCACAACTCTCACTCTTTAATTTTGAAGACAGTACCCAAAATTTTTCCGGAACGAAAGACCTTATTTCTCTTTCTCTTTCCATTATTATGCGCAGAGCGGGGGATTGAACCCTCCCCGCGGATAAGCCGTATCTCACTTTTTTCCATATAAGTCCAGACAAGTCGTATCCAACAAGTCTGTCTAACACCCGTCTGGCTTCTTGCGCTGTTTTTAAATTATTATCAATATCGCGCGGATGTTTGATAGCCTCTGTTACCGCCTCCTTTGTAATTTCATAGAATACAACCCTTTTGGGTTTTTTAAGCCCTATTGCTTCTGAAATGTGCCATGCTATCGCTTCACCCTCTCGGTCTGGGTCAGTAGCCAATACAACTTCTTCGGCTCCCGAAGCAAGTTTTTTTATTTCGTTTATTATTTTTTCTTTACCTTTAACGGTTTCGTAATGAGGAATAAAACCACCATCAATATCAATGGCTTTCTTGTTTGATTTTGGCAAATCCCTAATGTGACCCACCGAGGCGACAACCTCGTATTTATCATCAAGATATTTGGAAATTGTCTTTGCTTTGGCGGGGGACTCAACGATTAAAAGTTTCATCAGGGTTCATTAGTACTACAAATAAAAATTGTTTGCAAATATGAGCGCTTTTCAAAGCCAAGTATTGATGTTAAATACAAGTTCTATAATTTTATATATTCAAATGCATTTCACCCATACTTTCTTTTATATAACCTTTTATTTCCATTGCCGACAAAATCATATTTACCTGGCTTGCTGGCAGTCCAATCTCTCTTATTATGTCGTCTCTGTCACGAGGTTCTTTCAACAATTCTATAATTATTTTCTCATTCTCTGACAGCGAATCATATTTGATGGCTGATTTTTCTTCTGCTTCAATCCCCAACGCTCGCAATATGTCATCTCCTGATCTTGCGGGCTGTGCTCCAAGTCGTAAAAGCTCGTTTGGTCCCTCGGAACCGGGTGAAAAAATAGAACCCGGAACTGCTATTACTTCTCTATTGTAATCAAGCGCCAGTCTGGAGGTTATAAGGGTGCCAGATTTTTTTTCGGCTTCAATTATTAACGTTGCGTGAGAAATTCCCGCCATTATTCTGTTTCTCTTGGGAAAGCTCCATATTGTTGCCTTGAATTCCGGCTCAAATTCAGAAAGTAAAGTTCCTCCGGATTCTACAACCTCCTCGGCTAATCGCAAATGAGAGCGGGGATACAATACCGACGGGTCTAGTCCGGAACCCGGTATCGCGATAGCGTGCATTTTGTTTTTCAGAGCCGCTTTGTGAGCGATAGAGTCAACTCCCAACGCCAAGCCGGATACGATTGAAATTGGATATTGAGCGATTTCAAGAATAAGTTTCTCGCACACATCCCTGCCATACCCGCTCACTTTCCTTGAGCCGACCACGCTAAGGAGTTTGTTATCCTGTGCTGGAAGGGTCCCAGCACAAAACAACTCTTTTGGAGGGTCTGGGATTTCTTTGAGAAGCGGCGGAAATTCCGAATATTTTAGCTTTCTTATGGAATAACTCATTTTTAAGATTCTACCATTTTCTGATACTATTATTGTATTAAACTATAAGACGGTGGTTATTGTAAAAAGCCGGTATGTTAGACATAAAATTCATCAGAGATAATCCCGATTTGATTTCAGAAGCCGCTCGTAAGAAGAGGATTAAATTTGATGTGAACAAACTCATAAGTATTGATGACAGTCGTCGCGATCTTCTTGCGCAAGTTGAGGAAAAACGGCAAATTCAAAACGAATTTAGCCAAAAAATTTCATCTGAAAATAACTCAACAATAAAACTTGATTTTATAGAGAAAATGAGGGTGGTAAAAGCTGATTTGCAAAACAAAGAGGAAAAGCTTAAAAGTATAATGAAGGAATGGCAAACACTCATGCTTCAAGTTCCCAATGTTCCCGATGTCTCCGTGCCGGACGGTGATAATGAATCGGATAATAAAGAAATCAAGAGTTGGGGAGAAATTCCAAAGTTTGGCTTCACTCCCAAGGGGCATATGGAAATAATGAAGAATCTTGATCTCGCCGATTTTGACAGAGGCACAAAAGTTGCTGGTTTCAGGGGATATTTTCTTAAAAACGAAGCGGTCAGTTTGTCCTTTGCCATATGGCAATACGCTTTTGATTTTTTCCTAAATAAAGGTTTCTCCCCTTTCATAGTGCCTTCTTTGGTTAGAAGAGAAACGATGATGGGTACTGGCTATCTTCCACAGGGTGAAGATGATTTATACAAAACTCAAGACAACGACTATCTTTCGGGCACAGCTGAGGTTGCTACTATGGGTTATTATGCGGATGAAACTCTTTCAATAAATTCACTTCCTAAAAAAATGTTGTCATTTTCTCCATGTTTCAGAAGAGAGGCGGGGAGTTACGGGAAAGATGTTAAGGGTTTAATCAGAGTTCATGAATTTTACAAGGTTGAGCAAGTGGTGATATGTGAAGCTGAACACGAAACATCGGTTAAATTTCACGAGGAAATAAACAGGAATACGGAAGAATTTATTGAAAGTTTGAATATCCCATACAGGACAGTTGTTAATAGTGGTGGAGACCTTGGTTTGGGACAGGTAAAGAAATATGATATTGAATTGTGGGTACCGTTGGAAAATACTTATAGAGAGATAAGTTCTGCTTCTTATTTTCATGATTTCCAGACTAGAAGATTAAATATCCGATATAAAGACAAGGAAGGAAAGACCAGATTTGCCCATTCTTTAAATAGCACCGCTATCCCCACGCCAAGAATCTTGGTGTCTCTTATTGAAAACTATCAGCAGGAAGATGGTTCTGTCCTTATTCCCGATATTCTTTCAAAATATATGGGTGGCAGAAAAAGAATAGGTTCGGAAGGGGTTTCTTCCGATGCGAAAAAACCTTAGATCTCCAAGAATAATAAAAAAGCGCAGAAAAAAGAAGATATTTAAAATCCTTTTTTTCCTTATGGCGGCAATCGGTTTCGTATTTGCACCCTCTTTTGTCTCCAAAAATTCAAATTTGCAAATAAAGTCTATTGCGGTTAACGGCAACTCCGTTGTGCAAACGGAAGAAATTACGAATTTGGTTCTGAGAGAAATAACTGGAAATTTTTTACACTTATATTCAAAGTCAAATATATTTTTGTATCCCCAAAAAACAATAGAAAGAAAATTATTAGAAAAATTCTCACGATTTAACAACGCAGAGGTGGAGATTACCGATTTTAACGACCTTAGCGTTTTTGTTACAGAGAGAGAGCCATTCGCACTATGGTGTCAAAGCCAAGATGCTCTCGCCTGCTATTTTGTTGATGATGACGGGTATATTTTTGATAAAGCGCCGGATTTTTCTCCAAATGTTTATTTCACGTATTTTGGTGAAATCCAATCTTCCGATAGTCCGGTGGGATCGTTTATGTTGAACCAAAATGAATTTTCAAACTCGGAAGCGGTGATTGAGGGACTAAAAGTTTTGGGTTTTAACCCTACCGGTTTAAAGTTTACAAAGAAAGACGGTACAGTCGTTCTTTCAAACAGTACGGATATCATTTTTCGCCTTTCAGATGACGCTTCACGCACTCTATCAAATTTTGAATCCGTAATAAATGACCCATCTCTTGATTTAAGAAACGGCAATACCCTTAAAGCGCGCTATTTTGACTTAAGATTTGGCAATAAAGTTTTTTACAAAAAAACGGAATAATAGCATATAATAAAGATATGAAAGCCATTATCTTTCTACCGCAGTATTTTTACTGGCACTACAGTAACGGTATCAAGGATCTGTTAAATAATCTTATAAATTTCCTGTCTTTAGTGTTTAGTTTTTTTTCAATCCCTATTCTTTTATCCACCATTTTTTCCCCGTGGCAGAGAATGGGGGAGCGTTATGCCAAAGGTTTTGACCTGTCTAAAACGGCCCAGACATTTGTGGTCAATACCATAATGAGGTTTGTCGGTTTTTTCATAAGATTTTTCACCATATTCATTGGTTTGATTTCTTTTCTCTTTGCCTTCGTTTTGTCTGTCCTGGTCTTTGTGTCTTGGTTGTTAATGCCCATTGTTTTAATTTTTATCCTATCTTTAGGCATAACCAAACTCTGATGAGCTGGAATGAATTTACAAAAAAACTGTCTCTGTGGGCACCCGCCGTCACTATGGAGAATATTATCTCTCATCAAACGAGGAAGATAATAAAAACCGTCCTTCTATTTTTAACTATCACCGGTTTTGTTTTGGCATCACAGATTTTGTTTGTTGGCAGTCAACGCCTTACTGGTCTTTTTTTTATTGTGTTGTTTTTCTATTTATTATTTCTATTTTCTGAAGCTTTTTTCTATTCCGTTTTCTTCAGAAAGGAAGATAGCTATTCTCGTTTCGGATATTTTTTGACTCTAATAATTTTCCAAACCCGCCGCACCGATTTAACCAAGGGATTTCTCAAGTCCGGCATTGGCCAAACAGTGATGGACCGGCTTGGTATAGACGAAGAATCGGTTCAAGATTTTTTGAAAAGAAGAAAGTTTTTCTTGTCTGCACAATCACTAAAAATTGAAGAAAGTGAAAGTCTATGGCGCTCATATCTATCCGCTATTTTTACTTACGACAAAGAGTTTCAATCTTTTCTTCTTCTGCACGAGGTGACGAAGGAAATTTTGTTACAAAGTTCTGACTGGGTTCTTTCCTTAATTTATCGCTCAATAGACAGTGAAAGGTGGTGGTCTAAAAAGAAACTCCAGTCAATAGGCGGGATAGGCAGAGCGTGGTCATACGGCAATGCCTATGTCCTTGAGCAGTTTTCTTCACCGCTTAGTGTGACATCCGATAGAGAGACGGGTCTCCATGAAACGGAAGCAATTTCTCTTGAGGTTATTTTATCAAAAAGCGTGGAAGCCAATGCTTTAATCATAGGCGATGATGGGGTGGGGAAAATTGAAGTTGTTGAGACACTTTTTAAAAAAATCAACTCTGGCGAGTCGTCTCCCGAGCTTAGAGATAAAAAGTTCTTGGTTTTTGATAGCGGTGGATTTATTTCACAGATTACAGATAAAGAACAGTTTGAGTCTATTTTGGCGAAAATCTTTTTTCAAACTGCGGAAGCCGGCAACATTGTACTGGTAATTCCTGATTTTGACGGACTTGTTAATAGTGCGAATTTAATTGGTACAAATTTGTCCGATATTATAGATTCTTATCTCTCCTCTTCCGCCATCCATATAGTGGCAATTTCAAACACAAGGTCTTTTCATACAATGCTTGAGCCCAACCAATCTCTAATGCAAAGATTTGATAAACTTATGATTAAGGGGGGCACGGCAAAAGACATTACCGCTGTTTTGGAAAACAGTGTAATGCATATTGAGCATTCAGAGGGGGTTTTCTTTACTTATCAAGCAATAACAGAAACCGTCAAAGCAGCCGAAAGATATTTTATTGACCGACCGCTCTATGATGCGGCAACTGACCTTTTGATTCAAGCCGTATCCAAAGCCAGGAGTCAGGACAGAGCACTTATTTTAAAAGAAGATGTTCTTTCTCTTATAAAAAGCCAAACAGGAATAGCTACCGGAGCCATTTCCATTGAAGAAAAAAACAAACTTGAAAACTTGGAAGAGCACTTGCATATGAGAATTGTCGGACAAGATGAGGCGGTTTCAGGGATTAGTAATGCTTTGAGGCGCGCACGCGCCGGTATCAGCAACCCCAACCGCCCCATCGGTTCTTTTCTATTTATTGGTCCGACGGGGGTGGGGAAGACAGAAACCACAAAAGCTCTCGGAGAAATTTTCTTTGGAGCAGAAAATAAAATTTTGCGTCTGGATATGTCGGAATACAACTCATCCGACGCTCTAAATCGCCTCATTGGCAGTATAAGCAATCCGGATGGCGGAGTTTTGGGCTCAATGCTTAGGGAAAACCCATACGGAGTCTTGCTTTTAGATGAATTTGAGAAAACAGAAAACCGAGTTTTGGATTTGTTTCTTCAAATTCTTGACGAAGGAATTTTTTCCGACTCTCTTGGACGCAAAGTTAGCGCTCGCAATCTCATCATTATCGCGACTTCAAATGCAGGCAGTGATATCATTTTTGACATTATAAGCAGGAGAGAAAATCTTTCGGACAAAAAAGATTTTATAGTTGATGAGATTATTCGTCGCGGTATTTACAAACCGGAACTCATCAACCGTTTTGACGGCGTAATTCTTTTCCACCCGCTTGAAGAAGAACATCTTAAGAAAATCGCTCGTCTTCAGTTGGAAGGACTTGCCTGGCGGCTTAAAGACAAAGGAATTATGTTTCAAATTTCGGAACCAATCATAAATTTTCTTGTAGAAAAAGGGACTGACCCAAAGTTTGGCGCCCGAGCATTGAAAAGAGCATTACAAGACTCTGTAGAGAAAGCGGTGGCGGAAAAGATTATTGATGGAAATATTCGCCCAGGTTCGGAACTGTCTTTAACCACAGAAGATTTAAAATAAGTTTGTGAGTCTGTTTATTTATTATACTATTGCGATATTGTGAATTTTTGGAAAAAGCTGAACAAGCCAATATTAGCTCTTGCTCCAATGGCGGATGTTACGGACCCCGCTTTTAGGTTTATTATTGCAAAGTATTCAAAGTATGAGGGATCGGATGTTGGTCAGTATGGCAACAAAAACACAAACAAATATCAAAAGTTTACCCCCCACCCCCACTTGGAAGTTAAACTTCCAAGTGGGGGTCTGGGTATTCCGACCGGAGGGCCGGATGTGATGTGGACAGAATTCATATCGGCTGACGGTCTGGCGCTTGCGCCAGAAAAGGGAAGAAAAAAACTACTCAAAGATTTGGAGTTTACGGAAATAGAAAGGCCGATAGTAGCGCAATTTTTCACTTCCAAACCGAAAATGATGGAGAAAGCCGGGAGACTTGCTTATGAGCTCGGTTTTGATGGTGTGGATATAAATATGGGTTGCCCCGACAAAAGTATAGAAAAGCAAGGTTCGGGAGCCGCTCTTATAAAAAATCCCGCTCTTGCCCGAGAACTTATTTCTGCTGCTAAATCGGGAGCAAAGGGTCTGCCCGTATCTGTGAAAACTCGCATCGGATACGGGAAGAATGAAATGGAAGAATGGATACCGGAGCTTATAAAAGAAAACCCTGCGGCGATCATTGTTCACGCTCGCACAAGGAAAGAAATGTCAAAGACTCCGGCTCGATGGGAAAGTATAAAAACAGCGGTAAGGATTCGCAATGAATTAAAAAGCGAAACACTAATACTTGGTAACGGAGATGTCTTAAGTATTGAAGATGCTTATTCAAAAATAAAAGATTCGGGATGCGACGGAGCAATGCTCGGTCGCGCGATATTCGGCAATCCATTTTTATTTCGTAATAAAAATGTCTTGAGTAAGATCGAAGGGCCGTATATTCCCACTGTAAAAGAAAAACTTTCTGTACTGGTTGAGCACACGACTCTATTTGAAAAAATTTTGGGCGATATTAAAAATTTTTCAGTAATGAAAAAACATTACAAAGCGTATGTTTCCGGCTTTGAGGGGGCGGTAGGGTTACGAGCAAAATTAATGGAAACCAACTCCGCTGGTGAGGTCAAAAAAATCGTTGAGGAATATTTACAAACTGTTGATAATTATTGATTTATTTTCTTTTCTGTCGTAGTATATGAAAAGAAGTACTTGTACAGTAAGTAAGTTTGGCGGTCCGCGGTCCCATTCTTCAACCACAACGAGAGAGGTGTGTTATGGCGCGCAGAGCTCGGATTGATTTTGGTGGCGATTTTCTGCCACCCCTGTCTTTGACGGAGGATGGTGGAGGTCGGAAGAAGAATCGTGAGATTCTTCCAGTGGATGAGGAGATCAAGCGGTCTTTTTCACGCATGATTCTCCATGGACCGAGTGGGACGAGCGGCAACCATGTCCCGTTCATTCCGCATCCGAGTGTCGTGGATCCGGCGATTGTGCTCGCCGCCCTGGAAGATCCGGACAAGTTGGAGGATTTTCCGGAAGACGAAGAACTCTCTCCGTGTTCCATGATGGAGGATACTGGAGAGATCCGAATTTCCGCACTCCACGAACACAGCGGGGAGACCCCCTTTGCCACCCAGGATTTGGATGTGGCAGATGAAGAGGAGATCCCCGGACTTTCTCCGGAAGGCGGGTTCCAGGTTTTCTGTTCCTGCCAAGAGATGGAGGAAAGGGACCGGAAGTTCCTGGATGCGGACCGTCGGCATCTCAACAGGAGGTGCTGTCAGGAGGGGATTGTACTGCCCCAAAACTAGGTTGTTCGAGAAGCAATTATCGAACTCCGAAGGGCGAGTCGCAATGCGCGACTCGCCCTTTCATCTTATAACCAAAAGCTGACAGTTATATAATCATAAGATATACTACTTTTGTAATGAAAGAATCTCAAAATCTCGCTCTATATAGAAAATATAGACCAAAAAACTTTGAAGATATTATTGGCCAGGATGATGTGATAAATGTTTTAAAAGGTTCCGTCAAAAACGGAAAGTTTTCCCACTCGTATTTATTTGCCGGTTCTCGAGGAACGGGCAAAACCTCAATGGCGAGAATTTTTTCAAGCGCTATCGGCTGTTCGCCCAATGATCTTTCAGAAATTGACGCGGCTTCCAATAGGGGAATTGATGATGTTCGAGCTATTCGCGAATCTGTGAACTCTCTTCCTTTTGAATCCCCATACAAGGTTTATATTATTGATGAAGCTCATATGCTTACCAAAGAAGCGTGGAACGCTTTTTTGAAAACTCTAGAAGAACCACCATCTCACGCTGTTTTCATAATGGCGACAACAGAGATGGAGAAAATTCCAGAGACCGTATTATCCAGATGCCAGATTTTCCAATTTAAAAAACCAAACACAAATATTTTGAGAGAGTTGGTCTTGTCTGTCGCGAAAAAAGAAAAAATATCTCTTGATTCAGCTGGAGCCGAACTCATAGCGCTTTTGGGAGACGGTTCGTTTCGTGATACTTTGGGTATTTTGCAAAAGGTCTTGAGCTTTTCAACTGACAAGAAAATTTCGCAAGAGGAGATAGAAACGGTGACGGGGGCCCCCAAAGGAGAGACAGTCAATTCTTTTGTTACGGCGCTGGCGGAAAAAAATTTAAATAAAGCGCTTTCAAGCATAAGAAAGGCGCGAGAGGACAATGTGGATATGAAGGTTTTTTTGAAAATGGTTTTGCATAAGATGAGATATGTAATGCTTGTGAAAAATGCGCCGGAAATGGTGAAAGAGATAGAGAGCGAATTATCTGAAAAAGATTTCAAACTCATA
>Ga0210005_1001585_pt1 | contig 14335 bp, 10 predicted proteins | sample CryGey02umfilter_3_FD_183961 | JGI IMG/M metagenome (GOLD analysis project Ga0210005, IMG submission 183961) | Groundwater microbial communities from aquifer in Utah, USA - Crystal Geyser 4/9/14 0.2 um filter (SPAdes) (version 3) | ecosystem: Environmental > Aquatic > Deep subsurface >... | reverse complement strand
CGCCCCTGGTTCTCAATATATTTCTCTACAACATATTTAACTATTATTTCAACGTCTTGGGCGGCAATTCATCCCTGTGAGTCCTGCGTCGGACATCACAGGGAGTTCTTGCCGTCCTTTCCTTAAATTAGAATAAAGCTAAAAATACCATAAAATACCCAAACCGTCAACCGCATACTATCCAAACTTTGATATCAGGGCAAAAGCTTCTTATATACTATATGATACCATATTCCCAAATAAAATAGTATATAGATATATTTACGATATTCACAAGTAAACAAAAAGAACTAAAAAACAGACCATTTTTTACAAAATTACTTTCTCTTACCAAGACCAGGCAAGCCTCCACTTACAGTTTTTGATAAACCTGTTCTTGTAGCTTCCTCCCAATTAAGTTCGGAATCTTGCAAAACTTGTTGAGCTCTGGCTCTCGCTTTATCTCTTGATTTGTTATCAACGACAGTAGTAACGTGAACTTGTTTGTTCCTATCCCCAACAACATATACCCTTTCCAAATATTTATCAGATAAAGATTTTACCTTTATGGTAAAGACAAAATCATAATAACCAGAATCACCATCTTTTTCATATCTTGGTTTCAAATAAACTAATACTTCATAGGATACAGCCATAATTACACTATCATCCTTTAAGATTGACGCAGGAGTATCAACAAAGCGAAAACCAAAAGGTTTTTCATTTATATTCCATTCTTCAGAGGATTTTAAACCATTTTTAAAAACACTTTGAAAAGCCCTAGGAACAGCTTCTTCTGGCTTACTCTTTGGAGGTGGTACATTAGTCGTGAAGCCTTCACCCATCAAACGCCATCTCAATTGTTCAGACAATTCATTTGCCACAAGTTGCAAAGATTGTTTATTAATTTCAACCCATTCATTTCCTTGAGGACATTGTTCCCCAAGCTGAAACCCTTTTTTTAAAAGATTTTCACGCAAAAACTCTCTTGTTGTATCAGGACATGTGGCTTCAGTATGACCACAAACTTCAAAAGACCCATGTTTGGAACAACCTCCTTGTGGACTATAATCAGACATAATATTAATATAATAATTAAAGATAATATTATTCTATCATACCGTCAAATTTTAAGCCATACAAAAAAATGATTACTTAAAAAGTAATCATCTAATTTACTCCCAGAGTAGGACTCGAACCTACGACATCAGCGTTAACAGCGCTACGTTCTACCACTGTCAGCCAAATGCTGATCCGCCCATGGCGGAAACTATCTCTCATTTGGCTCCCCCGGTAGGACTCGAACCTACAACATTAACGTTAACAGTCCCGATAAAAGCTCCGAGAACAGGATTCGAACCTGTGACATCAGCGTTAACAGCGCTGCGTTCTACCACTGAACTATCTCGGAGCTTTGACCGGGATTCTACCACTGTCCGCCAGAGGCGGATCCGCCTCTGGCGGAAACTATCTGGGAATAAAAATCCCGCTTTTCTCAAGCGGGCTATTTTCTGTTTACAAAAATGATACCCACTACTGGCGGTTATTATTCAAATTATTGTTATTCAATAGTTGTATCATAGCTCTTATATATTACTATAGTTAGTTAATATTGTCAAACCTACTTTAATCATTAACAAACATACTATAAATCATAAAACCACCTACCAAATTATAAACATTTGGATAACCTTGTCCTGTCAAAAAATTGGTAGCCAAAGAGCTACGAGAACCAGAGTGGCAAACACAAACGATAGCTATTTCTTTATTTGGCAACTTGTTGGTAAATTCTTTTTCTAGAGTATCCAATGGCACGAGTATAGAATTCGGAATATAACTATCTTCATATTCTGTCTTACTACGTACATCAAGTATTACAAATTCTTTATTTTGTTTTTGCCATTCTTTTAATTCTGGAGTATTGATTGTTTTCATATCTCTTTTTAAAATGATTTAATGGAACACGGATTTAATAGACTGAATAGAACAAAACAAATTCGTTTATATTCGTTAAATTATTTCAATTCGCATTCTATAATTTATTTATACTACATAAATTTTTCCCTGATGTCAATAACGGCTACTTCTGCTGGTCAGCTGGATCGGCTGAGTCTGCTGATTGGCTGTTTCTGTTGTAAAAACAAAAAAGACGCCCACAAGCATGTAGCATCTTTTTTTTGTTTTACCACTAAATTTATCTAATTCCAATCAATTGTCTCACTTCTTTCATTGTAGCTTTGGCAATCTTACTAGCTTTTTCTTCACCTTCGGCGAGGACAGTGGCCAAGAAACTTCTATCTTCCAAATATTGAGTACGCTTCTCACGAAAATCTTCAAAATATTCACCAATTGCTTGAGCTAATTTTCCCTTCAACTCTCCGTATTTAATAGTAGCATCTTTTTCAGCTTCTACAAAATCTTTATACACAGCCACATCTGCAAAATTTTTTAATAATAATAATAAATTTTCAACACCAGGCGACTTCTTACCAGGTTCACTAGCTGTCACAGCTTTTTTTAATTTAGCCAAAATTACTTCTGGTTCATCAGCCAATTCTAAAACATGACTTAAACCATTACTTTTGCTCATTTTTTTGGTTGGTTCAAGCAAACTCTTTACTTTTGGTATCTCTGTTAGTAAAGGTTTTACCTCGCCAAAATAATTTTTAGCATATTTGTTGTTGAACCAACGACCAATATCACGAGTCAATTCCACGTGTTGGATTTGATCCTCACCTACTGGCACAAAATCTGTATGATAAAGCAAAATGTCAGCAGCCATAAGAGTAGGATAAGTAAAAAGTCCAGTATTGATATTTTTTGCTTGTTTTTGAGATTTGTCTTTGTATTGTGTCATTCTTTCTAATTCAGCAATGGGAGTTAAAGTATTGAAAATCCAAGCCAATTCCGTATGCTCTGGAACATGAGACTGCACAAAAAAAGTGGATTTTTTAGGATCAATTCCCAAAGCCAAAAGCTCGGTAGCCATAAGAATAATCTGTTCCTTTCTATCTTGAGCTGTCTTGTCACCAGTCATAGCATGATAATCAGCAATACAAAAAATACACTCATATTCTTCATTTTTCTGTAATTCTAGCCAATTTTTGACAGCACCAAGATAATTGCCGATGTGCAAGTTGCCAGTTGGTTGAATAGCTGAGAAGATAATTTTTTTACTCATAGTTTTTCGTTATTATTTACATCTTTAGTTTATATTAAAATGAAAGGTATGACAAGAGGCTCGGACACGTTTATCCCGGAGGGATTTTCGAATTTAGACAGGCACTTTAGTGCCTGTAATTGATATATTGTTTACAAGTCCCAGAGGGACGGTTGATAAAAAACTAAATTTGAAACTGAGATACAATGAAAAAACAATTTGGAAAATGTGTCAGACATATTTTACCAGTCGTCCCTCCGGGACTAGTTAAAATTGATTTATCATACCGGTACTAAAGTACCGGCCTAAAATCTTGTCATCCTTCCAAGGATAAAAAAATAGAACATAATTTACAATTTCTTTCACCAATTTTATTAGTTAAAACAAAATATTTGAATAATAATTCAAAAAAATGATACTACCATGATAAAAAACTTACTTTTGTCTTTTTTTGAATTCTTGTAAAATTAACTGAAGTAAATTCATTATAAAATTTTTATCTAAATTCAGTTTTTCTGCATTTTTTTCAAATTTTTCTAAAATTTCCACTTCCCTACTTTTATCTTCTATATTAATATTTTCTAATTTTTTTATTACACCAATTTTGTCAGTCAAAACAAAACGCTTGGCTAATAATTTCAAAATTCTTTTATCAACACAATCTATTTTTTTACGTAAACATTTTATTTTTTTCATAAAAAATAAATCAAATTACATTCCACATTACCCACTCCTCATTCCACTATAATATCTTAACCCCTGGCAATTTCTTACCTGATAAAAATTCTAGCATTGCTCCACCACCTGTCGAAATGTGATCAACGTATTCTGACATTTTGACAGCTTCTAGACTAAGCAAAGTTTCTCCACCACCAACCACGCCAAAAGCAGTTCCCTTAGACCTAGTAGCTACGAGACGAGCAATACTATAAGTACCATGTTGGTAAGGTTTTTGTTCAAAATAACCCATCGCTCCATTCCAGACAATAGTCTTGGCTTTTTTGATATATTTGGCAAATTCGTGAATAGTTTTTGGTCCAATATCATAAATTGCTAAATTTTTGTCAGTAATTTTGAAATTCTTGTCCAAATCTTTGACCCAATATTTTTTACCTTTAATATCACCTACTACTACATCAAGTGGCTTGATGACTTTTTTGTTTTTACAATATTGTAAAATTTCTTTAGCATATTTTTTGTCAATAACAGAATTACCAATTTTGAATCCTAAAGCATAAAGATAAGTGTTGACTATTCCTCCACCAATCAAAATATAATTACTTTTTTTGAGTAAATTTTTGATAACTGGAATTTTGGTTTCTGCCTTTATACCACCAATAATTGCCACCAATGGTTTGCGAGGTCTTTGCAAAACTTTTGACAAAGCTTTAACTTCACTCTCCATAAGTAATCCTGCATAGGATGGTAAATATTTTGCTACTCCAACTACAGAAGCATCAGCACGATGAGATACAGCAAAGCCGTCTAGTACAAAAATATCTGCTAAATTAGCCAATTCTTCTGCCAAAGTTCCTTTATTTCCTTCTTCTTCAGGAGAAAAACGAATATTCTCGAGCATAGCTACCTGACCTGGTGGCATATCATCAATAGTTGTGAGTAATTCAAGACGCATTTGGTCTCCACCACTTTTTGCCCAATTTTTACTATCCAGTTTTACAATTCTTTGCTTTAATAGTTCTCCCAAGCGTAAAGCTACAGGATTTACTTTTAGAGTTGGCACAGTCTTACCATCGGGACGACCAAGGTGCGTAACAATAATAATCTTGGCATTCTTAGTTTGCAAAGCCTGAATAGTTGGTAAAGATTTTATGATTTTTTCGTCATCCAAAATTTTACTTTTTTTTAGAGGTACGTTGTAGTCAACTCTAAGTAGGACAATTTTACCTGAAAGATTTTTTAGTTTATTAATAGTCTTCATAAAAATAAATTTTATGAATTCCTCCCTACTAGGGGAGGTTAGGTGGGGTCTTTAGCAAAATAAAACGTCTTGCTCATAGATGAACCCCCTCTAACTCCCCTGATAGGGGGAGAACCCTTTTTTCATAATTTTATAAATTTCGTGTTTAGGATTTTTCATTCCTCACCTGTCCGCCTTGGGCGGATTCCCCGTCCCTAGTTTCTCTTAGTTCTTTCCAACGATTTCAACCATCTCCACCAACCTATTAGCATAACCCCATTCATTATCATACCAAGAAATAATTTTGACCATATTACCAGCCACGACTTTGGTCAGACTAAGATCAACAATAGAAGAGTGTACATTGCCAATAATGTCGGAAGATACAATTTCTTCAGTCGTAGTTGTCAAAATTCCTTTGAGGTAAGTTTTGCTGGCTTTTACCAAGACCTTATTGACTTGTTCTATTGTCACATCTTTCTTTAGAAGTAAAGTAAAATCTGTGAGTGATCCTGTAATAGTCGGCACACGAAGAGCCAAACCATCAAACTTATTTACAAGTTCTGGGATTACTCTAGTCGTCGCAATAGCAGCACCTGTGGAAGTTGGGACAATATTTTGAGCTGCGGCTCTAGCACGACGAAGGTCTTTGTGTGGACCATCTTGCAAATTCTGGTCAGCAGTATATGAGTGAACAGTAGTCAACATTGCTTTTTCAATACCAAAGTCATTTTCCATCACACGCATAACTGGAGCGGTACAATTGGTAGTACAAGAAGCATTGTCAATAATTTTTTCTTTGTTGTTTTTGTAAGTACCACAATTGACACCACGTACATAAGTATGAATATCTTCACCCTTACCAGGAGCTGACAAAACCACTTTTTTGGCGCCAGCTTGCAAATGCAATCCTGCTAATTCTGAAGTACGAAAAACACCAGTACACTCAATCACCACGTCTATTTTCATTTTTTTCCAAGGCAACATTTTTGGATCACGCTCCGCAAAACTTGGAATTTTTTTGCCATTCACAATGATATTTTTTTCATCAAAACCAATTTTTAATTTGCTATCAGGATAAGCAGTGTCATATTTGAGTAAATGTGCCAAAGTCTTAGTATCAGTCAAATCGTTGATGGCAACTACTTCAACGTTTCTTTTTGTTTGAGCAACTTTGAAAGCGTGACGACCTATTCTACCAAAACCATTGATAGCGATTCTTATTTTTTGAGGCATAAAAATATGGCATGATTATCCCGCAAAAACTTACGGGTTTGAGAAAAAACTTTCTTATAGAAATTCTACAATGGATTGAATCTTCTCGTCCCCCTTCTCGTGAGAGGGGGGAGTTAATTTGTAATATCTACATTTTACCAAAATTCAAACATAAATACTAGACCACTATTGCCAAAAATAGACAAATAATGCTAAAATAATACTATATAATTCATATATTTAATTATAAATATAACCAATATGGAAAGTCAACCAACAACAAGCACAAAGACAGAGGTTCCTTCATTAGAGTCAACCATAGTAGCAAATCCACCGATAGCCGATGTCAAAACCACAGAAAGACATTACGCCGGATTTTGGATTAGACTTTTGGCTTTAATCATAGATGGTATAATAATTGGTATAATATCCAAAATTTTACACGTCAACGGCTACAATTACTCTTTTGGCCATATGTCTGCCAACTATAGCATGCAAGGTTGGTCGTTTCTCTTGAACATAGCTTATTTTGCAGGTTTTTGGATCTGGCAATCTGCCACTCCAGGTAAGATGGTTCTTGGTTTGAAGATTGTTGATGAACAAAACAAAAATATTTCAGTAGCCCAAACTTTCATCCGCTACTTCTCTATGATACTTAGTGCAATACCTTTTATGATTGGCTTCATCTGGGTTGCTTTCAATCCAAAAAAACAAGGCTGGCATGATTTGTTGGCTAAGACTTATGTAATAAAAACTAAATAATTTTTTTACATCAAAAAACACTAGCTTTGAACTGGTGTTTTTTGTTTTCTAAAAAATTTTACATTTTCAACATCCTCAACCCTGTACTACAAGTCAGCGCTACAGCCAAAGCATCAGCAGCGTCATCTGGGGTGATTGGTTTCTTCACCCCAAGCATCAGCTTGACCATACGTTGAAGTTGACCTTTTTCTGCTCGTCCATAACCGGTGATACTTTGTTTGACTTGTAAAGGTGTAAATTCATAAACTATGACATTTTGTTGTTTTAGTGTGAGCAAAATCACTCCCCGAGCTTGGCCAACTTTGATAGCAGTCGTGACATTTTTGTAAAAAAATAATTCTTCGACAGCACTAAACTCTGGTTTATATTTTTTTATTATAGCAGTTAAATCAATACTAATTTCTTCTAATCTTGTGACAAAATCAGCTTTTTTGTCAGTTTCAATACAACCATAAGCCACACCAACCCATTTGCCTTTTTTGTTTTCAATCACTCCCCAACCAATACGCCCGAAGCCAGGATCTATTCCTAATATTCTCTCTGTTTTCTTTTTTTGCATAAAACAAATTTTTAAACTGATATATTAGTTAAAGAAGTTTTAAAATATACAAATAAAAATAAACAAATTCCAAATAAATTACAATACACAATAAACAATTTTGTAATTTTTATTTTGTATATTATTTGGAATTTGTAATTTGAATATTGTTTATTTTTTCTAAGATTCGTTAGTATATACATCCTCAATATCATCCAGATCATGCAAAGCTTCTACAAGTTTTTCAAGAGATTCAGATTTATCAGCAGAAAGTTCAATAGTTTCTTTGGGGAGCCACTCAAGACCAGAAGTCTCTACACCTACACCCAACTTTTCAACTTCTTCCATAATGGATTGAAATTTTTCTTTGGCACCAATGAGCTCTACACCCTCTTCACTTTCAATAATATCATTTACTCCAAAATCCATCAACTCAAGTTGGGTTTCTTCCCAATTTTTAATTTTGGATTTTTCTTCAGCAGTAATACGCACTACAGTTACATTTTCAAATTGCCACTGAACCGAACCTTTGGCACCAAAAGAGGCATTGAATTTGTTGAAAATACCTTTCAACTCTGAAATAGTACGATTGATATTATCAGTCACTGTTTTGATAAGTAGAGCCACTCCACCAGGTCCATAACCTTCGTAAATTACTTCTTGCAGGACTCCACCTTCAAGTTCACCTGTACCACGCTTGATGGCGCGTTCAATATTGTCTTTGGGCATGTTACCTGTCTTTGCCTTGTCAATTGCTAAACGTAAAGAGAAATTCATTTCCATGTCACCACCACCAAGCTGAGCTGCGACCGTGATAGTCTTGGCTAATTTGGTAAACAAATTACTACGAGCCTTATCAGCTTTACCTTTTTTCCCCTGTATATTGTGCCATTTTGAGTGTCCAGACATAAAATTACAAATTTATGTTGATTAAATTGAAGTATATCCAAACTACCACGCCTGCCCCGCAAACTGACTGAAAGGAAGTTCTGCGGGGTGCCATTTTGAGTGTCCAGACATATTTTTTAATATTTAAAATTTATGTTTACTTAAGTATAATTTAGCATATTTTAAAGGGAAAATCAAGCATCCACAGAATGTAACTTTAATTATGCAACAGTACAAAATTTTCAAAATAATCCATAATGTAGTATAATAAAAAAATAATCACATTATACATTATTAATGTAAATATGAATTCATAACATATTTATAATAAACTTATACCCTTATGATAAAAAAAATCATTATAGTATGTAGTATCACATTGTTGTCTTTAGTCTATGGTAGCAAACAAGTAACCGCTGAAATGTCCCCAGACGGTTATGACCAAATGGACTCCTATCAGAATGTATCTGCCTATACACTGAACGGCGAAGTTTATATACATGATATTAACACAAACATAAATACAAAAATAAGTACTCAACATAGTGATCATGCTTTTGCAGGTCTTACAGTTTTGGCAGATGGAATTTACTGGGTTCCTTATGGTCTAAATTCCTCATTATACAAATATAGTTTTAGTAATAAAACTGTACAAAAACTTATTGATTTTTCTCAAATTAGCGACTTAGAAAAAAAAGAAGGTGTCGATATATTCAATATGATAAATAACCATTTTTTTGTATATAATCTTGGTAGTAGAGCAGATTATAACAAACAATATGATTTGAATACAGGTACGAGTTACGGTCTAAAAAGTCAAATTCCTGTAGATGGTTTTTCAGGTGAAAATGCTGTGGAAGACCTATACAATTTCTATAATCCTGAATTTGCTTTATTCAAGACTTCTCCTTCAGAAAGAATAAACGACGGAGAAGACACCAACCCTAATAAAGTAACTAATTTTGAATATTATGCATTGGGAGATAAACAATTGTTATCAAAAGCATGGGAGGCACAAGGTGGTATTAACCAGTTATTTGGCTACCGCATAACTAATTTGGATAGTAAAACTACTACAATAATCAGAGAACACATAAGTTTATCAGACAACTACCAATTCTGGAACAACAAATACAGTAACAGGTATACTATTGGTGATAAATCAACAGACGTATTGACAATGGAGCCAAATTATTACCGTTTTGATGCACAGACAGGACAAATAACCAAAACTATTCTCGAAACAACACATGCAAATAACAAAATTGTAGAAATTAGAAGCGGTAATATGCTACTTTGGAGAGACACAACACAAAACAAATACTTTCTCTACAATGCCAACACTGATAAAACATGTGAAATTAATAAAGATGGTATTATATCTAATAGAGACACAAACATAACTAGAGGTTCTATATCTCAAGAATATGCTTATTGGTTAGTAAACAATAAAATAATAAGCAAAAAGTTAACTTGTATAGGAGAAGAAGCTACTAGTACTACTCCAGTAACAAATACAAATGATAATACCACACAGACTGAAACCGTAGTCTTACCTGGAAACCTTATAAAATCATCTACTAGCCCAGCTGTATATTATCTTGGTAATAATAACAAAAGATATGTTTTTTATAGTGAAGATATCTTCAAAACTTGGTATAGTAATTTTTCTAGTGTAAAAACAATTTCACCTACACAAATGGAAAATATTATGATAGGAGGAAATGTAACATATCATCCAAGCAAACTAGTCAAAATAACTACAGATCCAAAAGTTTATGCTATAGACAAAGGCGGTATTTTAAGACACATAAAAAATGAACAAGTGGCTATAAGCCTCTATGGTAGTGACTGGGCTATAAAAATAAAAGATATACCTGATTTCTTGTTCATAAATTACACAATCGGACAAGACATAAACTCTGCCAGTGACTTTGATCCAAGAACAATAAACACTCAGGTATCTAATATAAACATTGATAAATCACTTTAAACACTAGTGCCATTTATTACCCTGTTTTATTGGTACAAAAAACTCCCCGCTTTTACGAGGAGTTTTTAATTTATATAAACTACTACTCAACCACGACTTCTTCTACGACAGCTTCAGAAGCATGTTTTTCGTCCAACTCTGGAATACCAGATACACCAGTACCAGCTGAAATTAGACGACCGATAATTACATTTTCTTTTAGACCTTCTAAATAGTCTATCTTACCAGTGATAGCGGCAGCTACGAGAACACGAGAAGTCTCTTGGAAAGAAGCAGCTGATAAGAAACTTTGGGTGGTAAGGGAAATCTTACTAATACCCATCAGCATCTCACGAGCTTTGGACAACTTTAGACCATCTTTTTTAGCTTGTCTATTAGCGATGATAAGTTGCGCTTTTTCAACGATTTCACCAGGAAGTAATTCTGTTTCACCTGGATCTTCCACGAAGACACGACTAAACATTTGTTTGATGATAATTTCAATATGTTTATCATTCAATCTTTGACCCTGAGAAGCGTAGATTTCTTGAATTTCAGCCAACACATACCTCTTCACAGCGTCTTGACCTTTTAGTTCAAACAATTCTTTTAGATCAATAGCGCCTTCAGTAAGTTGAGTACCTTTTTCTACTTGATCATTGTCATTGACCCAGAGTTTATAACCCATTGGGATAACATATTCTTTGGTAGTTTTACCATCATAGACAAGAACTAGATTATCTCCATCAACACGGATAGTACCAGGATAAGTAGCTTTTAACTCTTCCCCCGAACCACCACGAATAACGATTTTATCTCCTTTTTTGATTTTTTGACCATCAACAACTTTGACATCATCTTCTTTGTTTATTTCAAAAACCATTTCTTCAGTACCTTCATGATGTACCTTGACAATTTTTTGTCCACGACGTCCTTCAAATATTTTTCTACCAGTTGGGCTGGTAATAATTTTACCATCGGCATCTTCTATTTCAATTTTACCAGCAACTTCGGACAAGATAGCTTTACGTTTTGGATTACGAGCTTCAAACAATTCTTCTACCCGAGGCAAACCTTGAGTAATATCCCCACCACCAGCCACACCACCCAAATGGAAAGTACGCATAGTAAGCTGAGTACCAGGTTCACCAATAGATTGAGCGGCGATGACACCTACTGCTGTGCCAATTTTGACAGGAAGACGATTACTCAAATCAAAACCATAACATTTGGTACACACACCTTTTGGTAATTGACATTGTAAAATAGAACGAACGTGAATATTGTCTATTTCTTCTTTTTCAATAATACGTCCAGCTTCAGCATCAACTACTCCACCAACTTTGACAATTATTTTATTACCTTTTTTTATATCTTCCAAAACATAACGACCAAGTACACGTTCTGATAATTTTTCTCCCATTTGTGTGGATTGTTCTAGAGTAAATAATTCTCCGACAGTATCGCCACAATCTTCTTCTTTGACTACCACTTCTTGAGCAACGTCCACGAGACGACGAGTAAGATAGCCAGCGTTAGCAGTACGAAGCGCCATATCTGACAAACCTTTTCTAGTACCATGAGATGAGATAAAGAATTCCAAAACTCCAAAACCTTCTTTGAAGTTTCCTTTGACTGGCAACTCAATAACATCTCCAGAAGGAGAAGCGACGAGACCTTTCATCGCAATCACTTGACCAAGTTGTCCCCAACTACCACGAGCGCCAGAGTCAATCATAGCAAAGACTGATTTACCTTTATGCATCACATCTCTACCCATAGTCACCAGACTTTCTTTAGTTTCAGTCCAGATTTCTAATACTTTACCATGACGTTCAGAATCAGTTAACAAACCTTCAGCATATTGCTCTTCCACCAACAAAACTTTTTTGTCAGCTTCAAGCAATATTCCTTTTTTAGCAGGAATAGATGGAAAGTCTCCTTTACCCAGCGAATAACCCGATTGTGTGGCGTATTTATAACCAAGGTCTTTGATTTTGTCCAAATGTTCAGCTGTAATTTCTTGACCATAAAATTCTAACAAAAGCTGGATGATGTTACTCAAATCTTTTTTAGTTATTGTTTGATTATAGTAAGCTATTTTATCTGGGAAAATTTCATTAAATAAAATTCTACCAAAACTAGTTTCTATAAACTTTGGAATACCCTCTTCAAATTTGTTCAAATCATCAAACCTAACTACGACACTCTCACGAAGACCAATTACTCCAGTCTTGTAAGCATATCTTGCTTCTGTAATACTGGAAAAAACTTTGAGTTTTGCTTTGTCAACATCTTCATTTTCTATTTTTGTCATGTAATAACAACCAAGAGTAATATCTTGTTGTGGAGTAGAAACTGGAGCACCAGTAGCTGGTTTGAGCAAGTTCTTTTCTGAAGCCAAAAGATTTTCAGCTTCCCACTTAGCTTGTTCTGAAAGAGGCAGATGAACAGCCATTTGATCTCCGTCAAAATCGGCATTGAAAGCCGCACAAACCAGAGGATGAAGACGAATAGCTTTACCTTCTACCAAAGTAGGACGGAAAGCTTGAATACCCAGTCTGTGCAAAGTAGGAGCACGATTCAAAAGTACACGAGTTTTTTTAGTCAATTCTTCCAAAATATCCCAAACTTCAGAAGCATTACTTTCAATAAATCTAGAAGCACTACGTACATTGTGAGCAAGTTCACGCTTGATAATTTCAGACATTATAAACGGTTTGAAAAGTTCTAGAGCAATCATTTTTGGCAAACCACATTCACTAATTTTCAAATTTGGACCAACAACGATCACAGAACGACCAGAATAATCAACACGTTTACCAAGCAAGTTCTGACGGAAACGACCTTGTTTACCTTTCAAAATATCAGCCAAAGAACGTAACTGACGTTTTTGTCCAGTTGAAGCACGAACAGTCTTGGTAGCACGAGCATTATTGTCGATAAGAGCATCAACCGCTTCTTGCAACATGCGTTTTTCATTACGACAAATGACTTCAGGAGCATTAAGATCAAGTAAACGACGCAAACGATTATTACGATTGATAACACGACGATAAAGATCATTCAAATCAGAAGTAGCAAAACGACCACCATCAAGAGCTACCATCGGACGTAAATCTGGTGGAACGACTGGCAAATTGGTCAAAATCATCCATTCTGGACGAATACCATTTTTGTTCAAACTCTTGAGTAACTTGATACGACGCATGAGACGTTCACGTTTAGCACCTTTACTTTTTTTCAATTCATTTTCCAATCTCTTGGTAGTTTCTTCAAAATCTAATCTTTCAAGTAAACCACGAATAGCTCCAGCTCCAATACCAGCTTCAAACAAATGACCATAGCGTAAAGACAAATTTTGATAACGTGATTCTGAAATAATATTCAACATGGAAATATCCTTCAACTCTTCTTCAGCATCTTTGAAATCTTCTTCTAATGATTCCATTTTTCTATCACGTTCTGTTTCCAATTCAGTAATCACAACTGGCGCAGCTCCTGCAGATTTTCTAGTAAATTCAGATTCAATTTCTTTTTTCTTGAGTTTGTATTCTTTCTTTAGAGAATCGGCTACTATTTTTTTTTCATTTTCATCAACATGAGTGATAATGAAAGAAGCAAAGTAGATAACTCTTTCCAAAGCTTGGATAGATAAATCAAGCACTAGACCAACACGAGAAGGAATAGTACGTAAAAACCAAATATGTGAAACAGGTGTAGCTAGTTCAATGTGACCCATACGTTCACGACGAACGAGTGAATGAGTAACTTCGACTCCACATTTATCACAGACAATTCCTTTGTAACGAATTTTTTTATATTTTCCACAGTAACATTCCCAGTCTTTGGTTGGTCCAAAAATTTCTTCAGCAAACAAACCACCTTTTTCCGGTTTTTGAG
>Ga0210005_1001582_pt1 | contig 14347 bp, 19 predicted proteins | sample CryGey02umfilter_3_FD_183961 | JGI IMG/M metagenome (GOLD analysis project Ga0210005, IMG submission 183961) | Groundwater microbial communities from aquifer in Utah, USA - Crystal Geyser 4/9/14 0.2 um filter (SPAdes) (version 3) | ecosystem: Environmental > Aquatic > Deep subsurface >... | reverse complement strand
ATGGTAGCGAATGCGATAGGTGCAATGTGATGCTCGCTCAAGCTCAATACTCATTGAAGAGCGATGGTTAGAAAGTAGTTAAGCTTGACGCCCAGCCACAGCAAGCTGTGGGGTAAAACGATTTAATTTATAGTACCAAATAGATTAACTTCTAAGACCTTTCTTAAAGAATTAAGATACATTGTTGCGTCTCCATCATTTCCGGACCAAATTCCCGCATTATTGATCAAGATATCAATTTTTTTATCAAGCCTAAGAAAATGAGATATGCATTTATCAATGGACTTAGGTGAGGAGAGGTCCAATTTAAGAAAAGCTAGATTAGGATGCTTAAATGATTCTTTTCCAGTAGATGTTCCAATGACCTCGTAATCCTCCTTCAGAAATCTTTGTGCAAGGGCTTTTCCTATCCCTCTGCTGGCGCCAGTTATAAAAACTAATTTTCTTGAGCCCATATTTCAGATAACCTCTCCCGCCTTTTATATTTTCTTGCCTTATCTATGCAGGCAAACAAAAGCCTTTAAAACCCATCATTCTTTTCTAAAACATCCCCCCGATAGCTCAACGGTAGAGCACTCGGCTGTAGACAATTGTCTAACGCAGACTTTCCATAAGGATGGAAACAGGATGATGCGCGAGCGGAGTATGTTCGTCAGAACATGATAGAACCCGAGTTACCCAAGTTCGACTCTTGGTCGGGGGATTTTAATCTCTTTTATTCTCTCAATCAATTCCTGATTTGTAACACACTTCGTACCTGTATTTTCAACGGCAATTGCAGCTGCAATGTTCCCTATCTCCGCCGCCTCAAAAATATCAGCTCCTGAAGCAATTGCTAATGCAATCCCTGCCTTCAATGTGTCTCCGGCACCCATGACATCAATAATATTCTCTGCGTATGAATTTAATTTTTTTATTGAGTCCTGATAAACAATCATTCCATCCTCACTTAAAGTAAGAACAACCGCCCTGCATCCAATCTTTTCCTTTAGGTTCTTAGCTATTTCCTCCAAGCCATTCAATCCAGTTATTTCCATTCCCTCTTTTAAATTTGGGCAGATAACACTTGCCCCCGCAAATTTATCAATATTAGCTGGCTTTGGATCAACAATAACAGGAATCCCTTTTTCCCCGGCGATTCTTATTATCCTCTCGGCCAAATTACCTCTGAATGCCCTTTTATTATAATCTGAAAGAATTATTGCATCAGGTCCTTCATTTTGAATTTCTTCAATTACCTTTTCTTTCAATTCTTCAGACAAATCTGTTAAATCAGACTCCCCGTAATCAACTCTTGCTATATATTCATCAGCCAAGAATCTTCTCTTAACAATTGTTTTTCCATCTTTCTGGAATCTTCCCTCTACTCCCTGATTTTTGCATATCTCTTCAATAATCTTTCCATCGCTATCTTCCCCGATAGCGCCATAGAAAACAGCCTTCCCTCCAAGAGAAGCCACATTGGCAGCGCAATTGCCCCCGCATCCCAATGAGTTGATCTCCTTTTCAGCAGTGAGCAGCGGCTTATCCTTTTTATCAGGATTATCCGCCCGCAATTTACCGTGGCAATAACTATCGACAGAAATATCCCCCACAACTGCTATCTTTTTTCCCTGAAATTTTTCGGCAATTTCAGCCAGTTTTGTCCTATCCATTCAATTCCGGGAATTGCATGTTAAAAAAGATTTCTATCCAACAATCAACTTAATCCTGTTGTTGTTCTCAAAAAGCTCCTCAATTTCATTGTCTTCATCAACTACAAATACAATTTCCTCGACGCCTCTCCCAGAAAGTCTTGCATTGTCAACAGTGAATATTTTTGTCGTACCCACTTCAACCTCTCCAAGATTCAGGTAAGGCAAATCCCTGTCAGTTTCTGAATCCCTGAACTCAATTATCTCTCCGTCTCCGTAAACTTTAAGCTTAGCTCCATTAACTTTCTTTAATCCTTGATTAACAACCCTTATCTTGAAGTTAAGATATCTCCCCGACTTTGTCGCATCAACCTCTTTTATCTTCAGGTCAGCAAGGCCCTCTCTGGAGTAAAGCTCATTTATTTCATCAATAAGATACTGGTCAAGCTCCTGTTCACAGTCAAGAGTAGGATAGAGAATGCTTTTTGGATTATTGTTGTGCTCAAATCCAAGCACGTGCAGAACCTCATGGAGTGCTACATGTGTCGTTTCGCATTTATCCTGCCTAAACAAGGACATTTTTCCGGTAAATATCACAGAGTAAAGAGAGGTATTAACTATCTCGCTTGGTCCTCCCTCCCCCGCTATAAAGTGGCCTTCATCTTCAGGCTCAGGAGCGATATCAGAGCATAATATCCTTATCTGCGCCTCGTTTTCCTGGGATTCCTGGAATGAAAGGACAGTTTCGGCTTCAAGTATTGAAAAAGCCTCAAGCACATCGGACTCTCTTTCGGGATCACAATCAGGTGAAAGGTGATAGCTTATCTCTTTATCCGGAAATCTCATATTAGGATAGAACTGCCTGCTTACGGAGTAATTGCTATCGGTGAAAAATTCTCCCCCCAGATTTTCATTCCCACTGCCTCCGTTAATCGGCTTTAGTTCCTGAATCTCGCCTGGAAGATTTTGGTAAAGAAAATAAAGTGCCGCTCCAAGAACAGCTACCAGAAAAAGCAGAAAAAAAATTCCAATAGCGCCTCCTTTTTTGTCTCCCATAAAACAGATAGAAATTGGTATTATATAAATTTCACGCCTGGCTCTCAAATGCGAGGGCAATAGCAGCCAGGATTAATCCAACATCCCTGAAAACTATATCTATTGAACTGAAATTAAAAATGGTTATGACAAACAAAGCGACTGCAGATACAGAAGCAGAATAAAATCTCCATTTTCCTGAAAGGAGCCAGAGCCCAAGCAATAAATTGAAAACAATATGCATGCTAAGAACAATGCTGTCATATTCTCCAAGAAAAGACGGGATGAACCCAATCCAGCTTTCAGGATTAACAAATGCGCCTATTCCTGCATAAATAAAAACAAATGCAAGCCCAATTCTCAAGAATAAATCCGTATAATTCTTTTTCATTCTGATACAATAATTGTCCCTGTCATTGAAGCCCTAAGATGATCGTGATATCTCCACTCTCCAGCCTCACTGAATATAAATTCATACTCTTCACTCTGCTCAAGCCCATGGCACGCATCAAATATTCCTCCTTCTTCAGGGGTCCCGCACTTATCTATATCGCTTCCGGGATAAACTCTATGTGTAGGATGCATAGCCGAAGCAGGCCAGTGCTTTCCGGAATCAAGATTCACCCATGTAACTTTCTCCCCTGCCTGAATCTCCAGAACATCCGGGCTAAATCCCGAGCTTGTGATTTCTACAATGTTTTCTCCGGATTCTTCCTCTATAATAGGCTCATCAGGATTATTAACCTGCCCCGGATTCAATTCTTCCCCGGAACTTCCGCTATCCATGCCAAATGACCTGTAGCCAACATATCCTACTGCAGCAACAATGACAACCAGGACAATAATCGCCGCAATGCCCAAGCCTCTTTTATTCATGCCATCAAAAATTCCTTTTGATATATAAAACTTTTCTTATTCAGAAGAAAAAATCCTTCTCCCCATATAATAAACATCTACATCTCTGCCGGTCAATGGAGGAAATCTCACCTGAACAATATCAACAACCTCTCCTTTTTCTAAAGCTTTATTTTCAAGGTCCATTTTGAAATTCTGTCTTCTCATTATCAATTCGTTAGTTATTCTTTCTTTTTTCTTTCCATCCCACAATCCCAGGTAAACCCATTGCCCACTATAACTAAATTTTACTACTCTGTATTTTCCAGGGTTAAGCATGATATATCCTATGCAAAAGCTTCTTAAACTCTTCTTCCAGGTATTTTTATGGCCAATATAATAGAACTCCAGGATGTAGCAAAGCACTATGAAATGGGAGAGAATATAGTCAAAGCTCTAGACGGGATTAACATCAAAGTCGATAAGGGGGATTTTGTTGCAATTATGGGCCCGTCCGGGTCGGGAAAGAGCACAGGAATGAATTTAGTCGGCTCTCTTGACTTGCCAACAAAAGGAGAGATATTTCTGGATAATAAGAACATAGCGCATCTGGAGGAATCCCAGCTTGCACAGATAAGAGGGAAAAAAATAGGATTCATATTTCAGAGTTTCAATCTGATACCAAATCTTACTGCCTTAGAAAATGTCGCGCTCCCGATGCTTTTTCAGGGAGCGGATTCTGCGGCAAGAAATGACAGAGCACAGGAATTGCTTAAGATGGTTGGCCTTGGGGAAAGATTGGATCATTATCCGAACCAGCTTTCAGGAGGACAGCAGCAGCGTGTTGCAATCGCGAGAAGCCTTGCAAATGACCCTGAAATGATTTTGGCAGATGAGCCAACAGGGAATCTGGATTCAAAGGCAGAAGAAACAATAATGGATTTCCTTGAAGAGCTTAATCAAAAAGGAAAAACGATTGTTATGGTCACTCACGAGCCCCACCTTGCGGAACAGCATGCCAGGACAATTTACTGGCTTAAAGATGGAAGGGTTGAGAAAGTCACAAGAAAAGTCAAGGATAAATGGAAGGAAGTTAGAAACTAGAATTCAACCAATACTCTTAAAAACCATATTTTCTATCAAAATACCATGGGAAAACAGGCATTTGCAACCACTTTAGCATTACTACTAATCCTGATTCTAAATCCTGTATCGGCAGTGATAGTCGATTCAGTCAGGGCAGAGTCTTTCTCCCCAGGAAAGCAGGCAAGTGTTGAAATCACCCTTGAGAACGCGCTCGTTAATGACGTTGAAGATGTGACTCTGAACCTTGATTTTACTAATCTTCCATTCATCCCAATAGGAAGTTCTTCAGCCGGGTTTGACGAGATAGAATCTGACAAGGACGCAAGGGCAACATTCATAATAAGGGCAGCAAACGATATTTCTCCGGGAGACTATCAGATTCCTTACACAATAACCTACTTTATTTCAGGGGAAGAGACAGAGAGGAAGAGGGAAGGAAGCATAGGGATTTCAGTCTTTGCCCAACCATCACTGTCGTATACAATAAATACAGAGAATCCAGTTATAGGCCAGGAAGGAACAATAATTTTCAAGATTGTTAACAGCGGGTTTGCAGATGCAAAGTTCGTTTCAGTCAAAGCGATACCTGACGGATTTACAATACTTTCTGAAAATGAGGCTTACATCGGAACCATTGATTCTGATGACTTCGAGACAGCAGAGTTTGACGTTATCTTCAAATCCAGTAAGCCAAGATTTTCGGCGATAGTTGAATATACAGACTTTAACAATGAGAAAATCACAAAGACAATAGAAATGCCTGTGACAGTCTACACAAAAGAAAAGGCAATTGAGCTCGGGATAATAGAAAAGAACAACACTCCTTTGTATATCGGCGCAGTTTTAGCAATCCTGATTCTCTGGTTTGTTTGGAGAGCAATCGCAAAAAGAAGAAGACTTAAGAGAAGCCAAAGGAGTTAAAATGGTTAAAACAAGAATAGTTGTGGCCATCGGAGGAGAAACGATATATGAAGGCCCTGGGAGCAACATTGATTGGACAGAGAAGATTCCTCAAGAGCATGCAGGGGCGGATAGATATGAACTGACAGAAATCTCCTATTTTGGGGATAGGCTTCAATTTAGTAGAGCGAATATAGTAAAAGATGACAAGGGATACCAGCATCAAGATCATAGATGGTTCACAATCAAGGGAAGTGAACTTACCCAATTAGAAGATTTAATAAAAGATTCGGCTGGAAGGTAGCATGTTGGGAGATTATTTCTTTCTTGCATTAAACAACCTAAGGCAGAGAGGCCTGCGTTCCTGGCTCACAATGCTTGGCATATTCATAGGAATTGCAGCGGTTGTTTCATTGATTTCTTTAGGAAACGGCTTGGAGCAGGCAGTGATAGGCCAGTTCGGTTCATTAGATACAGATAAGCTCACAATACAAAATCAAGGTACTGGCTTTGGACCGCCAGGCTCGACAGCTCCAAGACAGCTCACAGAAGACGACATGGAGTTGATAGAATCTGTTCAAGGCGTGGATCTCGCGATTCCAAGGCTGATAAGAGTTGTCAGTGTAGAGTACAATGACGTTGTCAGGTTCAAAGGTGTCATCAACGTCCCCAAAGAAGAAAGGGAAGTAGAAATAATGTATGATTCCGTGAATGCAGAGATAGATCAAGGGCGCCTCATAACTGAAGAAGACAGAGGCAAGGTAATTATCGGGGGAAGTTTCGCCACAGAAGAGGAGTTCAGGAAAAAGATAGGAGTTGGGACAAATCTGGATATTAATGGCGAGAGTTTTGAAGTCATAGGCATTTTAGAAAAAACAGGAAGCTTTTTCATAGACAGCGAGATATTCATGCCAGAACAGGATTTAAGGGAACTTCTCGGCTTGGAGAACGAAATAGATTTGATTGTCGCCCAAGTCGAAGACCCTGACAGGATAGAGCAAGTCGCAGAAGAGATAGAAAGAAAATTAAGAAAAGACAGGAATCAGGACATAGGGGAGGAAGACTTCTCTGTGCAGACGCCTTTGCAGTCACTGGAAGCAGTAAGCACAATCCTCAATATAATTAATTTAATTGTATCAGGCATAGCCGCAGTTTCCCTCTTGATAGGCGGAATAGGGATAGCAAACACAATGTTCACCTCTGTCCTAGAAAGAAGAAAAGAAATCGGAATAATGAAAGCAATCGGAGCAAAAAACAAAGATATTCTTTACATCTTCATGCTTGAATCTGCATTATTAGGTTTAGTCGGAGGAATTGTAGGCGCAGCTCTCGGGTTAGCCCTTGCATTTGTAGTTTCATCTTCAGCATCAGCATTTCTCGGAGGCATAAACTTGCAGGTAACATTCTCCCTGCCGCTGATTCTTGCATCTATCTCATTTTCATTATTGATAGGAATCTTTTCAGGAATTGTCCCTGCGTATCAGGCAAGTAAAATGAACCCCGTGGAGGCATTGAGGAAATGAGTTACAAGAGGATAACCTTCCAGGAAGATTCAGAATTGAGAAAATATCTTGCAGAATCAGGGCAGTTTCATGAGAGAATAGTAGACCTTCTTGTAGAGCACGAAAAATCTCATTATGATAAATCCAGAGAGCTTGGATATTCGCCAAGATACGAAGTTGGATTTGATACAAAAATGAAGAGAGTGGTTTCCATAAGCACTATTATCCCTCCCCCTATAAGCCCAGAGGATGATTTAGAAATTGCTCTTGCTCCAAGGCTTGCCTCGCCAGGCGACGTAAGGGCTGCAAGGCACGCAGTAAGAAGAATAAGGAGGGCCCTCAGAAGATGATTTCCGACTACCTCTCAATGGCTCTGCGTAATATAAGAAAAAGAAAACTGCGTACGTTCCTCACACTTCTGGGAATACTGATAGCAGTCGCAACAATCTTCGTTCTCATTTCAGTCTCTCTCGGATTGCAGAATGCAGTGGAAGAGCAATTCAGGTTGCTGGGAACAGATAAGTTTTTCATACAGCCCAGAGGGCAGTTAGGAGCTCCAGGATCAGGCGGTGCGGCTGAACTGACAGAAGCAGACCTGGAGGTCGTAGAAAAAATACCCGGAATAAAAGAAATATCTGCCTGGACAGCCGCCCCGGGGAAAATAGAATTCAAGGATGAAATAAGGTACACAAGTGTCATCGGCATAGACCTTGATACTTCAGACCTGTTCATAGAAACAGGAGCCTATGAGGCAGAAGAAGGACGCGTATTAAAGAAAGGAGATACAAGAGATGTGATGATAGGAAGCCAGTACAAGCACAACAATTTTCTCGGCAGGGAAGTTAAGATAGGAGACACTCTTTTAATCAACAGCGAAGAGTTTGAAGTCAAAGGCATATTGGAAGCAATTGGAAACCCTCCTGACGACAGGCTGATTTACATGCCCGAAGATGACTTCCGTGTTTTGTTCAATATCCCTGAAAGAATAGACACCATTGTAGTTCAGGTAGACAATCAGGATGATTTGCAGGAGATTGCTGATAGGGTTGAGAAGAAATTGCAGAGTTCCAGGGATGTAGATGAAGACTCGCAGGACTTTTCTATATTAACTCCAGAGCAGATATTGGAAAGCTTTGGCTCTATCTTAAGTATAATCACCGGTTTCTTGTTAGGAATTGCAGCAATCTCACTTATAGTTGGCGGAATAGGGATAGCAAACACAATGTATACTTCAGTTGTAGAAAGAACCAAAGAGATAGGAGTGATGAAATCAATAGGCGCAAGAAATCAGGACATAGTGATGATATTCCTTGTTGAGTCATCTCTTCTAGGCCTGATAGGCGGAATTCTCGGCGTTGCGTTAGGGATTACAATAAGCAAGACAATAGAATATATTGCAATAAACCAATTAGGAACAACTCTGTTGCAGGCAGCAACCCCTGTGTATTTAATTTTTGGAAGCATAGCCTTTGCAGTCCTAGCAGGCGCAATCTCCGGAACGCTTCCGGCAATGCAGGCATCTAAAATAAAGCCGACAGAAGCATTAAGGTATGAATAACTGTTTTAATTCCTTCCTCTCAAGACTCCAAGCAATATGATAAGAAGAAATGCCGATGCAGCCATTAAAGGAATTGTGATGTATCCCATTGATAAAAAGAATGTTTCAGAACATGAAGCGCTGTATCCCACAAGCTCACAGAATACGGAATCAACCTGGCTCAATTGCATTATATAATGATACACTGCTATTAAAAGCCCAATCGCAGAAAGTAGATATATGTAAGGCATTACTTTCTTGTCTTTCCTAAATGAAGCCAATCCGAGGATAAAAACCTGCGAATACATGAATATTCTTTGATACCAGCACAAGGTGCATGGGTTATATCCCGCGATTTCTGAATAGTAAAGGCTTCCAAGCATCGCAACCAAAGAAACAAGGAACATCCAGAACATTTCTTTTCCTCTTAGTATATCAACAACACCCTCAAACAGGTGCTTTCTGTTCAACTTATAATAGATAAGCTCAATAATGATATACAAGAGAAGGATATTGCTCAAAAAAGTAATCCATACTAAAGAGTTATTGACAAAGGGTATAGGCGCCATTTCACTCTAAATTATGAAGATATTTAAATTCTTTTGTGAAACTAATTTCCAATCCTGGCGATTTCCTTAACAGCGCTAACAAACCGTTCTGCTTCTTCCTCTGTATTATAAAGATAAAAGCTGGCACGGACACTCCCTTCTATCTTATGATCGTTGTACCACTCATGGACGCAGTGCCTTCCGCTTCTGACCATTATCCCGTATCCTGAATCCAGAATCTTAGCAACCTCATGATGTGTCATTCCTTTGATATTAAAATTAAACACTCCGGAGTTTGAGCCAATAATCTCAACCCCTTTAACATCCCTTAGCCCATCCCTTAAAATATCCCCAAGTTTTTTTTCATGCTTCTCAATATTTTTCATCCCTACTTTTTTCAGGTACCTGCATGCCTCTCCCAGGCCTATAATTCCTGAATAATTCTGAAGCCCTGCCTCGAAGCGCGCGGGGATTTCTTCTGGCTTATAGTCTTCATAGGTCGCGTCAAGAACAGTCTCTCCTCCTACAATGAACATGCCAAGTTTCTCAAGCTCTTTCAGTTTCCCATATAAAACCCCGGTCCCTGTTGGCCCAAGCATCTTATGCCCTGAAAAAGCAAGAAAATCGCAGTCTATCTTCTTCACATCTATTGTTTTATGCGGGGCGCTCTGGCAGGCATCAATCATTACCCTTACACCTTTTTTTCTGGCTATTTTAACAATCCCTGAAATGTCATTCTCCATTCCATCAAGGTTTGAAACATGCACGGCGCTGATCAGCTTAGTTCTGTTGTTAATCAAACTTCTCAATTCTTCTAAGTCTATCCCGCTAGTTCCTGTATTGCAGATAACTACCTTAATGCCTATCTCTTTCTTCAGCTTCAGCCATGGAATGATATTGCTGCTATGCTCTTTGTCAGTAATGATGACTTCATCCCCTCTTTTCAATCTCAATCCGTTAGCAGCCAGATTCAGGGCTTCAGTAGCATTTTTAGTAAATATAATCTCCTTTTCTTTTGCTCCAATAAATACAGCTATTTCTTTTCTTGCTCTTGCAATCTCCTCTTCCAGTTTCCTCCCATATCTGTGAGCGCTTCTTCCGGCACACGCAGGATAATTGTAGTAGTATTCATTCATCTTCTCAATGACTTGCCTGGGTTTCAAAGACATACATGCTGAATCGGCATAAATCATTTTACCAAGAGTAGGAAAATCTCTCCTTATTCTTCCAGCATCAAGTTTTTTGTCAAATATCATATTCCGAGGCAATAATTCAGGCATTCCTCCTTGCCAAGATATCTATTTTTCTCCAAACAATCAGCAAGCTCTTTCTCATCAAGGCCATATTCCAGGGCGAGGGCCTTAGTATCATAATCATTCCCGCCAGGCAATATGCAGAATCCCCCTTCCACTCCATTGCAATTCCCATGTTTGTAATAATTATACATTCCAAGCGCAGAAGCATAAGCGCTCCAGATGAATATAATAAGGATTATCCAGGCAATTATCTTGTAATATCTGAAAAATCCTTTTGCTAATCCTGGAGAAAATCTCATCAGCTTTCCCGTAACATCTCCCTTTATTCTTTCGTCCAGTCCACTTCTACATTTCCTAAGAGTTACAGTTCGGAACATGCAATCCAGAGATTCTTTCGTAAGTCTCCTATACTTAGCACTAAATATCCCAAGAAGAGCAAACACAGGCAAGGCAATCCAGCACAATACCATTCCTATAAGAATAAAATTACTTATTTAAAGCATTGTATGAAATAAGTTTCATAAAGTTCTTAAATGCAAATTATCTCGTAAAAAATGCCAATAGACACACTTGACAAAAAACTGGATGAGATTCCCCTTGGAGAATTGACAGACGAGATTAATTACAGGATTAATTTCCTGGAGTTCTTTTCAGGCCCTGAAGAGGTAAGGGTAATCGCAGATGCAATACTTGATGCACAGATGGCCTATAAAAAAAGAACTGGTGATTTTTACACTCGTTCAAGAAAGATAGAAAATGTTCCAGCTTCTTTCCAATCTGCTTAAATCCTTTTCCTTCTAAGCAAATTCGCATTGGTCACAACAGTTATTGAAGAAGCAGCCATCGCTATTTCAGCAATAACAGGATGCAATACTCCTGCAATAGCCAAAGGAATAGCCACAACATTATAGGCAAATGCCCAGAACAGATTCTGCTTTATCTTCCTGAATGTCGCCTTTGACAGGTTTATCGCCTCAACAACGCCCACTAAAGATCCTTTCACTAATACTAAATCTCCTGCTTCAATTGCAATGTCTGTTCCTGTTCCCATTGCAATCCCGACATTGCTCTGTTTCAATGCAGGAGCGTCATTTATCCCATCCCCTATGAACGCCACGAATCCTGATTTCTGCAATTCTTCAACCTTCTTTGCCTTATCTTCTGGCAGCACATTAGCAATCACTTCTCTAATTCCAACTTCCTTAGCAATGGCCTTTGCAGTCCTTTCATTATCTCCTGTAATCATAACAGTCCTATATCCATCATTATTCAGCCTGCTTATCGCATCAATGCTATCTTCTTTAACAGCATCTGCAACAGCAATAACCCCAATAACTTTCCCTGATTCAGAGACAATCATAGTTGTTTTCCCAGAATTTTCAAATCCCTCTATTTCTTTCATGATTTTCCTGGCATCTATCTTCCTTTCATTCATCAAAGTCATATTTCCTATGACAATCTCCTTCTTTCCAATCTTTCCCTCAACGCCTCTGCCTCTTAATATTTGGAATTTGGAAACTTCCTTATATCTCTTCAAGCCAGCCTTGTTAACAATTGCCTTTGCAATAGGATGCTCGCTATTTTTTTCCAGGCTTGCTGCAATCTCAAGCAGGTAATCCTCCTTGACAAGGCTGTGAATATCAGTAACCTCTGGTTTTCCTTTAGTTATTGTTCCTGTCTTGTCAAAAACAATAATCTTGACTTGTTTCATAGTCTGTATTGCCTCCCCTTTTCTGATTAAGATTCCTTTCTTTGCACCCATTCCAGATCCAACCATTAAAGATATTGGAACAGCAAGACCGAGAGAACAAGGGCACGCAATGACAAGAACAGCGATTCCAACCCCGATAGCCCTGCCTAGCTCTCCTCCAATAATCCACCAATTCAAAAATGTCAGCAAAGCAACAGCCAGTATCACAGGGACAAATATGCTCGTAATCTTATCAGCCAGTTTCTGTATAGGAACTTTAGTGCCCTGCGCTTCCTCAACTAATTCAATTATATGGGCAAGGAAAGTATCTTTTCCAATCTTGCTTGCCTTTACATATAATATCCCGTCCTGATTTATTGTTGCTCCAATTACATTGCTTCCTTTTAATTTGTCAACGGGCAAACTCTCTCCAGTAACCATAGATTCATCCACTGCCGAATCACCTTTAACAACGACTCCATCTGTAGGGATTTTCTCTCCTGGCTTTATTATCATTACATCTCCAATCTTAAGCTCTGAAATATCCACTTCAACCTCTTCCTTTCCTCTCAAAATCCTTGCCTTCTTTGCTCCAAGTTCTAATAATTTCTTTATTTCCTGCGATGCCCTGCCTTTAGCTTTTGTCTCTATGTACTTTCCTGTAGTAAATATAGCCATGATCATTGCAGCGACTCCCGAATAATCTGCTACAAATCCAAAATAGCTAAAGAATCCTGTTAAGTAAGCAATTACCGTCCCAAGAGCAATAAGAGAATCCATATTAAAGTATAATGTGTAAAATCCGCGCAGACCGCCTTTAATTGTTTCAAATCCAAATATAAAAATAACTGGGAATCCAAGCACAAGAATTATTGGAATCATATATTCTTCAATCAGCATTGGCAGCATGAAGAATCGCTCAGCAATCATCAGTATAGCAATAGGAATAGTAAATATCCAGGACAATACAAGCTTTCTCTTCCAGCTTCGCATTTCCATTTCTTCAACGCTCTGCTCCTGCACTTGTGCATGATGCGCATGCTCATCCATCTTCATATCGTGTGAGTGTTTCATTTTGGTTTTTCCTTTTTTATAGGGCAGGAAGTAAAGTCTTCTTTTGTTAGTTTACGATATTTTGAACAGCATTTAATTAATTCATTTGATAAGGAGAATTTAGATTTTCTTTTCCTATCAAAGTAAGTGTATAAAATAACCTCAATTTTATTCCTACTTCGTATATCTGTGATAATCGGACAGAAGTCAGTGTCAGAAGATACAAGGATTATCTCTGTAATCTCTGGATAATCACCTATTATATGGCTAAGGTCAATTGTTAACAAAGTATCAAGACCCTTTTGTCTATATGACTTATTTCTAAACTCATCAATTATCTTTTGAACTCTGCCTTCTCTGATAGTTATCTCTTTATTTTTTGACAGAGCAGATATAAATTTATCATAACCCTTTTTTCTTTTCACCTCTTCCTCACTAGGCGAACTGGATTGATATGGTGGACAAGTGTAATAAAATAAATGTTTACAGAAAAAGCCTTCTTTTTTTGCAATTTTCCTCGCAAATTCTAGTTTATCAAATTTAATTCTAGTCCCATCACCAAATAATTTAGTCAATTTATCAAGAAAACCCTCATCAATGAAGACCAAAGATTCTTTCATAGCAAAAACCTGCAGAAATTTAGTTTAGAAGAATAATCATCCAGTGACCTCGTAAGATCACTGGGGAACATTCTGAACAAGAAAGATTCTCTCGATATATAAATTTTTCTATTCATCATTCCACCTTCACAACCTTATATCCCAATTTAGCAACAGCCTTCTTCATATCCTCTTCAGACACATTGTCTTCGGCTTCAATAAATGCCTTGTTAGTCACAGGGCTGACAGTGCATTCCTTAACTCCCGAAATTCCTTTCAGGCTTCTCGCCACATTTGAAGCGCACGAAGCGCAATGCATTCCGCTTATGCTTAGTTTTACTTTCTTCATCTTTTCCTCCCTTTCACTTTATTTTTGCAGATAAATCTACTTGCTATAAGAACAGCTAATGAAGAAGTTATTGCCAATTGTATTAAAGGAGTCAAGCCAATTCCAAATATCAAAGGCATATATTGGTTATAGCTCCACAGGTTTAGCAATCCTGCCTTTATTTCTATAAGAATAGCAATAAACAGACCCAATATAACAAGATAGGTATAATCTGTCTTTTTAGGATAAATAGTCCAGTTAAATCCCCTTCTAAACAAAGAGATTATTAATAAAATTATGAAAATATAAAACACATCCCCTATTGTTGAAATTAATATCCTGGGA
>Ga0210005_1001565_pt1 | contig 14429 bp, 9 predicted proteins | sample CryGey02umfilter_3_FD_183961 | JGI IMG/M metagenome (GOLD analysis project Ga0210005, IMG submission 183961) | Groundwater microbial communities from aquifer in Utah, USA - Crystal Geyser 4/9/14 0.2 um filter (SPAdes) (version 3) | ecosystem: Environmental > Aquatic > Deep subsurface >... | reverse complement strand
AGACTAACTATCATATTCCATTCCTGGTAATTTTTTCCCTACTAATGGAGCTGCTAAAACTGCTATTACCAATAATAAAAAGAAAATAGAAGCATAACGTGTTATTTCACTGCCTACATAATAGGTTTTAGGGTGAAATTCAAAAACCACTTCATGTGTTCCTCCTGGAATTTTCAATCCTCTTAATAGGTAATTGACCCGTAAAAATTTAGTTTCTACTCCATCAATATAAGCTTTCCAATCTTCATTTCCTTTGTACCAAATTTCAGAGAAAACAGCAAAATTATCGGTGTTAGCTTCTGTGGCATAAACCATTTTATCAGGATGAAAAGAAGTAAGTGTAATTTTATTTTGAGATGAATTATTAGGAGTAAAGTCTTTTAAATTATCTTTAAAGCGTTCGTCAATAAGAACTGTTGTTTGCGGAAGAAAAGTTGATAAGGCTTCCATTTCTTCATCTGCATTTTTAACCCATTTAATATTTTCAACAAACCAAGCAGAACCACAAGCAGAAGGATTCTGTTGAGCAAGTTCTTGACCGGGTTGTCCTCCAATAAAATATTTGGTGTTCAACATGTTAAATGCATTCATATTTCCTTTAGATAAATGATTTTCTATCAAATCTTGGTAACGAATTAATTTTGCAGCACTATATCCTCCAACACTGTTATGGAAATAAGATGTATTGTTATCATTAAAAGTACTAACTGTTTGGTTAAAAACTCTGTAATAATCCTTATCTTTTAAAATTTGAAGGTCGGCTTGTGTTGGTCTGATGGATTTTTCAAATGAAGTGGCTTTAGTGAAATCTTCATCATTCAAATAGCGTTTTCCAACTGACCATAAATCACCTACTATTATAATGGCTAAACAAACATAAATGACATTCAGGTTTTTAAGTTTTTCATGAATAATCATCCATATTAATCCAAACATTAATCCTAAAACAACAATGGTTCTTAATGCATCAGATTTCAATAATCCTATTCTGTCTTCTATTAATGTATTTATATCTACTCCTGATTCTGCAATTTGAGCATCATAACTTCCTTCAAATGAAGAGAAAGAACCTCCGAATAACCATGTTAAGACGGAAAATCCACCTAAAATTGCTCCTGTATAAATCAATCCTTTTTTTATTTTTTCTATAGAAGCTTCTTTGTTTAAAATAATTTTTAATGAAGAAATTGCTCCTAACACAACAATAATCATGGTTAAAATTAACCACATAGAAGGTGTTCTAAACTTATTATACATTGGGAAATTATCAAAGAAAAATTCATTGATTACTAAAAAGTTTTTTCCCCATGAAAATGCTACTGAAATAATAACCACCGATAAATACACCCATCTTAAATTACTTGATGAAATAAAAAACAGTAATAAAAACAAGAAAATAATGGCAGCACCCATATAAGAAGGGCCTGTTGTAAATGGTTGATCTCCGTAATATAATGGTAAACTTTTAACATAATTAAGGGCTTGATTTTTAGGTACTCCTTTTTGGATAAGAGCTTCATACGTTTCAGAGCTTTCTCCTAATTTTGCTCCACCAGCAAAAGCTCCTGGAATAAGTAAATTAATGGTTTCTGCTTTTCCATAACTCCATTGCATTGCATAATCAATATCTAATCCTGTGGTTTGTTTTGCTTCTTCTTTGGTTAATTCTGATTTCCCTCCTCTTATGGTTTCATGGCTATAATCATAGGTTGTCCATAATAATGCTGTGTTAGGAATTACACCTAAAATGGCAAATCCTAACAATATAAATGAACGCTTTATAAAAACAGGCAGCGTTTTTTCTCTAAACGCCTGTATAAACTTCACAAGTACTATTATTACAATTAAAAAGATGCTGTAATACACAATTTGAGGATGATTTGCCATCACTGCTAACCCTGTAAATAAACCCGCTAAAACACCTCCAAGCAACCATTTTCCTTTGTAGGTAATTAACACCGATGCCAATAATGGTGGAATGAATGAAATAGTAGTCATTTTACTAGAGTGTCCTGCTTCTATGGATAAGAAAAACCAAGTGGACAAGCCAAAAGCCAATGCTCCTAATACACTCAGTTGGGTATTAAACCCGAGTAAAGATAAGCAGATATAAAAACCCAACAATAGTGAAAACCATAACCACATACTTTTGGGTAGAATATTTCTTAAAAACAAAAAGCCATCAAACATATTGGTTTTAATAGTATAAACTACCTGATACAAGGGCATTCCTGAAAAAATTCTTGTTCCCCAAAGAATGGTTTCGTCTTTTTCTTGGTATTCGTGAAATTGCTTTCCTCCAGCAGCAGCACTAATTTGATCGTGACTTAATATTTTCTTTCCTTGTAATTCAGGGTAGAAATAAACTGAAGCGGCTATTAATAAAATAAGTATTGCTACAACGTGCTTTAATAAATCTTGTTGGATGTTTTTCATTTTTTATTTTTGATTATTTCAAACGCTAAAGTTAATTATTTGTGGAAAATCTATCGTACTTCGCTTTAAAAGTTTTAAAATTTGTTTGGTTTTCGTTTTTTGGCTACGTCAAATTCTCACACCTATTTTAGTAGTAGTAGATCCCGATATTTATCGGGATAGTATTATCTGGTGTTCGTTCTTTGACTTTGTCAAATTCTCATACCGATAATACACACATCATCCACTTGTTCATTACTTCCTTTCCATTTATCAAATTCTTCAGCTAATTTTTGTTTTTGCTCTACCATAGGTAGATGAGCAATTTGCAACAACAATTCTTTTAGGTTTTTAATCATATATTTTTTGCCTTTTTCTCCACCAAACTGATCGGGAAAGCCATCGGTGAGGGTGTAAATAATATCTCCCTGTTGAAGTGTTACAATTTGTAAATTAAATGGCTCTGCATCCTTATCATGTTTACCTACGGGCATTTTATCAGGTTTGTATTCAATTAAATGGTAACCGTCATTACTAATAACCGTTGGGAGTGAAGCAATCTGCTCATTAGAATGAGATTGCTTCGTTCGTTCCTCACTCGCAATGACGGTAGAACGAACAATAAAAACAGGATTGTTAGCTGCTGCAAAAGAAAGTTGAGTTCGTTCTTTATTGATGACTAGTAAACTCGCATCCATGCCATCTTTGCCTCCTTCTTCACTTCCATCTTTTTTTAATCGGTCTATAATAATTCTTCTGGTTTGATTTAATATTTTATCTGCTTCAGTTTCTTTTTCTATGGATTTTTCTAAACTCGAAATATTTAAAATACTCATAATAGCTCCAGGTACGCCATGTCCAGTGCTATCGGCAACAGAAAAAGCAAAATTACCATTATTCAACTCACCTGCCCAATAAAAATCGCCACTTACTACATCCTTTGGACGGAAAAACACAAAGTAATCTTTTAGGTTTTTATCTAGCATTTCGGTGGTTGCCAAAAAACTGCGTTGAATACGCTCAGCATAATTAATACTATCGGTAATTTCTTTGTGTTTTTCTCTTAGCAAATGATGGGCTTCTTCTACAACGGTTTTTTGTAGTTCAACTTCTATTTTTTGTTTTTCTATCACTTTTTTTTGTTTACGAGTTACTTGTAAACGGTTAAAAACAAAAAACAAAAAGATTCCAACTAAACCTAATCCTAAGCCAATTGAGTAGGTTAGTATTTTTTGCTTTTGCTCTCTTTCACTAGCAATTTGGAGTTCTTGTTTGTGTTTTTCATTCGATAAAACTTCCTTTTGGTTGTATTCATATTGCATTCGTTGCCGTAATGAGGCTCTTTCAGTTTCTGCATTACGCATACTGTCCTTTAATTGAATCCACAAATTCGTAAAATACAATGCTTTTTTATATTCAGAAGTTTTATAATAAACATCTTTTAGAAGCTCTGCTACTTCAAAAGTTCGTAAGGTAAGGTTTAGATTTTTAGTGATTGAATAAGCCGTTTCGCCATATTGTTTTGCAAACTTATAATTACCTTTTTCATAATAAACTTTGCCAATATTGGTATTAGAAAGAGCGATGCCAGATTCTCCTTTGAGTTTGGTATATAACTCTAAATCTTTTTGATGATAATACAAAGCTGAGTCGAGTATATTTAACTTTAAATAATAATTTCCTAAATTTTTAAAAGTATAAGCTAAGCCTGATTTACTTTCAATTTTTTCATCAATTAGTAATGCTTGTTGATACAATTTTAGTGCTTTTTTATAATTTTTTTTATTTACATAAATATTTCCAATGCTGTTTAGTGTCCATATTAATTCCTCATTATTTCCTTTTTTCTGATGAAGAATCATACATTTTTCTAAATATGCCAAGCCAATAGCACTATCTCCCTGAGAATAATATAAAACACCTAAGTTATTTAATGCGTATGCCACTCCATTGGTGTCATTTAGTTTTTCAAAAATTTGTTGTGCTCTTTTATAATTCGCTAATGCTTCTTTATTTTTTGCCTGATAATCATAAATAGCTCCTAATGTTACCAACGATTGTGCTAATTTCTTTTCTGATTGATAAGTAGTATAAATTTTGTTTGCTTTTTTATTGTAAAATATGGCAGAATCCATAATGCCCTTGTAATAAAACATTTCTCCAAAAAGATTAAAAACATCTGCTTTTAAGAGTTGTTTTTTTTCTATTGAAATATCTTTAAGTGTTATATTTGAATTTAATATAGTTAAGGTTTTATTGGCATAATAAAAACCACTGTCTATTTTGGAATGATAAATTTGAGATGCAATTTGTAGAAAGGCGTTAATACGAGAAGTATCAGGCAGGTCAGATATGATACAAATTTTTCTTAAACTATCAAGGTTTTGTTGAGCAATACTTTGATGAAATAATGCAGCAACGCAAAGAATTATTAAAATTTGTTTCTTCATATTCTCACACCGATAATACACACATCATCCACCTGCTCCAAATCTCCTTTCCAATTTTCAAATTCCTTTTCAAGGATGGTTTTCTGCACATCTAATGGTTCATTTTGTATGGCTAATAATTTTTCTTTGAGTTGCAATGGTCTATATTTCTTTCCTTTTTCTCCTCCGAACTGGTCTTGAAAACCATCTGTAAAAATATAAATAGTATCTCCTTTTTGTAGCTCTATATTGTGGGTAGTGAAAGGTGTAGGATTATCTATTTTCCCTATGGGTTGTTTGGTTGCTTTAATCTCAGTCCCATCCCAACCCTCCCCAAAGGGGAGGGAGTTCTCTGGCCAGGACTTTCTGTTTGGATTTATTATCCACAAAGGATTATTTGCCCCAGCGTATTTTAGTGTGGAATAACTTTCAGAAAGTTGAAGCGAACAAAGTGCGATGTCCATTCCGTCTTTTACATCTTCATCACTTTTTTCAAATTCTTGAACAACAATTTCACGAGTTTTATCTAAAATTTTACCAGGTTCGGTAATGCCATATTCTCTCACACATCTATTCAAAGCATTGTTGCACACCACACTTACCATGGCTCCAGGAACTCCATGTCCCGTACAATCTGCTGCTGCAAAAAGTATAGCCCCCTTGCGATTCTGAGAGCGAAGCGATTCAGAAGAAGCAATCTTTTCATTATTTGCAGATTGCTTCACTTTCCGAGATTTCGGAACAGGCTGTTCCTCGTTCGCAATGACGGAAATGGATTCCATCCAATAAAAATCTCCCGCTATAATGTCTTTGGGTATGTAAAGAATAAAACTATCTAGTAAATGCTCTCTTATACGTTTATCTGGCGGTAATATCGCATTTTGAATACGCTTGGCATAGATAATAGAATCTGTAATTTCTTTGTTTTTTTCTTGAACTATTTTATTTTGTTTGTTTATTTCATCTTTTTGTTGGGTAACCTCTTCGTTAATTTCATTTAACTGCTTATTTTTTAGCTGAATCAACTTTTCATATTCTTCATTAGAAAGCTTGAAATACCAAATAATGATAAACACCATTATAAATGACATTGCTATAAAAATTTTATTGAAAAAGTTTAATTTTTCTTCTGGAACAACAAGCAATGGTTCAACAAATTCTCTAAGATGTATAAGTGAGAAAAATAATATTATTGTGATTATAAAAAACAAAATCGATTTCCATTTTTCCTTGTAAAACAATACTCCTCCAATAGATGCAGGAATCAAAAAATATTCATTTCCTGCACCTTTAGGGATTAATAATACCATAGGAATTAGGATGAATAAGGTTAAAACTAAAAAATAATGCTTGGCAAATTGAAACCATTTTAATTTATTCCACACCAATGTAAGTGATAAAATAACCAGTTCAATCAAAATAAAACCCACTAATTCCCAACTATTAAAAATAACTTCTATAGGTAAATAGACTAATACTACTAATACTATCACTGCAGTAATTCTATTTAGTAAAATAGTCTCACGGTAGCTATATATAGCCTCATTTTGTTTGAAGCCATCTAAACCTATAAATGATATTTTATTCCAAATATTTTTCACTACTTTTTAAACTCCAATTAATATATCCAACATAATAAAATGAATCTCTATACTTTTCATTATAGTTGGTAGCTGTTTATCTAACCCAGAAAATTAACTTCGTTGAACTCGCAAGCTCGGTTCACAAATTTTCTACGATATAAGTAATACCAACAAATTTAGCTATTTTCAATAGCCCAAATTTGGGTATTACTAAATCGGGATTAACCGCTTTGCATCCCACTACCCTTCGCATATTCATACAATTCGCTTCGCTTTTGCATGAATAAAGCGGGCTAATATTAAAAACAAATATATATTTTTATTATAAATCTGCTAGGTTAATCATTTATTATTTTACTTTGTCTTATTAATCTGAAACTAAACAATGAACAGACATTGGTTTAAAACCTTAGGTCCAGGGCTTTTATATGCAGGAGCTGCTGTTGGTGTTTCTCACCTTATTCAATCTACCAGAGCTGGGGCTGATTTTGGGTATCAATTGGTTTGGGCAATTGTAATTGCCATTATTTTAAAATATCCTACGTTTGAGTTTGGACCTCGTTATGCATCTGCTACTGGAAAAAATTTATTACATGGTTATCAAGCACTTGGAAAATGGTCGGTTGTGTTGTTTTTTTGTCTAACCTTATTAAGTATGTTTATTATTCAGGCGGCTGTAACCATAGTTACTGCTGGTTTATTCGCTGAAATTTTCAATATTCATCTTCCTGCATGGTCTGTTTCGGCACTTATTTTATTGGTGTGTTGTTTAATCTTGGTTATTGGAAAGTATAGTGCATTAGACAAAACCATGAAAATTATTATTATTACACTCTCCATTACTACCTTTTTTGCCTTTTTCGCAGCTCTTTTAGGAGATAATCAAAAACACGAAGCCTTAATGAACACGTTCTCTTTTTCTAATAAAAGTCATATTTTATTTCTGATTGCTCTTATGGGTTGGATGCCCGCTCCTTTTGACATTTCTGTTTGGCATTCCATCTGGACAACTGAAAAAGCAAAAGAAAATCCATCCATCACTTTCAAATCAACATTATTAGATTTTAAAATTGGATATTGGACAACACTTATTCTTTCACTTGCTTTTTTAGGATTAGGAGCAATTACTTTATATGGTTCAGGAACTGAACTTTCTTCCAATGGGAATGAATTTGCTAAACAATTGTTAACTATTTACACTACTAATATTGGTCAATGGGCTTATTTTATTATTGCAATAGCAGCACTAACAACAATGATTAGCACTACATTGACTTGTTTAGATGCTCAACCCAGGGTAATGACAGAAACTTCTCAATTAATTTTTGGAATCTCTAATAAACAAAAAGATAATGCTTACTGGTTTTGGCTTATCACACTCATACTAGGTGCCGTAAGTATTTTATTCTATTTTTTAACAAACATGAAAGCAATGATAGATGTTGCAACTGCAATTGCATTTTTAACTTCGCCTATTATTGCAATACTTAATTATTTAGTGATTACAGGAAAAACAATGCCTGAAGACAAAAAGCCACCTTTATTTTTAAAAATTTTGAGTGGATTAGGTATTCTTTTCTTTTTAGGTTTCAGTATTTATTACCTATACATAACATTTATATAAAACACTTCAACTAACAATTGCTTGTTTATTACATTCTTAAAAAACAATATAAATTTATTTTTATAGCACTATTTTTGAGTAGAATTTTTTGAAAGTAAATATTGTTTATATATTTACACCATAATTTATTGAAATTTAAATGAAAGTTTTTTACTCCATTTTCCTGTTTTTAATTGCCTTTACAGCTTTTGGTCAAAATTCAACACCCGAATTTAAAAAAGCAATGACAAAAGCAAAAGTTAATGTAGAAATTGGCGATTATTATGGTGCTCTTACTATTTACAAAGAACTATACCAAAAAGATAGTGCCGATGCTGAATTAAACTTTCAACTGGGATTATGCTATTTTAATTTGGCTTATTTCAATGAAGCAGAAATTCATTTTAATAAAACAACTCCATCAGTGAGTGTTGAACTTTTCAGGTATAAAGCTGCTGTCGCACACGCCAATCAAAAATTTAAAAAAGCACTGAATTTTTACAACGGTTATAAAATTATTGCTGGAAAAAAAGAATTTTCTAATGATGAAATTAATCGATTAATTAATCAAGTAAGTTATGCTGAACTCGCTATAAAAAACAGAAGAAACATTACTATAGAAAATTTAGGAAGCATCGTTAACACTCCTTTTGATGATTACAATTCTCAAATAAATGCTGATGCTTCTTTATTTATTTTTACCTCAAACAGAGAAAATCATACGTATAATATTTACCAATCAGGCATTATAAAAAATCAACTTGTAGAGCCAAAAAAAGTAAACTCAAGTATTAATTCCAACGATAATGAAATTGCCGCAGGATTATCGGCTGATGGTCAGATTCTTTTCATACATAAAACCAATAAATTTTTTGTTGGAAGTAATCTTTATACCTCGCAAATGGGTTTAGATGAATGGGAATCTCCAATTAAATTACCTAAAGAAATTAATTCAGCATTCAATGAAACGAATGCTTCTATTACTACTGAAAACTCAACCATCTATTTTTCTAGTGATAAACCAGGTGGATATGGTGGCAAAGATATATACAAAATTTCACGATTGCCTAATGGAGAATGGGCTATGCCAGAAAACCTTGGACCTATAATTAACACGCCTTATAATGAAGACGCACCTTTTATACATAACGATAACAAAACACTTTATTTCAGTAGTCAAGGACATCAAAATATGGGCGGTTATGATTTATTTAAAACCGAGTTTACAAACAACACATGGACGAATCCAGAAAATCTTGGTACGCCAATAAATTCCGTTAGAGATGAAACTAATATAGTACTTACAGCAGATGGTAAAGTTGGTTTTTATTCTTCATCCATGGAAAATGGTTTTGGAGGAAGAGACATCTATAAAACGGTGATAAATGATCCTCCTACAAACATTTTGATTTTAAAAGGAAAAGCATTTGATAAAAAAACAAATGAAATGTTAATCGCCAAAGTAACATTAATTGAAACTGAATCAAAAAAAGTACAAGGAATTTATAAAGCAAAAAGTAGTTCTGGAGAATTTATTTTATTAATTGAACCTGACAAAACCTACAATGTTCTTATTGAAGCTGATGGCTATCATCCTATCAGCGAAGAGTTACATTTTGATGTAAAAAAATTAGCTGCTCTTTCTTTTAAAATGGATTCGAAAAAATAATTTTTTTTCATTATTTTTACTGCTCTATAACTCTAAACTATTTTTACCATGAAGAAACTATCTCTTGTAATCACATTATTATTTTTATCTATCCTCTCTTTTTCTCAAACTAAAACAGAATTTACACTAACTTTAAAAGACGGAAGTATTGTTACTGGAACAACCAAAGTATCGAAAGTATCTTTAGCTACCGAATATGGTAACTTAGAAATCCCTATTAAAAATGTAAGTTCCATTGAGTTGGGTATTGTTGCTGATAACAGTTTGAAAAATACTATAACCTCTTTAGTAAGCCAACTTTATGACAACAACGAAGCAACAAGAAGCAAAGCATTTTCTTCATTAACTGCCTTAAAAATTGGGGCTATTCCTGTGTTAGAAGAGCTTATTTTTTCCTCTATTGAAGAAAAAATTTCTTTTGAAGATTTTAATGCCGAAGATGCATTATCCGAATTAAAAATGACACATAATGTTAGCAGCAATTACAAAACTAAAGATGTTATAGTTATTGATAACGAATACAATATGGGTGGAAACTATGATTTTTCATCTGTAGAATTAAAAACCGAATACGGTACATTAAATATCCCAAGAGAAAAAATTGAAAAAATTGATGTGCTATTTATTGACCCTTCTAACAGCAATAGTAAATCATTAAAACTAAATGCTTCAACTCATATTACTTCTAATGCAAATGGTGGATGGCTTAAAACAGGTATTATGGTGAAAATAAACCAAACCATAACTATTTCTGCTAAAGGAGAAATCATTTTAGCTAGCTTATCTAATAATGCTTACAAACCTGATGGTTCTGTAAAAAATGCAAATACAGATAGTTATACAGACAGCTATGGAACTTCCGAATATCCTACTTACGGAAATGTTGTTTTTAAAATAGGAGAAGCAGGAGCTGCAACAAGAGCAGGAGCTAAATATTCTAAAAAATCCACTTCAAGTGGTATGCTCTATTTATCCATACACGAAACGGTTTATAACCCTGCAAATACTGGTTCTTATAATGTAACTGTTAGTGTTAAATAATAATGAAGTGTGTTCTATTCATACTTTATTCTCTACTGTTAAGCTTTTACTTTTACTCATGTAAAGAGAATAAAGCAGAAAATATTGTGCTTAAAAATGCACCTCAACAACAATTGGTTGATACTACTCGATATACTTATTCATGGTTAGCGTCCTATCATCCCAACACTTCCATTTTTAATAACATACTTCCTCCTAAAGGTTATGAGCGTTCTGCAGAAGAAAAAAATTCATTTGGTGCTTGGCTTCAGCATTTGCCAATTAACACAACTGATAATACCGTTTACCTCTTCAATGGTGAAAAAAAATACAATCAACAGGCTCAACATGTGGTATTAGATATCGATATTGGAGATAGAGACCTTCAACAGTGTGCCGATGCTGTAATGCGACTACGAGCAGAGTATCTTTACACAACCAAACAATTCGATAAAATTAAATTTAACTATACCAATGGTGTAGAAATTCCTTTTAGCAAATGGAGTAGCGGATTTTATCCTAAAATACAAGGAAATAAAGTAGTGTGGGTAAATGCTCAAAACAATTCTTCTTACAAAAGCTTTAAAAAATACCTTATTAATATTTTTAGTTATGCAGGAACAGCCTCTCTAAGTAAAGAAATGGAATCTGTAGCCATTGAAAGCATTAACATTGGTGATGTGTTTATTTTAGGTGGATTTCCTGGCCATGCTGTTATTGTTGTAGATGTGGCTGTTCACCCTAGTAATGGTGATAAATGTTTTATGTTAGCTCAAAGTTATATGCCTGCCCAAAGCATACATATTTTAAAAAACCCCAACAATGAAACCCTAAGCCCTTGGTATAGTTTATCAGAAATTAATAATGAAATTCGTACACCTGAATGGACTTTTGATGTAACACAATTGAAACGATTTGCTATAGAATGAAACGAGCCATATTAAAAATTTGAACACACTGGAAGATAATTATAGGCGACTTCCATGTGTCCGATAAAAAAACAATTAAAATACACACATGAAACGAGCCATGTTAAAAATTTCAACATACAAGGAAAAGATTATAGGCGACTTCCATCTGACCGATAAAAGACAATAAAATAAACAGATGAAAAAAGTGTTAATCATAACGTATTATTGGCCTCCAATGGGTGGTGGTGGCGTTCAGCGTTGGCTAAAAACCACTAAATACCTGCGTGAGTTTGGATGGGAGCCCGTCATTTTTACAGTCGAAAATGGCGAAATAGCTATCATGGACAAAGAAATGCAAGATGAAATTCCCTTAGGTATTGAAGTGATTCGAACTAAAATTTGGGAACCTTTTCATCTCTATAAAAAATTAATGGGTAAGAAAAAAGACGAAAAACTTTTACCTGGAATGGACAAAGGAGCTAAAAACTCATTGACGCAACGTATTTCTATTTGGATAAGAGGTAATATTTTTATCCCTGACGCTCGAAAATTCTGGATTAAACCTGCCTCTAAAACATTGAACAACTACCTGAAAAACAATAAAGTTGATGCTCTCGTTTCTACTGGCCCACCCCACTCTACCCACATGATAGCACTCAATGTGATTAAAAAAAATAAGCTTCCGTGGTTAGCCGATTTTCGTGATCCATGGACAAATATTGATTTTTACAATAAGCTCATGCTCAGCAATTGGGCGGATAGAAAACATAAACGATTAGAAAAAGAAATACTTACAACAGCCAATGAGGTAGTTACCGTAAGTTGGAGTTGGGCAACTGATTTTGAAAAAATTTGTGGTAGAAAACCTATAGTTATTACCAATGGATATGACCCTGCGGATTTTATAGATGCTGGAAAAATTGCATTGGATGAGAAATTCACCATCGTTCATGCCGGCTCTTTAAATGAAGATCGTAATCCTTATGCTTTATGGGATGCTTTACAAGAGTTATGCAACGAACAAGAGGGATTTAAACATGCCTTAGAAATAAAATTTATTGGTCAAGTAGCTCAAAATGTGATTCATTCCATAGAAAAAAATCAATTGACCAGTTATTTTAAAAGCGTAGGAAGTATTCCTCACCAACAAGTCATCACACATTTAATTAAAGCTCAACTGTTGTTATTACCACTCAATAATACGCCTAACATTGATGGTATCATTCCTGGAAAATTGTATGAATACATTGGTGCTAAAAGACCCATTGTTGCCATTGGAAAACCAACTGGTGATTCGGCTAAAATTATACAGGAAACACAATCGGGAACGATTACCGATTTTGATGCTGTAACTCCATTAAAAGAAATTTTACTTCGCCATTATAAAGCTTATAAAAACAACACCTTACAAGTAAACAGCGGGCATTACGAAAAATATAGTCGAAAAGTATTAGCTGGCGAAATTGCCCAAGTGCTGACTAAAATTACTACTGCTTAAGAATTAAAAAAAACCTCATGTTCAAACTTCATTTATTTCTTTTACTACAACTTCCCACTGCTTTCTTTTCAGGTGTACGAATAAAATCATTGCAAGAGAATGTGTGCATTACTTCTGTGAAACATCGTTGGATAAATCAAAATCCTTTTGGTTCTATTTATTTTGCCGTGTTGGCTATGGCAGCAGAGCTAAGTACAGGCACATTGGTGCTTCAAAAAATTAAAGCCAGCAACAAAAAAGTTTCGATGTTGGTTACCCATCAAAAAAGTACTTTTCTTAAAAAAGCCAAAGGACGAATTACGTTCACTTGCACCGATGGAAAATTAATAGATGATGCTCTGAAAAAATCATTTCAAACTGGTGAGGGGCAAACCATTTGGATGAAATCCATAGGAATAGATGAGGAAAATGAAGTAGTAACAGAAATGGAATTTGAATGGAGCTTGAAAGTGAAAAATGGTTTTTGAAACAACTCCTAACTACTCAAGGCACTCCTAAGTACTACTAAGTACTCCCAACTCTAAGTACTTTTACTCCCTCTCTACTCTAACTTCTTGTAATAATACAACTCATGCTCTATTAATGTTGGATGGAAAATTTTAATCAAATCTTTCAATACAATGTGAGGATGAACCACTCCTGATTCCCAATAATCATTCCCTGCAGCTGCATTTTCCCTCAAATTATTATTATAAATTTGTTGTTCCTTCAACGCCTTAAAATTTTTCAACAAGGCATCTGTTTCAACAATTTCTTTAATGGAGTGATACGCATTCACATTCAACCAAAAATCAGCATCCAATGCCTCATCTAAAATAACTTCCTTACTTTTTATAAAACTCCGCTCTTCCTGATTATCTGCCCACAAATAAGTTGCTCCAGCATCTTTGAATAATTTAGCTTGAAAAGACAACCCTCCAGGCACATACCAAGCACCACTCCATGGCATACCCGTGAAAACAGTAGGTTTATTGGTGGTTTTGGCTGCAATTTCAACCAATTGAAGGTATTCCTTTTCTACATAGTCAAAAATAGAATCTGCCTTTATTTCTTCATTATAAAAAGCAGCTATAAATTTTATCCATTCTGCTTGTCCTAAGGGGTGAGTCTCCATGTATTCTGCATTCAAAACAGTGGTTAACCCCAATGTTTTTAACTTATTAATTTTTGTTGTTGAAGTTTGATCTATTCCATAAGCCATAATTACTTCTGGATTCATATTCACCAACAACTCATAATTCACTACCTCATGCTGTCCTACTTCTTTAATGAATTGATTATTTATTCTTTCTTTAATAGCA
>Ga0210005_1001559_pt1 | contig 14492 bp, 16 predicted proteins | sample CryGey02umfilter_3_FD_183961 | JGI IMG/M metagenome (GOLD analysis project Ga0210005, IMG submission 183961) | Groundwater microbial communities from aquifer in Utah, USA - Crystal Geyser 4/9/14 0.2 um filter (SPAdes) (version 3) | ecosystem: Environmental > Aquatic > Deep subsurface >... | reverse complement strand
TGGTTTCAAATTATTATCTACAACAAGAAAGTCGTATTGAACTTGATTTAGAAATTCAGTATCATCATATTTACTGATAAATTTTATGAGCCATTGGGTGGGACAACCTTCAACTAAATCTTCAGGCCCATAGAAAACATGTACTTGGTAGTCAAAGTTTTTTGTAGGTTTTTTTATTGAAACCTCTTTATCAAAATTAACTTCACACCCAGCATCTATCAAATCTTGATTAGTTGATTTGTATTGTGCAATTGGAGAGTTTTGAATATTTTCTTTATAGTCTAATAACATAAATTCGTATTCTGTTGGAGGTATTCCTTCTGAAACATGTGTATATGTTTTAGCTTTTATGGGAAATGGAAAATCATCTACAATCCAAACCTTGCTTGAGACACCACCTGTTTTCCATCCTATCTGAACAGTTTCCCAAGTACCAGCAGGTACAGTGATTGTTTCAATTGCTTTTGGAACTACCTGTTCGCCTCCAATGTTGCCAATTTTGCCCCATGATGTTGCACGAAACTCCTTTGGGCCTTTGCCTCCAGAACTATCATCAGATGTTGCAAATGCAGATAACCATGCTATTGAAGACTTGAAGGCACCACGATATTGACCTAATTCTATACTGCCACCTGTTGGTTCTGGGGCAATTTTCCCAAGCTCCATTTCTCCAACAATTATTTTATTACCATCAAACACCGCAACTTCGGCTAACCATTTAGTTTCACTTCCAACTTGTTTCTCACCTTTAATCCACATATCCAGTTCAAAGTTAGTACATTCTTTGTAATCCACATGACACATGGAATAAGAAAAGAAATCTCCTTGTTTGAGACCTTCCCCAGCATACCATGAACCATCCTTATTCACACCACCTCCTTGAAATTGAGCAAATGCAGATGGAACAAGTAATGATGCTAAAAAGAATACAGCGATAATTGACAATATTGTTCTGTTCAAACCTAAGAAAAAAATGGAAAAACGGATAGTTAAACGTTTTTCAATCATGTAAAAATTGGGAAAGGATAGGGCATAACAGAGATTCAAATAAGCAAATATAGAGGCAATTGTACAGAAATTCCAGAAATGTGTGAATGTTCTAAAGTTCATTTGTTTGAGGTAGAATTCAAACTAGACGGCATGACCGTAGTTCCAACTCACAAAAACTGTGGATTCTCTTTAGATGAGAAACAAGCAGACAAGTTCCAAAAAGAATTAGTAAAATCTTGGGGCTACGAAGAAGATGAATAATTAAAAAAATAAAAAATAGATTTAAAGTTATTATTGAATTACAATTGTTTTACAGCTTCTTTGCAAACACCAGTTGAGCATTTGCAGTCATGACTACAGATACAATGGCCTTGCATTGCACAATCGCATTCATATTCTGGATCGCCACTATCGGCTTCACAGCCACATGCTTGATCTACCATGATAAATCAGTGATTTTACTTATTTTAAAAGGTTAGTACATACGAATGGAACACTACACACCTGAGAGAATCTCAAGTATGTCATGACATGACTTTTGAACAAGATCTGCATATTGCTCAAGAAGATTAGTATCAGCCTCAACATCAAAAGCAATTTTTAGAATATGTATAAGATCCTGCTCTTTATTTAAAGTGTCCTTGATTTTTACAAAGTTTTCCTTGTTGACATATCCAAGATAAAAATAACAATCAGACAACATCGAGTTCTTTATGAAATAATCATGTTTTTGTTGGATTATTTGAGAACGGGTATTTTTTTCTACCAAATCAGAAAACCCGATTGTAGATTTTAGCATCCGCTCAAGTAGTATAGGGGTAGAACGCTCAATTCCTACCGTCTGATTAACAACTGAAATGTGTTCATTGATAGAATTTTTCTCTAATTGTCGAAGCGAGTCAAGCATGTGAGAAGGGCTAGAACGCTGGTGATTGATTGCAGATATTGCAGTAGCCAAATAGTATGTTGCGCATTTTTGCCAACAAGGTGCAAATGCATCAGACATTTGAATTGCTTCTTTAGTTTTTTGACAACAAAATTGAGATTCTATAAGAGAGTTTTTTGCAAAATCCGAAAACAACAAAGTGTGATTTTTATCGATTTTAGATAACAGCATACGCAAATCCCATGAATCATCATGAATGATTTGCAGTTTATGATATTGAAGAAGATTACTAGATTTTGTTTCAGATAGAGAAGCATGGTGAATCATAACAAAATCATCATCAAACTTTACGATTTTTTCTTGTTCTGATTTTCCGTCAAAAACAACAACATCATAATCACATGAATCAAAATGGAGATCAGAAATCCTACAACCGCCTAAACCAATTGGAAAATCAGATAAATCATATTCGTGGATAAATTTTTTAACATCCATGAAGTTGATAAAGGTCATTTTTCTATAAAGGAATTAACTCATAAAAATTTACAACTCAGGCAAAGTCAAAACATTTCCTTTAAATTGAGATTTAGTTGATTTTTTAACAAGCTCCTATAGTGTAGTCCGGTTAAGCACGTTGGCTTCTCAAGCCAGCAACTCGGGTTCGAATCCCGATGGGAGCATTATATTTTAGGGGTAAAGAGAGGTAAAAAAAATGTTATTCGTTATTTCTTAGCCATTTTTGAATATCATGAAGGATGCTTGTTTTTACCATCTGGGAATGAAATACGCATAAAATTTCATTGGACATACATGCTGTACACTGAGTTATATTTTTAATCACATCCAAAGTTTCCAATTGATTAGACATATTTTCGTATAGAATTGTATTCAATAATATAATTACAAACATCCAGCATTTATCAAAATGTGTGTTAATACAATGAATGACAGCATCAAAAATTCCCAAAAATGGGAACTTCGATGTAAGAAAATCATATAAAATATGAACATGATATAATTATACATCATGAAGATCAACAGAAAACAAGATCACAAGGGTTAATTGCATAGTAGATGACGAACAAGATATTGTCGTTTCAGACTTAAAAATAATCAAAATAGATGTTCTTGCAACAGGTAGTAATGCCCATTGTATATCGGCATATCTAAATCAGTAAAAACAATGTATGGTTTGTACTGTTCGTACAGTTTATTGTTTCTTTCCTGTGATGATTACAATAGTTCTATTCTTCAAACAGTAATACGGTAACTATAACATAGTAAATGTAACAAAATCACAATTTCAAACATGAATATGTGAGATTAGAATTGAAATGACTCTTCCAATCTAGATTTATTTTCATAAAAATTCATTCTATTAATTTTGTAATAAATGACTTCACCGCGGCGTTCAATTACAGCAATTATGGGTTCTTTTCCCATCTGGGTGATATCTTCAATCTTTTTTTGTAAAGTTCCCATCTTTTCTTGTTGTCCTTCGTTGAGACCAAAGATCAGAAATTTTGCTCCTTTTTCACCAAAGTGTCCTCGTTCATAAACTCTAAAGTCAAAGCCAAACCCAAAACCATCTTTTACAACATATCCTCTGTTCCGTAAATCACGATATATCAAAAATTTGGTAAGAATTTCAGGATCAGTGATTTGACATATACTCATAAAAGAATCAAAATCAATTTGTTTTTTGTTCTTTTTTAGAATGAGTCTTTTTGTGTATAACAAATAGAGAGTTTCAAATGATTTTAAGAATAATTTCTCTTTTTCAATTTCACCAAACCCTTTTAGATCAAGATCATGAATCATATTCTTATCAGAAATGCATCCTTGGTTTGAAATCAATTCGCCAGTAACTAGAAGAGGATCTTCCATTATGAAGAGAAAAACATTGGATTTCCATATAAGCATTGGAGAGAGTGAACAGGATATAGGACTAACCGTTAAAATATGGGCATTCTGGCTTGGAAATATCATGCATGGTGCCAATTACAGAACAGCAACGGGTCAAGTATTCACCAGAAAAGAATACATCAAAGGTAAACCACAAATCAAAATTGCAAAATTTCAAGGGGGTAAAAGAAGTACATACCAATATTGCGTTCAATTACTAATTAACGAAAAAATTCAGATCAGACATATGGCAATCGAATCAACAAGATTAGCTGCCAATAAGACATTAGAGAAAACAACTGGCGAATCAGGTTATTATTCACGGCTCAGAATTTATCCACATAATCTCCTCAGAGAAAACAAACAGATTGCAACAGCAGGTGCAGATAGAGTTTCAGAAGGAATGAGAAGATCATGGGGGAAAGCAGTTAGTCTAGGTGCAAGAGTCAAACAAGGACAATGCATCATGGAAATGTATGTCAACGGGGATGTTCATCTAGCAGCTGCAAAAAAAGCACTTCATGGATCATGTGTAAAATTACCAGGTACACCTCTAATCAAAGTGATAGAGTGGAATAAAGAATCACCATAAGTTTTCAAAATCAGATTTCTTGTTTTTGATAAATTCTAAAAACTCTGTAAATTCTTCTTTTGTTGGCTCTCTATTTAGAATTCGTTTAGATTGATAGTAAAATGCATTATAGATTCGCCCCACAACAATACCAAAAATGAACGATTTTGGATCATCAACGATTGAAAGAGATCGAATCAATTGTTTGATGTCGTCTTTGTTTGAAATAGTATCCTGAATTTTTTGTTCTATTTTTTTGAGAATGATTTCATCCATGATGTATATTGTTTGAAATAGTTAAAAACAGTTTAATATCCAAATTCAACCCTTAGGGTTGTTGCAGTTATAGTACAGTCTGGTTAGTACTCGTGCTTGCCAAGTACGTGACCCGGGTTCAAATCCCGGTAACTGCACCACTTAATTTTATGAAACTAGGGCATTTTGGATTATTTCAAGTGCATTTTGAGCTTTTTCTGGGCGAGGTAATTGAATCATAAACACATTGTCCTTTCCATAATGAGATTTAGGAGAAACAAGTGCAAGCATCGATGTGTTTGCAAGAGATTCAAAAAAACCAAGATCAGTTTTAGCATTGACTAGAAATGTTTCAACAATATCTCCTTTTGAAAAAGTCAATGTTATTTCTACAAAGACATTGCCAAGCCCATCATGAAGGATATTGAGATCAGTATCGATAGATAATGACTGTCCAGCCACTTTTGATAACATCACATCATATATTTTTTCATCCAATTCAATACATGGGGTATTTTTTCCATCAAAATCAAAAGTAGTTATACCAGAATGCACTCTGCCAAGTAATTGTTTTAGTTCATCAGACATATTTTTTCTCTTCTAAAATAGAGATGATTTTATCACCAATCTTAAACAAAAATGGATACATATGTCCAATAAAGATTTCTGTAAAAGACATTCAGTGATCAGTGGTTGTCGGATTTTAAGAAAAGCAGTAGGATTGCTGTATTAATAATCAAGTGAATTTTAAATTAGTTACAAAATTCAGGCATGGTAATTCAAGAAGAGTTTGTTCTATCAAGATAGGTTTAATGTCGTCAATGTAACTATGAACACAAATAGAGTATAGTAAGGAGTGTTGCATATCATGCCTGTGTGAATGTTTAATTGATGATTATTTTTCTAAATTTACGTTAAATCCTTTTTAAACAAACTTGTTAATTCGATAATGATTTTCGTAAGGTTTAACCTCTTTATGCCCAAATATCATAATCCAAATGCAGAATGATGATTAGGTCAGCTGAATAAAATGTAGAGATATGACCTGGGGTATCTGACTGTATAATTGGTTACTCTGTAATCACCTTATTATTAATAGTACGGTACCATACCGTACTATATGATTCAATGCGAGTATTGTCCAAGAGGGTTTATTGACACAGCCAATGGATTGGCTGAAAAAACATTTCATGAGTTACTTCATGAACCAGAAGTTGTAAACAAGTAACTCTTTACATTTTTTATTTTAGACCCAACTTTTTTATCTTTAAATTTTTAATTGAATTCACATGGTTATCAATGTGGCAAAGAAAAAAACACTAAAACAGGTGAAAAAAGAGCCAAACCCATCAGTACTGCTCAAAAAAGTAGCATTGGTTTCAGATTCCAATAAAGCATTACAAAAAGAGATCAAAGCAATGTCAAAGATTTTTGGAGAGAATCAGAAGGTTCTAGTGTCAATGAAGGGCATGATTGACACATTGACATCAACCCTAGAATACATACAAAAACAATCAAAACAGATCAACATAATTGAAGATGACACTCAAAAACTGTACGCAGGATTAAACCAAGTAAGATCACAGTCAAACCTAATAAACAAAATTAATGATCAAACCGCCAAATTAGAACGAGAAATCAATAAAATTTCAGAATTACAAAAAACAACTAAACCTCAAGAATTATCTCAGCAGGTAGAAGATAGCATGAATTCAATTAAAAACAACTCTCAAATGATAATTAAAATTGCTCAAAGAATTGATGAGGTAAGAGATGATCTCAGAAAAGTCTCAGGAAAAACAGATTCTCTTCTAGGAATCAGTTCAGAAATAGATAATCTAAAAAACAACATAGAAGAAATTTCAGGAAAAACTGCAAAATTAGATACAGGTTCCCAGATTATTGAAAGTCTCAAACAGGAATTGGAAAGGATAACAGACGGTATATCATTGACTTCAAATCTTAGTGCAGAGCTAGATGCAATAAAAATTACAATAGATAGTATATCATCTAAAGCGTCAAAAATTGATTCTTTAGGAGGAGTAATTGATGGGCTCAAACAACAGTTTGACGTAGTATCATCCAAAGCAAATTCAATAGACAGTTTGAGCCTAGAATCAATCAAAGATCTGAACGGAAAAATAGACAGGATTGAGACAGAGATAGGCACATTAGCAAAAAGAGCAGACTCCACAGCATTTGTAGGAGAAGGACTCAAATCAGTACAGGAAGAAGTTTCAAAATTCAAACATAACATAGCAGATAAAACAAATAGTATTGAGCAAAAAATATCATCAGTTTCAGACACGCTAAAAAGACAAGACGAGTCGACAATAGAATTTCATAAAAAATCTGAAAGATTATTTGAAGAAATTCAAAAAATTAAAAGCGTAACAAGCAAAACATCGGATGATTCATCAAAAGAAGTAATGGCACTATTGAAGCTAGCAGAATATCAGTCAAATATCAGAATGAACACAGAATCAAAATACGGCACAACACAAGATATTGAGAAAATGGCATCACGCACGGCAGATATTGTCAACCTATTTGATAGATTATCAATAGAATCAGGGGGGAAAATCCCACTCCCTCATGAAGTAAGACAATGGGCAGTAAGCAAAATACTAGATTGTGCAGACAAATGGGAAGTTAGATTCAGTGATGTGTATTCTATTTTGACAAATGCAATAGGAAGAGACATGTTAAAAGAATCAATCCGAATTCAACAAGTAAGAGACATCTATGGTATCAGAGCAGTAGATGAAATTAGACAGGATCTAAATATTTCTTAAATTCCTATTTCATCTTCTTTTTGAAGTTGTTCTTTCTTTCTTTTCAGCATTGCAAAGATTCCGATAATTGCTGCAATCCAAATAGCACTAAACATCATATTTTCGAGGCTGACATACATGTAAGGAGTTGCATCCATAATGTTGATTTTCAACAATAGTGCCCTATCATTGATATCCAACATTCCTGTATGATATGCAGCATTATCTTTAGAAACAGATGCAATTTCATCCAGTCCTTCAAACATGGCATCTATGTCATTTTGAATTCTGAGGAAATTGGTAGATTCGGTACCAAATATCCAAACAGGGTTTTTGGAAATAACTTTTCCACTTGCGTCAGTTGTGTCCGGGATATTTTTCATTACTAGATTCAGATCATTCTGAATCGATACCAGATGATTACGAATCACGATAGGATCAGAAGAAGACATAACTCCATCAAGATTTCCTCGAATTCGATCTAGCGGGTAAATGTCAGTATTGTAACCAGAAATTGCCATGTATCCGCCAAAAACAATTATCGCAAGAATTCCAACCATTGCAAGTTTGTAAACACGATTAGCAGTTTTTTCTTTCTTTGTTAGAGGTTTATCATTATAAGAATTATTTTTCTTAAATCTAGTATGCGACAAACTCATGTAAGCAATATAGAAAAAGCCAAGAGTTTGGAGGAGGATAATAGGAATAAAAACAGGATTATTTGAAAATATGGAGATAAAAATACCCATAATTCCATAAACTCCAAAAAATATTTCTAAAAGAGTTGTTTGTGTGAAGGGTAAATTATATGCCTTGTTTCGCCAATCATCGTCTTTTGTAATAATTCCATATTTTGGAGTTCGCAGAAATTCATTTTTCTTACCAATAATTGCATCAAAGACTGCAACAGTGTTGTTAACAGACATTCCTGCATTATAGACTAACAATGCTGGAAGTAATTTTGCTTTTGATTTCCATGATTTATCATACATTCCATGTATAATGACAAGATAGGCACCTGGACCCATTGCAAGATACGTTGCTATAGTTAATGCAGGAAGAAAACTCACCACATACAGATTGATTTGACCAGCCAATAGAACAGGTAATGCTAAGAATTGTATCAGCATTAGTGGATAAACAATGTGACGAGTAAGTTGAATGAACGCTTGAATTTTTGCTTCGATGGATACTTTACGTTGTAACATAACATCAGAAAGTAATTTTACTGCACATTGAATAGAACCTTTTGCCCAACGAAATTGTTGTCTTTTAGCAGCATTCATTTGTGCAGGTAGTTCTGCATCAACTACAATGTCAGGTAAAAATACACATTTCCATCCTTTCATTTGTGCCCTATAACTCAAATCAAGATCTTCAACAAGAGTAGCAGTATGCCACCCTCCAGCATCCTCAATACAACTGCGTCTCCAAATTCCAGCGGTACCATTAAAATTCATAAACAAATGAGAGTTGCTTTTTGCTTTTTGCTCTACAAGAAAATGAAAGTCAAGACTAAGAGCCTGAACTTGAGTAATGGTGGAATAGTTTTCATTCACATGACCCCATCTACATTGTACTAAACCAATCCCGGGTTTTGAAAAGTGCGGAATGGCTCGCTTAAGAAACCATGTTGGTGGTATGAAATCTGCGTCAAAGATAGCAACAAGATCAGTATCAGTTGTTTGCATTGCATGTTTTAGAGCCCCTGCCTTGTACCCTTTTCTTGTTCCACGTCTTATGTGTTCAATTTGAAATCCTTGTTTTTGATAATCATTAACTACATTTTCTAACAATTCAACAGTATCATCATCAGAATCATCGCAAACCATTATTCGCATTTTATTTTTTGGGTAATCTAAAGTACATACAGCATCTACAAGTCTCTTTGCAACATATTTTTCGTTGTATATAGGTAATTGAATTGTCACAGATGGAGTTCCCCAATCAAGAGTAGATAGAATACCTTTTCTTTTTCGAGAAAGAAAAGCAAGATAATAGAAATTAACAGTGTATGCCGTGATTATGATTGCCGAGAAAATAAAAAGATCAAATACAAATGTAGTGAAGGGGTTTAATACCATGTCCCAAATTCACAGAATCACTATTCGCTATTTATACTTGTAAAAGATTCAAATTATTTTTGCTCAAAAATTTTGATTGCCTGAGGAGGACAAACACCTTCGCATGCAAGACAGAATATGCAATCAGGTTCTTTTGACATTAATGGTTTCTTTTCAGATGCAGGATTTCCAGGAGTGTCAAACCATTCATAGACACCTACAGGGCATGCTTCAATACATCCGCCATCAGCTACACAAATATCATAATCTACTGAAACAAATTCTCCCCAAACACCCAAGATTCCATTATTGGTGCCTTTCCTTCCCCAAGTTTTGATTGTGTGTTCAGGAGCTTCATACACGCTAGATGGTTTCATCTTTGATTTGTAATCAACATCAATTGGACCGGGTTTAGCACCATCTGGGATTTCAATTGATTCGTCATCTTCTACAGCATCCTCATCTTTGGCTTCAACAGGTTTTGGTTTTGCACCAAGAACAATTTTAGCTAAAGGAGTGATCTCTTCAAGTTTTTGTATAGCTGCTACTTCAGATATTTTTTCTGTTTTTACAAGATGAGAAATCATCTTGTCAGCTAAAATTGTATTTCGTAAGATTGTATCAATTACCATTTTTGCAAAATGATCAGCCTTCTTTCTATAATCTTTAACCCAATTTGGATCACCAAATTTCTCTATTGGAAAGATTTGATAAATAATGTCTACGACTTCGCCAGTGACAATTTCTACTGTAACTGATAAGTCAACTTCTTGGTATCCTTTTGCATCAGGATCATCCATGCTTTGCTCTTTCCACCTATATGTTGCAAAAATTCTGTCTGCATACATGTCCATTTCAAATGCCTTTTTGAGACCATCATGAACTGATTTTAGTTCTAAAGGATTTTCAAGTGTTATTGGTAATCTGTAAAGCCCTAGTTTGAATCCATGTAATGGATACACACCACGTTTAGCTGTAGGTGCTTCCATTGACCAAACTCGATCTTTTAGAAGTAATGACATATGATGTATCTAACTTGATTTTAGATAAAAAGGTTATCAGTCATCATCAGGGCACGTAAGTTCTCGGAGTTCGGTGTATTTTTTTTCCATTGCCTCCGCATGAGTAATTACTTGATCTAGATCATATTCATCTTTTGGAAAAAACCATCGTATAGAAACCCAATGCCCAATCCCATCCATATCGTGGATCATTCCTTTGTCAGCTTTGACATTTAGTTTTTCATCAATGGACGTTTCTTTAATTTCAAGACCACGCTTTGTTTTATCTTCCATTATGATATCAGATTCTCCATCTTTAATAAAATAGAAAGTGCCTTTCTCAAGAATAGGAAGGTCTAAGAGCAAGTTATTTTTCCACAGGATTACCTATCATATTACCCCATTCAGTCCAAGAACCATCATAGTTTCGAACCTGAGGATATCCAAGTAAATATTTTAGAACAAACCAACTGTGCGAGGATCTTTCACCAATTCTGCAATAACAAATTACATCCTTGTCAGGAGTAACGCCTTTTGGTTCATAGTTTTGGCGTAACTCTTCTACAGATTTGAACGTGCCATCAGCATCATTAACTGCAGTTGCCCATGGAATGTTATTTGCATTAGGTATGTGGCCACCTCTTTGTGCATGCTCCATGGGGTATTCCGGAGGAGCGGTGATTTGTCCAGAGAATTCTGCAGGAGATCGTACATCAACCATTACAGTGTCTTCTTTTCCCAATGCTCTACTGACATCAAATAGATATGCACGTAATCCTTCATCTGGAGGTTGTGCAATGTAATTTGTCGATGCTATTTGAGGTTCATCCGTAGTGTAACTTTTATTTTCTAATTCCCATTTTTTTCGTCCACCATTCATGATCTTTAGATTTTCATGACCATAGATTTTGAAAACCCAGAAAACGAATGCTGCAAACCAATTATTAAAATCACCATAAAGAATTACTTCGGTATCTGCAGTAATTCCATTTTTTGACATTAGTGCTTCAAATGCTTTTTTACCAATAATGTCCCTAGTAACAGGATCATTGATATCACGTTTCCACCAGATTAAGCTGGCACCATCAATGTGGCCTTTTTGATATCCATTTACAGGATCGTAATCGACTTCAACTAATTTCCTTTTTTCACTAGGAGAATTTTTTGATACCCATTCAGTGTCAACTAATACTTCAGGATGTGCATAAGCCATATTTTGTACGGATTTGTTTTCATACTTAATTGTTTTTCCAAGAAAAAATATCATTTTTAAGTAAATACGGTTCAGAAGAACTGCTTGAAACTACAAAAAGTGGCAGTTGTGAGTAAGGTTGGATCTAAAGATTCAGAACAGGCAGCAAAAAATGTTACAAAAAAACTTTTGGCAAAAAAAGCAACAGTGTTTACAATTGCACCAATTCAGGTAGAAGGGGCACAGCAAATAGAAACATTAGAAGAACTAAAAAAAGAAAAACTGGATTTAGTAATCACTCTAGGAGGAGATGGAACTACCCTTCGAGTTTTTAGAAATTTAGATAATGAAACACCTATTCTAACAATTAACGTGGGTGGAAATAGAGGCATTTTAGCAGAAATTACAATTGAAGAAATTGATAATGCCATAGATCAGATTTTAAAAGATAATTTCTTTTTAGACAAGAGAACAAGAGTTGTTGCATCTTGTGGAGGAAAAGAATTTCCACCCGCATTGAATGAGATTTACATTACAAGAACAAATTTGACTAAAACTGCAGAAATTAAAATAAAATTTCAAGACGACGTTGTAAAACAGAAAATGGACGGAGTGATAATTGCAACTCCAAGTGGATCAACTGGACATTCTTTTTCATTAGGAGGTCCAATATTACATGAAAGCTTAGATGTCTTAATCATTACTCCTGTTGCACCAGTATACAGATTAGCATCATTAGTTGTTCCAGATGAGAAAATTGAAATAACAAGTTCTCATGATTGCAGTATAGCGATGGATGCGCAGGTAGTAAGAGCAGCAGGATATGAAGAACCAATTACAATCAAGAAATACAAGAAACCAGCAGTCTTTGTAAGATTAAAAAAACGAGGGCTGAGACAGATGAGCAAGCTTGGGTTTTAGAATTTTAGATGCTAGTGCATTTTATGCAGGAGTGCCATTTAGTTCATCTGAAGATTGTTACACCACATCTTTAGTATATGAGGAAATAAAACACATTAAAAAAAATCATGATGCATTGGGGACTCTACTTGAGACAAACAGATTAAAAATTAGAGAGCCAGATCCAGAGTCAACAAAAAATGCTATAAAAGCTTCAAAAAACACTGGAGATTTTCCACAGTTATCAAAACAAGACATTTCGATTATTGCATTATGCATAGAATTGAATGGTGAAATAATTAGCGATGATTATGCAATCTCAAATGTTTCTAAGAATTTAGGCTTGAAAATATCATCAATTATGACCAAAGGGATAGAAGATGTAGGGATGTGGATTCATTATTGTCCAGGATGTAGAATTAACCAAACTTCAGGAAAAGAATGTTCTATGTGTGGAACCCCGTTGAAAAGGAAATTACTCAAGAGTAAATTAGCGTAAAACACTGGATTTGTTAATTTATGTAATTATATCATACATCATGTAGAGTTTTTTGATTTGAAGATTTGAGAAATTTGCTTTGAGTGTCCAGAGTCTTTTTGATTTTTTTTGCTCTGGCTTCACCTAAACCTTCGATCTTTGATAATTCAGTCAGAGTCGCACTAAAAACATTCAAAGGAGTTCCAAATTTTGTAAGCATTCGTACTGCGAATTTTTCTCCAATTCCAGGTAAGCTACAGAGAATAGATAGTTGTTGTTTTTCCAGATCATTTGATTTTTTAATTTTTTTCAAAAATGGTCCTTTGTGAGAATCTTGTCTTGAACACATTGATACTAGTAATTTAGCAGTATGAGATGCACTGGGAGTTGGAATAACTGGAATTTTAAAATCAAGAACGACAGTAGAAATGGCACCATAAAAGATCAATGGGTTTTCAGTGATTTCCTCAATTTCATCAACATTTCCTTCCATGAGAACAATTGGATTTTCAAAATGTTCCTTTAATCGCGAGCATTGATCAAATAGTCGTCCATCAAAAACAGAGGCCATAAGATCACGAATGCTCTTTCTTTCAACAACAGTTTCGGGAGCTACAATGTAATCTCCAATAGGCAATGTCTTCATCTCTAGATTTAGACCAACAGATTTGAGAAGATCAGGAATGCCACTTTTACGTTCTCTCTCATCTACAATAATTCGAAGTTGGTCTAATTTCATACATATTGTTTGAAGTGAATTGTTAATATCTTATATGAAATTTGTGGAAAAATTATTTTCTAGGATTATCTTCTACGGGTGAAGGGGTTTGAGAGCCACTTTTCATCATTTCAGTAATTTTACTTTCTTGTTCCTTGAGCGATTCTTTAAGACGTGTTTCTTGTTTTTCAAGAACCGTTGCACGTGTTTTAGTTAATTCAATTCTTTCTTCTAATTCATCAATTAATTCTTGTTTTTTTGATTTAATCAAAACGGTTCCAGATTGTTTGTATACTGCTTCACCATCTGCAACCTTTTTTAGTTCTTCAAGAGCTTTTTCTGTTTCAGCTTTTTCAATTTGAAGATGTTGTTTTTGAGTCATTATTGATTGCAAATTTTGTTGTGATTGTTGTAGTTTCACAAGTTGCTCTTGAAGCCATGGTGGCATTTGTCCTGTTGACATATTTAATCAAAAAATCTGTTTCATTATATCTTTACCGAAATGAGTCAATACTGTATTAAATCATGCCTAAATTTAGGCATGTTATTCCCTAGTTATCATCTCATCATTTCTAGTAAATTAGATCGGTTGCACAATTAACATAATTTGATCGCATTCTCAATATTTCTACACAGCAAGATCCAAAGATAAGGATTAATTACATCAAACCATGTTCCACGAAATGGCTTGTAATCTGTTCTACATTTTTTACATCTTAATTTTCCTCTTGTCATTATGTAATAGTTTTGTGATTCACA
>Ga0210005_1001537_pt1 | contig 14644 bp, 9 predicted proteins | sample CryGey02umfilter_3_FD_183961 | JGI IMG/M metagenome (GOLD analysis project Ga0210005, IMG submission 183961) | Groundwater microbial communities from aquifer in Utah, USA - Crystal Geyser 4/9/14 0.2 um filter (SPAdes) (version 3) | ecosystem: Environmental > Aquatic > Deep subsurface >... | reverse complement strand
AGGCGGTACCGCGGATCGAGGCGGAGATTGAGAAGGTTCGAGCAGAGCTGGCGACAGAGCGCAAAGCATCAGCTGCAGCAAGGGAGGAGGCCGCCGAGTTGCGCGGAAACATTGCCGTGTTGCGGGACCGGTGCGGAACGGGCGAACGGGCGGCTGAAGGATGATTTTGGCGGCAGGCATATCCGGGTCAGGGGAAATGCGAAGGTGATGTCGCACCTGATGTTCGGAGTGTTGGCGCTGACGGCGGATCAGCTACTCAGGTTGCTGACGTAAGTCAGACAGCGGGGAACAAAAACCCCCTAAACCGGCTTGGCCGGTGAGGGTCTTCGCCCTCAAGGGCGGAAAATTGCGGTAAATCTGAAAGATTGCCGCAAACAGGGGGAGCGTAACCACTTCGGTGCCGAAATTCGAGCATCAAATGTCATTGCGCTCCGTTTCAAAAATAGTTTTGCAAGAAGCTCGATGGTCAAGGCGCGGGGCGCATTACCGGAGGGGCTGGGCCGTGCGGAGGAGTTGCTGGCCGACAACGGCTATTACAGCGAAGCGAATGTGGCCTGCTGCGGGGAAACCGGCATTGCGCCGCTGATCTCCATGGGGCGCGAGAAGCATCATTCGGGATGGAAGGCGCGATTCCAGGATGCGCCGCCTGCGCCCGAGAATCCAACGCCGCTGCAGGCCATGGCACACCGGCTGGCAACGAAAGACGGCAAACAATTGTATGCCCTGCGCAAACAGATACCGGAACCGGTATTCGGCATCATCAAATCGGTGATAGGATTCCGGCAATTCTCGCTGCGGGGGCTGGAAAAAGTGAAAGGCGAGTGGTGAATCTGGTGACAATGGCATGGAATGTGAAGCGAATGTTTGCCCTGATGCCTGCATGAGCGGGAGATGGGCTGCCTCGCCCCCCATTTCCTGAAGAAATCGTAATGAGAATCCTGTCCGTATCCGTAGTTTTTACATCAATTCAGAATGTCAGTCCGACAGGCTGCTAGTGAGAGGAACTTTAAAAATGCATATTTTGGTAATGGGTGGAGCGGGCTTTATTGGCTCGCATAGTGTGGAGGCATTGTTGGCAGACGGGGCGCAAGTTCGGGTGCTAGATAATTTCACTTCAGGGAAGCGTGCCAATCTTGCGGCGCATGCCAATCTTCAGATTGTGGAGGGCGATATCCGCGATGCGGAAGCGGTCGATCAGGCGATGGTCGGCATCACGCATGTGCTGCATCTGGCGGCGCAAGTGTCGGTACCTGCATCGGTTGCAGATCCGGTCGGTTCCAGCCAGCATAACCTGCGCGGTTTTTTGAATGTACTCGATGCTGCGCGCCGAGCCGGTGTGCAACGTTTCGTTTATGCCTCCAGTGCGGCAGTCTACGGCGCGCCGGAAAAACTGCCGCTGGATGAGACTTCGCCAGTCGCGCCGTTATCTCCCTACGGCCTGGAAAAATACATCAACGATCAATATGCGGCGCTATACCGCCAGCTGTACCAGCTATCCTCGTTGGGGCTGCGCTACTTCAATGTCTACGGCCCGCGCCAGGATCCGGCCTCGCCCTATGCGGGCGTGATCAGTCGCTTCGCCTCGGCAATGACAAATGGCGACACCTTGCGCGTGTTCGGCGACGGCGGGCAGACGCGCGATTTCATCTTCGTGAAGGATGTGGCGCAACTCAACATGCGTGCGCTGAAGAGCGATGCAGACGGGGTGTGCAATATCGCGACCGGGCATAGCGTGACGCTGCTGGAGCTGATCGAAACACTGGCGCAATGCGCGGCCTGCACGCCGCAGATCCGTCACGAAGCGCCCGCATCCGGTGATATTCGCCATTCCAGCGCAACACCGCGCAAGATGTTCGAGCAACTCAATCCGCCTGCCATGACAAAACTGGCCGATGGTCTGAAACAACTCTTAGAAGCATCGGCGTGAGTTATTCGAAATCAAACTTTTCCTGGTGTAGATGGGCCGTTTTTCATGTGCTGATGCTGATGTCCGCATTGGCGTTTGCCTCGCAGCCGAGTATCGCCATGTTCTACGGGGCGAATTTGCCGTGGGACGAGCTGCATGCTTTCGATGTGGTCGTAGTGGAGCCGCTGCACGTTCCCGACCCCAAATTGCATGCCGACGCCCGGACTACGCTCTTCGCTTATGTGGCGGTGGGTGAAGTTTCGCCCGAGCGCGCCTATCTGAAGGCGATTCCCGCTGCCTGGAAGTTGGAGCAGAACAGCGACTGGGGCAGTGTCGTGCTGGATCAGTCGCAACCCGCGTGGCCGGTGTTCTTCGCGGAGCGCGTCATCAAACCGTTGTGGGAAGCGGGCTATCGCGGATTCTTTCTGGATACGCTCGATTCCTACCATCTCTTTACCAAGACGCCTGCGGAAAAAGCCCGGCAGGAAGCGGGGCTGGTCGCGGTAATCCGCGAGTTGAAAAAACGCTACCCGCAAGCAAAACTGATCTTCAATCGGGGCTTTGAGATCCTGCCGCAGGTGCATCGGGAGGTCTATGCCGTGGCGGCCGAATCGCTGTTCCGGCGCTGGAATGCCGCGCAACAGGAGTATGTTGCGGTACCACCGAATGATCGCGAATGGTTGTTGGGACAATTGAACCACATTCATCAGAAATACCGGCTGCCGGTGTTGTCCATTGATTATGTGCCGCCCGGTCAGCGCGATCTGGCGCGTGCAACGGCGGCAAAGATAAGCGATCTGGGATTCGTTCCGTGGGTGACGAATCCCCAATTGGATATGCTCGGCGTGGGCGAGATCGAAGTGATGCCGCGCAAGGTGCTGATGATCCACAACACCGCGAATACCGAATACGACCTGATCAATACCAACGTGCAGCACTACGCCACGATGCCGCTGAATTATCTGGGATACAGCGCCGAGTATCTGGACGCGCGCCGCCCGTTGCCTGCAGAACAGCTGACCGGGCGCTACGCGGGGATCGTCGTCTGGTTGGATCAGGCCACAGGCAGGGAAGGGGCTGCATTGCGTGCCTGGCTGACGCAGCAAAGAAAAGTCGGAGTGCCTATCGTTATCTTGGGGGATGGCGCGTTCTTGTTCGAGAGCGTCGATGCGGAACAATTCGGCCTGAAATATTCAAAATCAGCCAATGGGCGCATGCGCTTGCATGTTGAGCAACGCGATGCGCTGCTCGGCTTCGAAGTGCAACCGGCACTCGACCGCGCCGCTTTCTTCCCTTTGCGGGCGCGGGATGCAAATGTATTGCTAACACTGGCCAACGAACTCAACGAGACGCAGGACGCGATAGCGCTAACCGCCTGGGGCGGCTATGCGCTCAATCCGCACGTGCTGGTCGAATTGCCCAGCATGTTGGACAACGGCAAGGCGGGGAATACTTCCAGAAACCTGCGCTGGGTGATCAACCCGATAGAATTCTTGCGCCGTGCGCTGCAGTTGCCGGAGATGCCGGTGCCGGATGTGACCACGGAAAGCGGCAGGCGCATGCTGATGGTGCACATGGATGGCGACGGATTCGCCAACAAGGGAGAGTTCTCCGGCTCGCCATATGGCGCGGAAGTGTTGCTCGATCAGATACTGAAGAAATATCCCCTGCCGATGACGATGTCTGTCATTCAGGGTGAGATCGCTACGAACGGCCTCTATCCGGCGCAGTCCGCCGCGCTGGAAGGCATCGCGCGCGAGATATTCGCTTTGCCTCACGTTGAGATCGCCAGCCATTCTTTCTCGCACCCCTTCCAGTGGAGAAAAGCGGTCGCCAATCCGGACGAAGAGGGCTATCGCCTCAAGCTGAAGAATTACGATTTCGATCTGCGGCAAGAGATAACGGGTTCGATCAACTATATCGAAACGAGATTGGCACCGCCCGGCAAGAAAGTGAAAGTCTTTTTGTGGACAGGCGACTGCAATGTCGGCAGCGATGCAATGGGGATTGCCGCGCAGGCTGGTGTAGCGAGCATGAACGGCGGGGAAACCACCATCACGCGCAGTTTCCCCACGCTGACGCTGGTCGCCCCGCTGGGTGTCAGCAAGGACAGGCAGTTCCAGGTCTACGCCCCCAACCAGAACGAGAACGTCTACACCAATGACTGGCAGGGCCCATTCTATGGTTACGAACGTGTCATCGAAACGTTCGAGATGACCGGCACCCCCTATCGTCTGAAGCCTGTCGATATCTATTTCCATACCTATTCCGCCAGCAAGCCCGCTTCGCTCAAAGCTTTGGATCGCGTGTTCAAGTGGGCGCTGGCGCAGCCGCTCACGCCGGTGCATATTTCCGATTACGTGCGTCAAGTACAGGACTTCAATCACCTGGTGGTGGCGCGCTCGCGCGATGGTTGGCTGGTGCGCGGCGATGGCAATTTGCGCGAACTGCGCGCACCGTTGTCGCTCGGTCAGCCGGTCATCGAAGCGGGCAGTGCCGTGGTCGGATTCAATCGCTCCGAGAACCGGCAATATCTGCATCTTGGCGATAGCGAAGCCAGTATCCGCTTTGCGCCCGCCGCGACTTCCGCGCCCTATTTGGTTTCAGCCAATGCGCGCATCGCGCATGCGTCTTCCGGCGAGACGGCGGACGGCAATACACTCAATCTGGCTTTGAGCGGACAAGTGCCACTGCAATTCGATCTGTCCATGGGGGCACGCTGTAGCGTGCACGCCGACGACCGGGCGATACGGGCGGACTCGATACGTAACGGCATCAGCCATTTCTCCACGCGTACCCATGTCATCGACGAGCTACGAATTCACTGCCCGCGCTAAGCAGGCTCGCGTGCGGCCGAAGCTGATGTCCTCGTGGACATTGGCGGGATTTGCCATGATGGTGATGATCACGCTGGCGATGATCTTCCACAAGCAGGATTTGCTGCATCAGGCATCGCAGCAAAAGCTGGGCGATATGCTGGCCGTCAACTATCTGAGCAATCTGCTGAAAGCCGACCCCGGGAGTCTGGAGCTGCGCGTGTTGCTGGCCGAGCACCGGATATTCCTGCGCGAGTCAGACGGCATACAAGAACTGCTCGATCCGGTGATTCGCAGCCAATCCGTCGCATGGCGGGCAAAAGGCATGTTGCTGGAATATAAAGGCCTGACCAGCCGCTTTGCGATGAGCGCACCCGGCTCCGCGCAACGCGCGGAGCTACGCCGCCGCGAAATGCTTATGCAGCTGCACCGCTTGCAGTGGCCGTTGCCGACCTTGATCTATCTGGCCGGACAGGCGGATCAATTGGGTGAGAATGGTGTCGGCACTTTGTTATACCAGCGCATAGCCGACTCATCGGCGCGCATGTCCGCAGATGGTTTTGCCGCCAAGGCATATCAGGTGTTGGGCGAAGGCGATTACCAATTGTCGGCGCACCTGTATTTCATCGCGCGTCACAAGGCTGTGACACGCGCCATGCAGCGTGAATATTTCCTGGCGGGCATCCATGCGCTGATCTCGGGCAACTTGCTGGCACAGGCGATGCGAGGCATAGATCGCCATGCGGGTGTGCTGGAAAGCGATCCCAAAACGCTTTACGAGTTGATCAAGGCCGCGCGCGCAGCGAACGATCAGCCGCGTGCGGTTCGTTATGCAAAAAAACTATTGAACATCGCGGGAGTGACAGGGTCGGTGTTGGCTTGGTTGCAGCAGGTCGATCTGAGCTGGCTCGGCATTGCAAATGCGGATGCGGCCGAGCAGATGCCGCAGGTTGTTTCGCCCAGGATGCGCCCCTACGTTAAGAAGGATTATGAGCTGGCCTATCAAGTGTTCATCGAAAACCGCAATCTGGAAGAAGCGTACCAGGTGGCGGCCGCCGCCGTCCGCCAGTCTCCTGCAGAAGCGGTGTGGCACCTGCGACTGGCACAGGTCGCGGAATGGACAGAGCGTCCTAAAGAATCTTTGCGCGAGTGGCGCTGGTCGCTTCGGCATCACGAGACGATGGAATCGCTCAGTGGCGTGTTGCGGCTGGCACCTTCCCTGAATGAATTCGATGCGTTGCTCAATGCATGGAAGCGGGTGGCGACCATGCAGGAGATGGATGCCGCGCAGTGGGAAAACATGGCCGCATTGTTCGAGCTGACAGGACGCCAGCGCGAAGGAATACGCTTTTTCGAGCAGCGTTACGCAAGGGAGCATGAGCAATTGCAATTGGAGATCGCGGCACGTCTGGCCGAGCGCAGCGGGGACGACGATCTGGCCATCGCACTGTATGAGCGATTGCTGGCGCGGCATGGCAGCCATACCGAATCGCACATGAAACTCGCCAATCTGTATTTGCGCAAAGGGCAGTACCGCAAAGCCTATGACTTGTTGCAGGCCAACCGCAGCAACGTGAAAGAAGACGATGCCGCCTACTGGAAATTGCTGGCCATCCTGGCTTGGCAGCTCCAGCAGGATGCCGATGCCAAAGAAAGCTTCCTGCGTTTGGCCAAGGCGCGGAGCCTGGCGCGCGAGGATTTCAGTCGGTTGATCTATCTGCTGGATGATTCGCGGCGCGAACAGAAAGCGGTGCTCGCCGAACAGGCCTACCGCCTTTACGGCGGGCTCGACATGCTGCTGCTGGCGCTGGAACTGGGGGCGGAACGGGGCGACATGCCGGTGCAAAAGCGCCTGTTCAAACTTGCCGCCATGGATGCCCGCCTGGATGTGTCGGGCAACGCGCGCTTCTATCAATTGCGTGCGCAGTACCGGCTGACGGAAGGCGAGTTCGCGGCGGCGCGCAATGATTTCCACCGCTCAATCGGCATCGCACCCTACCAATTGGCCGAGGTGGAAAGCAGGCTCTGGTTTTTGATCAACAGCCATGACCTTGCCGGTTTGCGCGCCATGTTGGCGCAAGTCATAGCGCGCGGAGATCAAGATAATCCTGCCTTCTGGGGTGTATTGGCAGCTTCCTATCAGGCGCTGGATCAACCGTCGCGCGCTGTCGCTTATTACACCCGCCAATTCAGGCAGGGTGAACAGGATTTCCTGTGGCTGATGGGCTATGCCGATGCGCTGGAGCAGGTGCGGCAGGCGGGTATGGCAGCCCGCGTGCGGCGTCACGCATGGTTGCAAGCGCGCGCGGATATGGCCGACAAGTCGTCCGGGCAGCTGTACTCGCAGCAGATGCTGGCGGCAGCCCGGCTGGCTATGCAGAACGATCCCGGCGATGCCGCTGTGACACTGGTACGCGCGGTGCTGCGTCAGGATCGCCTACTTAAACGGGATCACGTGCAGCGGCGCAAGATTAACGGCATGTTTTTGGCGCTAAGCCTTTCGCTCAACGCGTACGACGAAGAGACGGAGCGCAGAGTGGGCGAGCTGGTATTGGGCTGGGCGGTTTCGCGGGAGCAATCGGCCAATGCCAAGGCTTGGCTGTGGCAGCGTTACGCGCGTTCGCTCGATCGCCCGTTGTGGGCGGAGGCATTGATAGCCGCGACGGAGCAAGACACGGATCATCTCGCCGCGTTGCTGGATGAGCAGGGCGAAGGCCTGTCTCTGGCGGCGCGCCACGATGCGGCGAATACAGTCGGGCGTTTCGGCGAGGCACAGTCCATCATCTTTCAAGGCATGGCGGACGATCCCGATAGCGACGAAAAACATCAGCGCTTATCCGAAGACATGCTGGCTGCCGCGAGCGAACTCGATGTCGGATGGCGCGCCGAAAAGATCGGCGGCCTGCATCGCAGGGTTCAGACAGTCAGCGTCGAGATGCCGCTTGCGCACGCTTTGCGCATGAGGGTCGAATATCGCAAGACGCAGCAAAGCAACGACGAGCCGACGAGCTTCGGCGTCACGCCGCAGGTAGAGCGCGTGACGGGGCTGTCGCTCAAATACCGCAGCGCAATTGGCGATTCCGCGTTCGTGCTGCGGCGCAGGAACGAATACGCCGACACGACAGAATTGCATATGACCCACGCGATGAAGATCGCTCCGCGCCTGCACTTGCAACTGGGGGCGCAATTCAATGCCGCCGCCGATGAGTCCAACCTGCTGCAACTGTTCGGCATGCGCGATCAGTTTGCGGCCAAAATGCTCTACACATTCAGTAAGCGCGAATATCTGCAAGTGGAATCGGCATGGGCAAACTATCGCACGCAGGCCGGTGCGCAGATGGGCGGCGGCAAACGTCTTGCATGGGAGCTCGGCTATCGTGCGCGCACTGAATACCCGGATCTGAATATGCGCGTGAACGGTACGCACACCCGTTTCGACCATAGCGCGATCAGTGCTTTGGCCTTGCCCGGGGATGCCAACGTCTACGGCGTATGCGGCGGATTCGGCGATGGCGTGCGGATATCCTATACGCGGGCTTGGCGGCCTTACGCGGATGTGTGCGCCACGCATAATGCTGTCAGCGGTCGAGGATATAATGCGACGCTTGGTTTTGCGGGCGCAGTCATCGGCCACGATCAGTTTTCTTTTACATTGCGGCAAGAGCGCGGCGGGGCGAACCTCATCAATGGCTTGAGCCACGAATTTGCGTTGAATTACCGCCGATATTTTGATTGAACGAGATTTCCATTCGCAACTTAGACCAGGAGAACACTATGAAGATATTTAAATTTGGCATTTTGCTGGCACTGTCCATGCTCTCATCCTGTGCGGTGCTGGACCGGTCGGCCGCTACGGCACCGCTGGAGCCGAACGCAAAATGGGCATTGCTGCCTATCGTCAATCACACCGAGGTGCCGCAGGCGGGCTTGCGCGCGGAAGCGATCACTGAAGTGTTGTTGCGCGCGGAAGGTGTCGGCAACCTGCAACGCTATCCGGCGCTGCTCAACCAGGACAGCCTGTTTGAACCCGCGGAACGCAAAGTGGTGGATGAGGCGCTGGCTTGGGCGCGCGATCAGGGCGTGCGCTATGCGGTGACAGGCGCGGTGGAAGAGTGGCATTACAAAGTCGGTATCGACGGCGAGCCGGCGGTCGGCATGACCTTGCATATCATCGACCTCAAGGATGGCGCGCGTGTTGTGTGGAGCTCGGCAGCCAGCAAGAGCGGCTGGAGTCGCGAGGCGTTGAGCGGGGTGGCGCAGAAGCTGATCAAGGACATGTTGTCCGAGGCACCGTTAAAGTGATCATTCCGTGAATAACAGCAACGCAACCGACATCTTTATCGAGCGCTTCCACAGGGTGGTGGCGCCGCTGCGCCAGCACCGGCTGGTGTGGCTGGAGACCGCGTTCATCACGCTGTGTGCGGTCGTGGTGGGCATACTCTTTCAGCATGACAACCCGTTTCAGGTGCGCGGCGAGTTCCCGTGGATATGGTTGGCACCGGTATTGGTTTCGCTGCGCTATGGCGTGGCACCGGGCTTCGTGTCGTCGCTGCTGCTGATCGGTATATGGCAGTTGATGGATTACCTGTCGGAGACGCATGAGGCTTTCCCCGAGCAGTTCTTTTTGGGCGGTTTGATCCTGGTGCTGGTGTGTGGAGAGTTCAGCGCGGCATGGAGCACGCGCTTGCGCCGGGCGGAAGAGACCAACCAGTATTTGGACGAGCGTCTGAGTCGCATCACTTTGCGCCATCTGTTGTTGCGCCTTTCGCACGACCGCATGGAGCAGGAGATACTCACTAAGCCGATTACGCTGCGCGATGCATTGGGGAGCCTGCGCCAGCTGACGGTTGAACAAAACGCTACCCGGCTGCCCGCAGCGGGACTGTTGGTGCAGCTGTTGACGCAATACTGTCAGCTGGAATCGGCCGCTATCTTCATGCCGGCCGAGGGCGGGGGATATGAGCGCGTCTACGCGGTGGGCGAGCCGCCGGCATTGTCGGCTGACGATCCCTTGCTGCACTATGCGCTGGAGAAAAAGACCTTATCTCACCTGCAGATCGAGAGTGTGGCGGAAGGATCGTTGGCATCGCCTTATCTGGTGGTTGCGCCTATCCAGACCAGCGAGAAGGCCATATTGGGCGTGCTCGTGATTGAACGTATGCCGTTCCTGGCGTTGAATAAGGAAAATCTGCAAATGCTATCGGTGATGCTGGGTTACTACGCGGATTGCGTGAATGACGCCGAGAGTACGCGCCGGTTCAAGGCGGAGCTGCCCGGTGCACCGGCGGATTTTGCCGCCGAGTTCTCCCGCCTGCTGCACTTGCAGCGGGACTTCGGTATCAACAGTTACATCGTTGCCCTGCCTTTTGATAATGACGAACAGGGCCGTCAGGCGGCCGCCAACTTGACCCGCATCCGGCGCGGACTGGATGTCGCTTGGCAAGTCAATGTCGGCGAACGTATCTGGACGGTGAACCTGATGCCTTTGGCGAACGGGGCGGCTGTGGAAGGCTATTTGCTCCGCATCGAGAGTATGCTGCAGGACTATATCCAGATTGGACTGGAAGAGTATCGTTTGACGCCGATTCGCATCGGTTTGGACGAAGCAGATCCGCTGGCGTCCCTGAAGAACATTCTGGAGGCCAGAGCGTGAACAGGGTACTGTTGGTGGCGCTGGCACTGGTATTGGCGCTGGCACTGGAGATATCCGCCTTGGCGCTGCTGTGGCTGGTTGGCAACCAGGATCGGGTACTGGTCGGATTCCTGATGCAGCATGCGGCGGCCACTGTGCTGTGGGTGGGCGGCGGCTGGTACTTCATGCCGCAGAAGTTCCGTCATCCACGTTGGCCGATGTTGCTGCTCTTGTTCAACGTCGCGTTCTTTATGTCCGTACTGGGCGGCATCGGAATTTTAGCGACCGTGTGGCTCGCAGGTTATCGTCGGCGCGAAAAGGTCGCGCATCCGTTCAGCAAGCTGGTGCTCCCGGAGTTTGTCCTGTCGCTACGCGAGCCGGAGATGAAGTTCAGCCAGGGCGCGATCAAATCCCGTTTGGCGCACGCATCCATTCCCACCGCCCGGCGTTTGCAATCGCTGCTGGCATTGCAGGGGATTCCGGCGCGTATTTCCAACCCCTTGCTGCATGGCATGCTGGGCGATTCGGCGGAGGACATCCGACTGGTCTCCTACGGACTGCTCGACAGCCGCGAAAAAAAAATCACCGCGCAGATACATCGCGAACTGAGCAACCTGCGCGGCGCGCAGAGCAAGGACATGCAATTGATCGGGCACAAACAACTGGCCGAACTGTATTGGGAGATGGTCTATGCCGGGTTGGCGCAGGGCGATCTGCGCATCCACTCGCTGAATCAGGCTATGAGCCACGCGGATGCCGCTTTGCAAATCGCAGAACGCGATACCGGCATGCTGTTTCTCAAGGGGCACATCCTGCACGAATTGAAAAATCAGGAAGCGGCGCAACAGATGCTGGAACTGGCAATGGAATATGGATTTCCTGAATTGCGCGCATTGCCATACGTTGTCGAGATTTATTTTGAGCGCGGCGATTATTCTGCCGTGCAGCACAAGCTGTCGCGTATCTCTGCTTCGCCGATCACACCGATGATGAAGAACGCGATCAACTTCTGGGTGCTTCAGCCCGAAGCGTACTCCCCGGTCTTGTCGAAAGAACCTGCAATATGAATTTTCCGCGTGCTGAAAGTGCTGACATCGGTCTGCTTCTGGAAGGTACTTTCCCCTATGTTTCGGGCGGCGTATCGAGCTGGGTCAATCAGATCATCCGTGGTTTCCCGCAGTACAAGTTCGCGCTGATATTCATCGGTAGCCAGCCAGATGATTACGGCGATATCAAATATTCGCTACCGGACAATGTCGTGCATCTGGAAGTCCATTACCTGAACAATAAACAGGAAATGCCGCCCGTGCGTCCAATCAAAGGCGATGCCAAGGTGTTCGCCAACGTCCGCCACATGCATGAATGCTTCCGTTTTCCTGCAACGCACAAGGATGGTCTGGAGACATTCCGCAAACTCATTCCGGAGATGCGCGAAGGCGGCGGTGCGGGCCTGGACACTTTTTTGTATAGCGAGGAATCCTGGGCGTTCGTAAAAGAGAAATACCAGCAGCATTGCAGCGACCCGTCTTTCGTCGATTACTTCTGGACCGTGCGCTCCATGCACACGCCGGTGTGGATGCTGGCCGAGATCGCGCGCAACTTCATTCCGGTGCGCGCATTGCACACCGTCTCCACCGGCTATGCCGGTCTGCTTGGCGCGTTGCTCAAGGAGCGCACTGGCTGTCCTTTGATCCTGTCCGAGCACGGCATCTACACCAAGGAACGCAAGATCGATCTGTTTCAGGCGCAGTGGGTGCGCGACAACCGCAATGTGTTTCAGCGCGACCCGACCGAGATCAGCTATTTCCGCCAGCTGTGGATACGTTTCTTCCAGGCTTTGGGCACGCGCTGCTACGACAGTTCCGACCACATCGTGGCGCTGTTCGAGGCCAACCGTTTGCGCCAGGTTGAAGACGGAGCAGCAGCCGAGCGCACCTGCAACATTCCCAACGGCATCAACGTGCCGCGCTTCGCCGCCTTGCGCGCATTGCGCCCGGTGGCACCGCCTCCCGTGTTGTGTCTGATCGGACGTGTGGTGCCGATCAAGGACATCAAGACCTACATCCGCGCCATGCGCACTATCGTCAACCGCATGCCGCAAGCCGAGGGCTGGATCGCCGGGCCGGAAGACGAGGATCCCGACTATGTGAACGAATGCCGCGATCTGGTGGACGGTCTGGGGCTGAACGACAACGTGAAATTCCTCGGCTTCCAGCAGATGACCGAGTTGCTGCCCAAGGTCGGGCTGGGTGTGTTGAGTTCGATCAGCGAGGGGCTGCCGCTGGTGTTGCTGGAAGGCTTCGCTGCCGGGGTGCCCGCCGTCAGCACCGATGTCGGTTCCTGCCGTCAACTGGTGTACGGTTTGGGTGAGGAAGACCGGGCGCTGGGCGCGGCCGGGCGCATCGTGGGTATCGCCGATCCGCAGGCGCTGGCCGAGGCCGCTCTGGAACTGCTGACGGATGAAGCGGCGTGGCGCGCGGCAAGCGAAGCGGGCATCAAGCGCGTCGAGAAGTACTACACGCAGGAGCGGATGTTCGACAGCTATCGCGCGATCTACGAAGAGGCTTTGTCATGGCGGGCATAGGCTTCGAGCTGCGCAAACTGCTGGAAAAGGAAAGCTATTTCAGCTTGTTTCAGGCCTACGCCTACGCGGGCATCATCAGCTCGGGGCCGTGGGTGCTGTCCATCATCGGCATCCTGTTCGTCGGTTTCCTCAGCCTGGGCGTGGTGTATCCGCAGGTGGCCATCGTGCAGTTCCAGGTGTCGGTGACCTATCTCATCATGAGCTCGCTCATTCTCACCGGCTTCATCCAGCTCGGCTTCACCCGCTTCATCGCCGACAGCCTGTTCAAAGAACAGGAAAAGATCGTGTTGCCGAACTTCGCCGCCGTGTTGCTGCTGGTGACGACCATCAGCGGGCTGTGCGGCATGCTGGTTATCTATCTGTTCTTCAACGGTATGAGCGTGTCGTACCGGATGCTGATGTTGTCCGGCTTCGTCATTCTGTGCGCGATCTGGGTGGCGACCATCTTCCTGTCCGGCATGAAGCAGTACAAAGAGATCGTGCTCATGTTTGCCGTCGGCTATACCGTCACTGTGCTGGGTGCTTTGCTGCTGCGCGCGGAAGGGATGGAAGGCTTGCTGCTCGGTTTCGTTGTCGGCCATCTGGTGTTGCTGCTCGGCATGGTCGCGTTGATCCTGCGTGCCTTTCCGCTGAACACGGAAATCTTCGCGTTCGATTTTATGCGTCCCGGCGCGATGTACACCAGCCTGATCTGGTCGGGATTCCTGTACAACATGGCGGTGTGGGCGGACAAGCTGATCTTCTGGTTCTACCCGGACACCAGCCAGGCCATCATCGGACCGCTGCGCGCTTCGCTGATTTACGATTTCCCGATCTTTCTCGCCTACCTGGCGATCATTCCCGGCATGGCGGTGTTTCTGGTGCGCATCGAGACCGACTTCGTCGAGTATTACGACAAGTTCTACGAGGCCGTGCGCGAAGGCGGTTCGCTCGACCACATCATGAACATGCGCGACAACATGCTGTTCACCGTGCGCCAGGGATTGTTCGAGATCGTCAAGATCCAAGCCATCGCGGTGCTGCTGGTGTTCGTGCTGGGCGAGAAGCTGCTCACCTGGCTGGGCATCTCCACGCTGTATCTGCCCTTGCTGTATGTGGATGTGGTGGCGGCGGGCTTGCAGGTGGTGCTGCTCGGCGTGCTGAACATCCTCTTCTATTTGGACAAGCGCCACATCGTGGTGTTTCTGTGCACGATATTCCTGGTTTCGAATATCGCGTTGACTTCGCTGAGCCTCTACCTCGGGGCAAGCTTTTACGGCTACGGCTTCGCCTTGTCACTGTTAATCACCGTGCTGGCAGGGATGCAACTGCTCTCGCGCAAGCTGGAATTGCTGGAATACGAGACCTTCATGTTGCAATAAAAGTTTGGCAAACTATGCGCATCCCTCGGATCGCTTGTTAGCCTGTGGAGAATTGGCGCATTCAGGCAGTTCCGTGAAGCAGGAACCCGCCGAAGCGACTACTCAAGGGCTTGCCCTTGTTTAGCGCCGTAGGAATCTCCGGCATTCATGCCGGTGAGGACGTCAAATCCAAACTTGCCAGAATGAGCGACTTTCTCAATTTGGCAAACTGAACTCAACAGGCATGGCGCGACAAAGTGGGTAAGGCCATCCGCGCACGCGTGAGGAATGGCCGACTGACGCTGCTGTACCCACTTCCCGTTGCAAAACGTAAGCGCAAGCCTGCACAGGCCTCCGCCGCACATC